>Ga0315543_1003635_pt1 | contig 13651 bp, 10 predicted proteins | sample SalMarSW160210MG_2_FD_203098 | JGI IMG/M metagenome (GOLD analysis project Ga0315543, IMG submission 203098) | Salt marsh sediment microbial communities from the Plum Island Ecosystem LTER, Massachusetts, United States - Salt Marsh Sediment SW1601-210 ...
ATCCGTCTCTTCTTTTCCCTTCTCTTTATCTGTTTTCTCTTCAGCTAATTTTTTTTCTTGTTTCTTTTTCCTCTCTTTAAGAGCCAGTCCTACGGCAATAATCACTATTACTGATAGACCGGATAGAACAAGAAGTTCTTTGGGAATGCTTACAAAGCTAGTCAGAATTGTCCCCAAAACTATAACTATCCCCACACTCATTAACAGCTTATTTATTGAGTTCATTCTAGGCCTCCTTGCTTTGTGATCCAGATTTCCCGAGGAGACTTTTGATCATAGGTACAGCAGACAAGAAATCAGTCAGTTTAGCAGGTATGACAGTCACATTTCCTTCTCCTTTAGCTATGCTCTCAAGTGCGTTCCAATAGTGTTCAAGCATGAAGTATTTAGAAGGATTTTTACCTATTCCGAGATATTTCGCCACTTCCTTTATCCTATAAGTTTCTCCTCTAGTTCTTTTTTTTATTGCTTCCGCTTCACCTTCTGCTCTGATTATATTTGTTCGTTTATCTGAATCTGCCTTGATAAGCTCTCCTTTTCTTTTTAGCACCTCGTTTTTTTCTGCTAGTATGGATTCTTTGAATTCTTTCGTAACCTCGATATCAGTTATTGCGACTTCTGTTATTTTCATTCCCCATTTTTTTGCCACTTTTTCTAATCTTTCAGTTGCTTGGTCCCGTATTTTTATTTGAGCTTTTCGCCCCAAGCATTCCTCTAAAGGTGTTTCTGCAACAGATTCTCTTATGCTGTCATACGTTGCATCTTGTAAACCTTTTTCCAGAACTTCTGGAGTAACATCTAAGATGCATCCTTGTTCTTCCTTTTTCTCCTTCTCTTGCTCTTCTTTTTCTCTTTTCTCTTTAGCCTTGCCAACCAGCACTGGAAGAATTCTGAAGAATATTGTCGCGTTTACATTAACACGGCCTCTATCACTAGTGAACATATCTGTTGGTTCGTAGTTTCTTGTTTGCTCTTGCAGATTAAAAGTTTTGAGCTCATCTATGATTGGAATAATCAAACACAATCCTTCTTTTACTCTTCTAATTCTTTTTCCTAGACGTATTACATAACCAACATGAGCTACATCTACTTTTCTCAAACTAAGAGCAAGACCAATAAATCCAAGACCAATAATGATGTACATTATTTTTGCTATCATCCTTTCCCCCCTCTCCTTATATTTTCAAACTAACCATAACTTTCTGAAACGAATTTACCCTCAAATTTTCAAAGATCAAACTATGTTCCTCCTTTCAAATTCCCCATATAGTAGCATATCTAAATTAAAAAGTCAAGGTTTAAGATTAAGTGAAATTGACATCTATCTCTTGATAAGAATCAAGACTTAATCTACCTTGGCAAATAGAAAACATAGAAGTAAAATTATGCTAGCTGCTCCTATAGCCCAGTAGGATTGAGAAGCCCAGTAATTGCCTTTAATCCCAAATTCCATGGTTAGAAGAAGTCCAAATTCATCGGTGACAAATCCTAAACCTGCCCCAAACAGAAATCCAGCTATTACCTTGGATAACCTTTTATATAATCTTTTGTATCTAATTAAAGCTAGCCAATTAGAAATAATCAGAATAAGTATCCCATAGTAAAAGTGATGAATGTGATAACCTCTTATGTATAAATAAGTAAAGATTCCCCTTCCTCTTTCTACATCCAAAGCTATAAGCCTTGAAATGACTACAGTCAGCCAGAAAGAAATTAGACTAAATAGAAAAGCCTCTCTTCCCTTTTTGAATATGTGATTGGAGTAAATATTTCTAATTAAATTCATAGTTTAAGCCTATTTTAACATAAACTTTAAATTTTGTCAGGGAAGTCTTAATATGCTAAACTAGGGATGAAATTTTATTCCAGAATTTGATGCCAAAAGGTTTAAAAAAATTTAGTAATTTGTTCGGTATTAAAAAGAAAATTCTAATCTTAGTATTGCTTTTTTTGGCAGTACTTTTTGTTCTAGGAAGCAATCAACGCGGTGAAATACTTGGTGAACAAACCTCAAGACATCGGTCTATAATAATCAATGATAATGGATTAGAAAATATTGTTTTTGCTCAAGGAGATTCAGTAGGAGAGATGCTAGCTAATTTAGGTATAAAACTGAATGAGAAAGATGTGGTTTTCCCTAGTTTAAAAGAGAGGATTAGACTCGAATCAAAAATAATTATTTTAAGAGCAAGTGAAGTAACTTTAATTTGCGATGGCAAAACTTATAAGTTTTATACACTTTCAAGAAACGTTAAGGAGGTGTTAAAAGAAAAAGGGGTTATCTTGGCCGAAAATGATAAGATAAATTTACCAAGCGATAGAACAATAGAACAATATAGCAATGAAAACCTTTTGGTTTATCCTGGGATGGTTATTAAAATAATTCGTGTCAAGAGCAAAGAAGTGGTAGAGAGGAAGGTGATTGCTTTCAAAACAATTTATCAGAACGACCCAAATTTATATTATGGCGAAACTAAATTAGTTCAAAAAGGCGCAAGTGGATTAAAAGAAGAAACCTTTGAAGCAACTTATGAAAATGGAAAAGAAATTAAAAGAAAACTAGTCAGCAGTAAAGTAGTAAAAAGCCCTGTAAATAAAATAATCAAAAAAGGAACAAAACTAAAATTAGACTCTCCAAGATACGGAATTGCCACTTGGTATCCAATTGGAAGTTTGTATACTACCGCTTGTAATATTTTTCCTCGAGGAACTCTGCTCAAGGTAACTAACATTGCTAATGGCAAGAGTATAATTGTTAAAGTTAATGATACGGGAGGATTCAGATTGCCAATAATTGTGGATTTGAGTAAGTATGCTTTTGAAAGGATAGGAAATTTAGGACAAGGAAAGCTGAAGGTGAAAGTGGAGAAGGTATTGAAATAAATGCATAGAAATTGTTGATTGCTGATTGATAATTGCTTATTGTTGAATGTTGATTGGTGGAAAAGAATGTCATTGCGAGCCCCTGTCAAGGGGCGAAGCAATCCCGTTAGGTTATAGAAGCCCTTCCCTAGAATGTGACGTCGTCTAAGTCTTCACGGGATTGCTTCGTCAGTCGCTTCGCTCCTTCCTCGCAATGACAATATAGCAATAGAACAATAGAACAGTAGTATGAATTTAACCTCTCCAATTCAACTCAAGACTCTCTTGAATAAATATAACCTCTTGCTTAACAAAAGGCTCGGTCAGCATTTTTTAATTGACAGAAATGTTTTGAATAAGATTATTGAGTTTGCTGATTTGAGAAAGAGTGACGTGGTTTTAGAAATTGGCGCAGGAGTAGGGACTTTAACCCGAGAATTAGCTAAGCGTGTTAGGAAAGTAGTTGCAGTGGAAATGGACAAGGGATTGTGTGAGATATCAAAAGAAACTACAAAGGAATTTGGGAATATAGAAATAGTCTGCCAAGATATATTAGGAGTACCGAGTGAGGATTTGATAAAGAAGATAGTAACAAGCGGAGATAATACGTCTGTTATCCAAGACTTTAAAGTCGTTGCCAATCTTCCTTATCAAATTACATCTCCTGTCTTAAAGAAGTTTTTAGCCAGTCGACATAAACCTAAGATGATGCTGCTTTTAGTTCAGAAAGAAGTAGCTGAGAAAATTTGTGCTAGTCCTCCGGATATGAGTAGGATTTCTGTTCTAGTTCAGTTTTATGGTCAGCCAGAGGTTTTAGCTCAAGTTTCTAAAAATTGCTTCTGGCCAAAACCAGAGATAACCTCCAATATTCTTAAAATAAAAGTGTATAGTAAGCCCCCATTCAAAATAGATGAAAAGAAATTCTTTCAAATTGTTAGAATAGGATTTTCTTCTCCTAGAAAACAGCTAATAAATAACTTATCCTCTGGCTTGCGTAAAAATAAAAAATATGTTAAAATATGGTTAGAGAAAGCCGGAATAAAATCTGAGAGAAGAGCAGAGACGTTGAATATTAGAGAATGGGTAGAAGTAACCAAAAGGAGGTTGAAGTAATAAAATAGTAACTGATAGTAAATCACTGCTCTATTGCTTCATTGTTCCATTGTTTTGACGATATAACAATAGAGCAATATAGCAATATAGCAATCATTTTTATTTGACAGTCCTTTAAAAGAGCTTTATAATTCAGCTATAGTACAATATTCGCGAATATTCGTTATGAATTCGTGAGTCATTCGTGATTTCCAATAAACCTATGCCCTTACTGGATAAATTAGCTTCGCTTTCGTTTAGACAGAAAATCCTGATCGCAGCAGGAGTTCTTTTAGTCGTGATTATTGGATTTTGGATTTATCTTTCTGCGAAAACAGTACCCGTAACAAAAGAAGGAATGACTCAGGAGGATGTAGCTGAAGAGGAAAGAGGGTGGTTTTGGAGAAAAAAAGTAGAGGAAGCGCCTGCTCAAGAAGAAGTCAAATCAGAAAATATACTAAAGACCATTAAAATAGGAGAGACTACTATAGAGATAAAAAAAGAACCACCAAAGATAGCAATTGTTTCTCCCGGTGTGATTGCAGACAGGAACGTTAGTGAAAATAGAGCCCCTTATCTTAGGAGTATCACTTCATTTGTCGAGATTAAAGGTCAGGTAAGTCCTTGGAATAGTGTTTTAAAGATCAATGATGTAGAAGCTAAGGTTAATGAATTAGGTGGTTTTAGTTTTCCGGCAATCTTAAAAGAAGGTAAGAATAATTTTGAGTTTATAGCTACTCATGAAGATATGGGTGAAACCAAATTAGAACGCTATATTATTTTTCATGACGAGAAGATTGAGATAGTCAAAAAGAGAGCCCAATTAGAAAAAGAACTAAAGAAAATAGCCGAGAAATATATAAAATAGTATTTATGAGTAAATATAATTTCTTTAAAAAACTTATTGTTTGTATTGTTATCCTGTCGTTGCTGATAACTAACGGGATAGGATTTTTATTGCCAAAAAAGGCTCAGGCAGTAGGCGCAGGGTTTCAGGTATTAGGAACTGGAGGAGAGATTGATTTTGGAGACATAGATTGGGGACAAGAGGCAATAAATATACTTAAAGCTGCTATAATTACCTGTTTTTCTAATAGAGTATTTGGAACAATAGAGCAGAATTATCTTATTTTTGATTTAGGTGAATATGTCAAAGAACTTAAGGAGATGAAGATTGACGAATTTAATGATGCCTTAAGTTTGGCTATTGCTCAAGATTATAGTGAAGATCCCGTTGAACAGGAAGCTATAAGTGAATATATAAAAGATGAGATTCTTAATCCTATAAAGGATTTTGTGATTCATGGTAAAACTTTAATAATTAAATCTGATGGATCTATAGAAACTCCTAAGGTATTAGAGGGAATAGAAAATTTGATGTATCCATTCGGAAGAGATCGCTATGATGCGTCATATCTACTTACAGCCCCTGATGCTTTTTCAGTTTATTTAGCTCTCTCTGATAAAATGGAAGAAGAGGGGGAAAAGGCAGAGGAGGAAGCAAGGATGGAATATGTTGAAGGAGCAGGACATAAACCTGGAAGAGAGAAAGATCCAAGTAAATGTTATGACGTAAAGATAGGGAACAAGACAGTTTGTATCCCTAAATTTGTGATTACTATTCCTGCTGGTCAAGTTAAAGAAACTTTAGAAACGATGACCAAGGATTGGCTAAAAGCAGAAAATACAGGTTCAATAGTCTATGGAGCTGTTGCTATGCTCATCGAATGGGCGGAGAACATTCCAATAATAGGAAGTATAATAGCTTATCTTCCCAATATGCTAAAGGACGCTGTAGACGCCCTTGCTTGTGGCATTGCCGGAATAGTAATATCTCCTCTAGTAGAGGTATACGAAAGTGCTTTGGGTATTGCTGATAGTATTGATAACGCATGTAAGTATGCTAAGGGTTTTGGGTCTCAAGTTGGTAAACTCAAAATAGCTATGGGACCGAGTTGTACTGAAGAGCTTTCAGAACTCTGCGGCACTGATATGTCGCCTCAAGTATCAGAGCATGAATATACAGGACCTGCACTTGGAGAGGGAGACGTTACTTGTAATATAGGAGTTGAACCTTCTTCAGGAGATTCGCCTTTAGAGGTTACGTTTACCCCGCGTGCTACTTATCAAGGTGAGGCTACAATACACGGGTTGGTAGAGTGTAATTGGGATTTTGGAGATGGCGCAAAACAGACGGTAGGAGGCGTAGTAACTAATAGTGTATATGATCTTCCCGAAGTTACTCACACTTATAATTCTGATGGCACATATACTGCTAAATTGAGTTTTCCTTATCCTGCCGCAATATGGCCGCCAAGAATTGAATACGCAGAGTGTAGTGTGGGAATAGCAGTTGGAGGAGGAGAAACGCATAAAGAATGTGTAGGTAATTCTTGTGTGGATGTATCTGGAGCAGGAACGGACCTGTGTACTAAACATCAAGATTGTGGAGGAGGAGGAGAAACGCATAAAGAATGTGTAGGTAATTCTTGTGTAGATGTTTCTGGAGCAGGAACGGATCAATGTACCAGGGATGAAGATTGTGAAGAGCCAACTCATAAAGAATGTTCTGGTGGATATTGCGTAGATGTTTCTGGAGTAGGGTCGGATCAATGCATCGGGCATGAAGATTGCGCAGTGGTTATTCTAAATGAGAGATCGGGCAAATCCTGCGATCAAATATGTTCAGAACAGGACGGGAAAAGATGTCTCTCTATTGGAATTGATAATGATGGTACAAATGGCATATTCCAAGCAAACATACTTTGGTGGTGTGACCAAGCTGATGGGAGCTGTGCGAAAGTAATGAAGAAAGCTGTTGAGGAGAACAAGAGATGTAATGGTCATTTGACAAATTGGACTTATTGTAGGTGCTCGTACTAATAAAGAATATTTTATGAAAATCAAAAAGAGCTCGTTTCCCAAATTGAAGAAATTTTATAAACCTAAATTAGTTAGGAAAATTCTAATTGGGATTGTTTTGATTGGGATTATATTTTCTAGTCTTGGAGGAAATTTTTCCTATAAAACGCCATTGGCTAAAGCAGCGGAAGAACCTGGAGAAGAACCCAAAGCTAAGATAAATCTGCAGACAGGGGAAAGTATACTCGACAAGATATATGAAATAGGTCATAGAGAAGAGTGTGGATTTTGCAATTGGCAGACAGAATGTTTTGTTACAAAAAGCTCTTGTAAGAATGACCTACAAAATTTTATTAGTGGCACCGATATGCTTGATGATACAAAAGATGTTATAAATGTATGTCTTGATAATGCATTTAAAAGTGGGAGGATAAGGCAGGAGAAAGGGGAAGAAGGAAATCTTTCTGGTAAGGAAATGATAAGTTGTCTGCATAATAATATATCAGTTTGGGGTAGTTTTTGGGGTTGGCTAGGAAGCGAGATAGCTGAAAAAGTTGCCAGGATTATAACTTATATTGCTAAACTCGTTGGAGGTGCTATATCTTATCTCATTGAGTTGGTATTATCTGGGATAGAAGGAGTGTTGGCGGCTACTAATTTTACAAAGGTAGATGCAGTTAAGACAGCCTGGGGAATTGTCAGAGATATATGTAATATGTTCTTTATTTTAATTCTTCTTGCCATTGCTTTTGGTACAATTTTAGGATTGGAAAGCTATCATGCAAAAAGACTTTTACCTTGGCTTGTCATAGCTATAATTTTGGTTAATTTTTCTATGATGATCTGTGGAATTATTGTAGATTTTAGCCAAATCCTGATGATAGGTTTCCTTTCCCCTTTAGGTGGCCAGTCACTTGCAAAGGTTTTATTGAACGGATTAAAAATAAATAGCTATGGGTCGGTTGCCGCAGGAACGGGCTTGGAGAGTTTGAAGGGTTCTGAGTTGGGGACCTTTTTTTATGAAACATTTTTAAGTCTTGTTACACTGATAGGGGTTTTAATAACCCTTCTTGTATTGCTGATAATGCTTGTAATTCGGCTGGTGGCTATTTGGATATTAGTTACTCTTTCCCCTTTAGTTTTTGTAGCCCAAATTTTGCCAGCTACTCAACAATATGCCAAAAAATGGTGGAATGAATTTCTAAAATATGTCATGTTCGGACCGGCTATTGCTTTCTTTTTAATGTTAACCGTGCTTGTTATAAAAGGAGGAGATATGGGCAGAACGCCTACTAATATAGAACCAGTGGTTGATCAAGTACATATAGGGGAACAGATTGATTCTAACCCTCTGTTGGCTTCAAAAGGAAGTTCTGCTTCTAATTTTTTCCAGACAGTATTTATTTTGACTCTCCTAGGAGCAGGAATGTTTGCAGCGAAGCAAAGCTCCATGATGGGGGCAGGAGCAGTTGTAGGAGGAGCGGGCAAGGTGGCGAAGTGGGGAGCTGCACCACTAAAGAAAGGAGCTGTTGCAGCAGGCAAAGGATTGGAATATTTGACTAAGGCAGGAGCGCGTGCGATACCTGGACATATACCTGCTCGGTTTAAAGCTTCGAAAGAGAAAATGGCAGACTGGAGAGTAAGGAGAGAAGCAGCAGAGAGAAAACGAGTAGCCTTATACAAAACTCCTAAGGAGCAAAGACCAGCAAAGGAAGCTCAGTTTTTGGCTAAAGAAGCGGCCACGTCTGATGTTAGAGAGGAAGCTGAAGCTCGAGTAGAAGCTTTGAAGCCTGAAGAGATAAGTGCTACTATCGGGAGAGAGAAAAATCCAGCTATGATTTATGCAATGATGAAGAAAGCAGGGCAGGAAGGAAAGCTGGAACCAAGAGCATTCAAAGCTTCGCGTGTCCAGAAACTTGTCAATGAACCAGCTCAAGCAAACCTAAGAAAGATTGCGGAAAAGAAAAATCCTCTTGTTCATACAAAGGTTGAAGATCAAGCCAAAGTATTTGCTAAATTAGGCGGTGATGACTTGGCTAAAGTTAAGCCAGAGGCTATTGAAAGAGCTACTCCTAAAGCATTGGAGGGCGTTGATCCTGCTGCTATGGGACGTGCTATTGGGAGAGGTTCATCTGAATTTAGAGATGCAGTTAAGAAACAGCTGACTTACTTTAGGTTGGAGACTCAAGTTGAAATTAGAAAACAACTTGAACGACTCGGTATGAAACTGGAGGGAACTGAGGAAGTACCAGGAATAACAAAAGAGGCAAAACCAGGAGAAGGGCCTGGTCGTAGGTTCGGAGATAAAGGAGGAGGAGGCCCAGGAGGTACATCAGGCACGGTTTAGGATATTTTGGGATGAATAGTAGAATACCCTATTGTTCCATTGTCCTATTGTTCTATTGTTACGTTACTATACTGTAAATTGCTTATTGCTACCTATTTGTGTTAATTTGTGTCTTATGAATAAACAATGACCAGGGATGAAAAAATAACTCTATTGTTTGAGGCACTGGATAATTTATCAGTTGATGAATTAACTAAAAGCTCTTGGAGAAGACTCGTTCCTGGTTTGTCAGACGAACGGATTGAGGAGGTTACTAGATTTTTTCAGAGGGAAAGCCAATTGGAGAAGATAATACCCCAGCAAGCAAGAGAGCCAAAGACTCAGGAAGAAATTATAGAAAAACCTATTTCTGAGTCCATTGAACCTGTAAAAAAACCAAGCATAAAAGAAGAAATAACTGAGCCGAGAGCTCCGGAGATAAGAGAACCGACTGAAACGAAAGAGAGAGAAGAACAACCCATAATGCCCAGGGAACCGTCAATATATAATGTAGATCTAACCAAAGAGCAAGAAGTAGACAGAGTAATTTCCAGCCAAGAATTTGAACTTCCTCCCTGGGACCGTCGAGCTATTCGTCAGGTAGCTATTCAGACCCTGAAGACAAGAGGCAGGATTGAAAGAAATGATGTAGAAAAAATTATCCAGGAAACTGTTGAAGATATATCCAGTCAGAGGCTGGATAAATTTATTAATGAACTAAGTGAGATTTGGGCAGAGAAAAAAGAGTTAAAAATATCTCAGCTTCCAACTGTTCCTAGTAAACGAGAAAAAATTTCCAGGCCTCAAGTTCCCCCTTCTCCGCCGCCAATGCCCCAACCTAAAAAACCGTCACCTCCGCCTCCAAAACCAAAACCTTCGCAGATAAAAAGTATCAAACCTGAAGTATCAGAACCAAAATTGGAAGCTAAAATTACTGAACGCAAGATTCAACCTCCGCCTGTTCCTAAAAGTGAACCAAAACCAAGTATTCCAAAATCGCCTCCCGTTCCTGTTCCTCTAACTCAGCAAGCAAAACGTGAACCTATATCCAGAATTTCTGAAGAGGTGCATGTAGGTAGAATGCAAGACATATCTTCCCGAGGCAAAAAGGCTCTCATTGAAATAAATCCTAATTTAAAAGATCAATTAGACAAAGTATATTCTAAGACCAACTTAACAAATAATCTAAAAGATATCGTAGGTGAGACCATAGAAGCAGTGAAAGATTTGATCAAAAAAGCAAAAGATGATGAAGAAAAAGACAGGATAAGAAAAGAAGCAGTAAGATACATTAGGTGGAGAGAAGATATGCTCCATTTTGAAGGAGATATTTCTTTGGCTAATAAAGTAAAAGAGGTAAGAAGTGAGGCAGTGGATGAAATATATGGGGAATAAATTCAAAATTCAAAGTTAAAAGTTAAATATCAAAATATTAAATATTCAATATTTAATTTCATGCAGTATGCTGTTCCCCAATTTATCGAAGTAGAGGATAAGATTATTGGACCTCTTACTTTGAAACAATTTATCTCTTTAACAATTGGAGGGGTAGTCATATATGCTGCTTGGAGTTTTTGCGATCTGTCTTTATCTATTACTATAGCTATCCCCACAGTTTTATTTTTTGGGGCGCTTACTTTTTTAAAAGTAAATGAACGACCTTTTATATTTTTTTTAATGGGCGCAGCAACGTTTTTCCTAAAGCCGAGATTGAGAGTTTGGAGGAGAGAAACGAAAGTGCCTCAAATTAGAATGCAAAAAGGAGTAAAAGAGAAGGAGAAAGCCAGAGGAAAGAAAAAACTTACTCGTCAAAGACTTAGAGAACTTGCCGCTATATTAGATACCGGGGGAGGATATAAGGGATCAATGTCCAATAACCAAATCCCAATGACAGACGAATAGAAATTGAATATTGAATATTAGAAATTAGGAAATTAGAAATTCAATATTCAATATCTAATATTCAATATTTTTATTTTGAGTTTTGACATTTAATTTTATGCCTTTACCTCTTTTCTCATCAAAACTTGCTAATAAAAAGAAAGCTGGGTCTGCGCAGTTACACTTAGATATTGCTGAAATTAAAGAAGAGGTTATTGTGCTCAAAAATGGAGCACTTAGAGCTATTCTTATGGTTTCTAGTATGAATTTTGCTTTGAAATCTGAAGATGAACAAAAAGCTATTATTTATGCTTTCCAGGAGTTTCTAAATTCTCTTGATTTTCCGATTCAAATAGTTATTCATTCTAGAAAATTAGATGTTGATCCATATCTAGCAAAGCTAGAGAAAAGAGAACGTGAACAAACTAATGAATTACTTAGAATTCAGACTGAAGAATATAGGGATTATATTCAAAAACTGATAGATATAGCTAATGTGATGACTAAAAACTTTTTTATCGTTGTTCCTTTTGCTTTGGGTGAAAAGAAAGAAAAGCCCTGGGATAAATTGATAGCTGCTATTAAACAATCTGAGGTGATTAGATATAAGAGAGAAGGATTTGAAAAACATAAGACTGAACTACTTAGGAGGGTGGACCATGTAATTTCAGGTCTGGGGGGAGTAGGACTTAAATGTGCTCTTCTTGATACCCAAGAATTAATTGGCCTTTTTTATAATATCTATAATCCAGAGACTTCTAGGCAAGAAGACCTGCCAGACATGGAGGAGTTGGCTTTGGAGGGTGGGAGTGACTTAGGAATCCCACAAGTTAAGAAATGAATATTAAATATTTAATATTAGAAATCATTAATTATAAAAGAGAATGTCATTGCGAGCCTCGATTTATCGAGGCGAAGCAATCCCGTTGGGTCACAGAAGTTTTTTCCTAGAAATATGATGTCGTCTAAGTCCTCACGGGATTGCTTCGTCGCTTCCGCTCCTCGCAATGACAACTTCGTTGTCACATTTGACATTAACAAAACTTATGTCTTTCTTATTCAAAACTAAAAAACCAGAGGAGAAGGCCCCAGAAGAAATAGAAAGAGAACGAATTTTAAAATCGGAAGAGATATATCAAAAAGGAGTAACTAGTATTCTGGACATTGTCTCTCCATCCGCTATGAATATTACTCCTAATTATATTCAGGTGGGAGGGAAATATGTGAGGACTTTATTTGTTCATACATATCCTAAATATCTTCAGACTAACTGGCTTTCTCCTGTAATAAATTTGGATTTGATCATGGATATAGGAATGTTTATTTATTCTATAGATTCTCGAATTATCTTGAAGAATTTAAAGAAGAAGGTAGCTCAGATTCAATCTTCTATTATTATGGCCCAAGAAAAAGGTGAGATCCGAGATCCAATGCTTGAGGCTGCTTTTGTTAACGCTGAGGAACTAAGAGACAAACTTATGCAAGGGACAGAAAGGTTTTTTAAATATGCACTTTATTTTACTCTATATGCTGATTCTCTCTCGGAGCTTGATAAAAATACCAGAGCACTTGAGACTTTAATGGGGCAAAAGATGGTTTTCACCAAATACGCTAATTTTGAGATGGAACAAGGTTTCAATTCTACACTACCTCTTGCAAATGACGAGTTAGCAATCATTAATAATTTGAATACCTCGCCACTTTCTACCACTTTTCCTTTTGTTTCTTCTGAACTTACTTCGAATGAAGGGATTCTTTGGGGTATTAATAAGCACAATAACTCTCTGATCATTTTTGATAGGTTCAGTTTGGAGAACGCTAATACAGTAGTATTTGCCAAATCAGGAGCAGGGAAAAGTTATGCTGTGAAATTAGAGATTTTGAGATCTTTAATGATGGGTATGGATGTAATTGTTATTGATCCAGAGAATGAATATCAGTATTTATCAGACGCCGTTGGCGGAGCATATCTGAATGTTTCGATTGCTTCGCCTCATCGGATAAATCCTTTTGATTTACCCCAAAAAGCTCCAAAGAATGAAACTACCCAGGATATTTTGAGGGCTAAAATTATAGATTTGAAAGGTCTTATTAGCGTGATGCTGGGTGGGCTTGATCCTTTGGAGGATTCTATATTAGATCGAGCTTTAATTGAAACTTACGCTAAAAAGGATATAACTAACAAAACTATACTATCGAAAGTGAAAGAATATCCAACTATGGGAGACTTGGGGGAGATTTCAGAATTGATGGAAGGAGGAGCAGATTTATCAGAAAAACTTAAAAAATATACTGAAGGAACATTCGCTGGTATATTTAATGAACCAACTAATATAGAATTGACTAATCAATTTGTTGCTTTTTCTATTCGGGATTTAGAAGATGCTTTGCGTCCCACAGCAATGTATGTAATTTTAGGATATATTTGGGATATAATTAGATCAAAATTGAAAAAGAGAATTATGATTCTTGATGAGGCTTGGTGGATGATGCAGAATGAAGATTCAGCTAGATTTCTCTTCGGCTTGGCTAAACGAGCCAGGAAGTACTATCTTGGGGTTACGACTATTACCCAAGATGTAACTGACTTTTTAGGCTCGTCGTATGGAAAGCCTATTGTTACTAATT
>Ga0315543_1003637_pt1 | contig 13647 bp, 16 predicted proteins | sample SalMarSW160210MG_2_FD_203098 | JGI IMG/M metagenome (GOLD analysis project Ga0315543, IMG submission 203098) | Salt marsh sediment microbial communities from the Plum Island Ecosystem LTER, Massachusetts, United States - Salt Marsh Sediment SW1601-210 ...
ATTAACAATCGTGACTGGCCGGGAAATAATATCAAATTCTGGAATACCAATTCTGTTGAGAGCAAATGGAGATGGATATTATTTGATACCGATTTTGGTTATGGGATCTGGGAGGTAACCGATTACACTTTGAATACCCTGGAATTTGCCCTGGAACCAAACGAATCCGGTTGGCCAAATCCTTCGTGGTCTACCTTATTTTTACGGAGGATGGTTACCAATATAGGATTCAGGTACAATTTTATCAATCAATATTGCGACAGGCTTAACCAAGACTTTTTACCATCTGTTGCTATTGCCCAGTTGGATTCATTAAAAGATTTATTTGGCAGTGAGATTGTGTATCATATCAACCGCTGGTGGGGTTCGTATAACAACTGGAGTTCGAAAATTGAAGATAAAAAAACCTTTGCCCTGAGAAGACCTAATTACTCACGTGCACATATGCAAAGTGTATTCAATCTGGGAAATGAACAACAAATTACTATTGATGTATCAGATACCGAAGCCGGGAAGGTCAAGTTAAATTCTATCTATCCGAAAGATTATCCATTCTCAGGAATATATTTTAAAGATGTTCCCATCAAAATGACAGCTATCCCAAAGGCAGGGTATAAATTTGTCAGATGGGAAGGAACATTGAACTCAACGAATATCAGCATCAACTATGACATGGCTGCCGGTGGTAGTTTTACTGCTGTTTTTGAAGAAGCAGGAAGTTCAGACATTTCTGTTGTTATCAACGAAATCAATTACAATTCTGCTCCGAATCTTGACACTAAGGATTGGATAGAAATAGTGAACAACGGACAAACAACAGTGAATTTGAACGGTTGGCTGTTAAGTGATACAGGGCCGGATGACGGGTATTACTTTCCATCCATTACAATGGTACCTAATGATTATCTTTTGATTTGTCGGGATCTGGAAGCTTTTCGTACATTTTATCCCAACCGGCAAAATTCTGTGGGAGATATGCCTTTTGGTCTGAGCAGCAATGGGGATATGATTCGGTTGTATGACGATGAAGATTACCTTATGGATGCTGTTGATTATTATATTTATTCTCCGTGGCCTGAAAATGCCAATGGAACCGGAGCAACCATTGAGTTAATACATCCTTCGTATGACAATACAAAAGGTGAAAACTGGCAGGCGGTTGGAATAGGAGGAACCCCCTGTGAACCAAATACAGGAGTATTATATCATGAAGAACAAAAAATACCAGATCCCTTAACTTCATCATTTGAATGTTTCCCAAATCCGTTCAGGGATTTCACAACAATTCAGTTTAATGTATATTTGGATGGGAATTATCGTCTGGAAATATTTGATATCAGCGGAAGACTTGTTGACGTTCTTGTGGATGAATATCTTACCGGCGGGACTTATTATATTGATTGGTACGGGAACGATCAATACAATGAACATTCCGGAAATGGAATATATACTGTTCGTCTTTCCGATAAGAACAATGTTGAGACAATTAAATTAATAATGCTTAAATAATAAGAATCGATGAAAACTATTACTACTTTTTTTCTTATCCTTACTCTTGGTATAGGATTTACTGCTTGTGAAAAAGATCCGGGCAAAGGGGGAACTTCAACAATACGGGGTAAAGTAATAATCAGGGAATACAACTATGATTTTACAATTCAGAAAACTCCTGATTATCCCGGAGCAAAAGAAGATGTTTTTATTATTTATGGCGATGATGCGGTGTATGGGGATAAGTTTGAAACCAATTATGATGGAGTATACGAATTTAATTATTTGAGAGAAGGAAGTTATACTGTTTTTGCATATTCAAAAGATTCAACAAAAAATTATGTTTATACATCAGAAAAAATTCCTGTGATGCGACAGGTTGAAATTACTGCGAAAAATCAAACCGTTGAGGTTCCGGATATCATTGTCCTTAAATAGTAACAGATTCTGCGATGTTTAGAAGAAGTTTTTCGTTTTTCATTTTTTTGTTGCTTCCGGTTTTTGCCATGGGCCAGGAAGAAGATTTTCGAACCTGGTGGGATTTTGAACTTGAAGGCGAACTGTTTAACCTGGTAGATTTTTCTTTAGCTCCTGAAATCAGACTTTGGGATAACAGCACCCGACTGGAAAGTTTTCTTGCAACTGCGGATTTATCAGTTCCCGTTACTAAGTTTTTGCGTTTTGGCCTTGAATACAGGCATGAGATAAACTATAAAAGAGAGGATCTGACAAGAAACTTGAATCGATTTGGCATTTATGCAGAACTGGATTACCGCATTGAGCGATTGAGAGTGGCTTACAGGGCTATGTACCATAATGAATACACGAATATTTACAGGGATGAAGAAGGAAAGATACCTGAGTCTGTACACAGGCATAAGATCAGTTTTAAATACAGGAGAAAAGGCTGGGATATAGCTCCCATGGTATCGGCGGAAATGTTTTATACCATCAGACCGAAGTGGAACAACTACCAGCAGAAGTTGAGAATTACTACAGGTCTTCAATATCGGTTAACGAAGGATATCAATATCAACCTGCAATACAAATACCAGCAGGAATATTACGAAAACAATCCGCTGACATCTCATATAATCAGCACAGGTATTGAATACGAATTGTAGTTCGCGTAATGAAGTAAATTAAAAATATAAGCACTCTGGCAGAGTGTTTTTTTTTAATTGTAAAAGCATAAATCACTAAATGTAAAACAACAAGTTAGAACAACTATGAATGTATTGGTCGAAATTGCAGGATGGGCCGGATCATTTGTCATATTGCTGGCATATGGATTGTTATCTGCCCGTAAAATTTCAGGCAACTCCCGTCTTTATCAAATGTTAAACATTTTCGGGAGTCTGTTTCTGATCGTAAATACCATCTATCATCAGGCAATCCCTCCTGCAACATTAAACTTTGTCTGGCTTGGTATTGGGGTGTTTTCTTTATTCAGGTCAACTTCTCATCGGAGAGAGGCAGGATGATTTTAGCTAGATATCAAAAATCCGGTGAAGGTCACTTCTATATAGTTCATAATTTTTCCTGCATTCGTTATACAATTCTCTGATGCCTTGTTCCTGTGAAATTGATCCTGATTGGATTTTTCTTTTTATTCCATTCAGCTTTAACCTAAGTGAATGACTGGTCAAATTTGGAGTATCCGGTCTCAATAACAATTCACGCCATTCTTTGCGTTTGATGGAGGGAATCATGGTAAAACGATTTAGGCAGACTATTAACAAGTTACAAAAAATATTCATGAAAAAAAAGTTGGTGCAAATTGTCATAATTGCTATTATAAAGCTACCGGAAAGGATATCGGAAATTTTTGAACATACAAATTGAATCTTCAGGACATGTTTTCCATTTTAAGCGATCCAAATGTCTTTGTTTCTTTTAAAATAAGCGTGAAAACTAATTGGGAATGAACATACACTAAGTAAAGCTTTATTTTTATCAATTAATTGTTGAAATTTACTCTGTAACTTCATTTTAACAAAAACTTTCAATCATGAATGCTTTAAAAATCCTTTTTATAATTCTGTTTGCATCTTTTGTTGCAATAGCAAGTGCAGTGGAATCTAAGATTAAACAGGTAGTAGTTTACCGGCAAGGGGCCAAGATAAGCAGAACAGCATCTGTAACACTTTCACCGGGTAACCAGGAGATCATCCTTGATGAATTGACTTCCACAATAGACCCAAATAGTCTTCTTGTGAATGTCAGGGGTTCTGCCATTCTGCTATCGGCCAGTGTGCGTACTAATTTTCTCGGATACAGGAAACTTCCTCAACGAATTAAACAACTGGAAGATTCATTAGTTTTAGTATCTGATAAAATTGACTGGTTGAATACCGAACAGGCAATATACCTGGGAGAGGAAAAACTCATTGTGGAAAATCAGAAAATAGTGAATGAGGAGGAAAAAATTACGGCAACTGATATAGCCCAGCTTGCTGATTTCTACCGAAACCGTCTTACTTCCATAAAAAAGAAAAGCTACCAGAACAATATTGAATTACGCGATCTGAAAGAGAAGAAAAAACGTATTGAACAACAACTTCAGGATCTTCAATATCAAAGAGGACAGAAAATGGGAGAGGTAGTACTGAATATCTCAGCCGAACAGGCTACCAAAATATCAGTAAATTTCTCATACATTTCGAGAAATGCAGGATGGTCACCTTTGTATGATATCCGCTGCCAGGGAACAAACAATCCTATTGATTTGCTTTATAAGGCCAATGTGTACCAGACAACAAGCTATGAATGGAATGACATTGACCTTGTCATATCAACAGGAAATCCGACTGTCAATAACGAGAGACCTGTTTTAAATCCATGGTACATCAACTTTTTTGAACCGGTTGTTACGGGTTACGGAGGATATGAAAAGAAGGCCCGTGCAGCTGCTCCTGTTTCTTCAAATATTTACCTGGAAGCCGACGAGGAAATTGCATTTGAAATGGAAAGTGAGGCAGCACCAATACCATACCAGGTAACACAAACTTCAAATCAGATGGCGATAGAATATGAGATCAGGGTGAAACAGAATATACCTTCAGACGGGAAGGAGCATATTGTACCTATCAGCAAATACGAGCTTCCTGCAAAATACAATTACCATACTGTTCCAAAACTTGATCAGCATGTATTTCTTCTGGCTAAGATTGGAGAATACAATCAGTACAATCTTCTTCCAGGCAGAACAAATATTTTTTTCGAAGGAATGTATATCGGACAGACTTATCTGAATCCTGAGGTTACAAGTGATTCGCTTATCGTTTCTCTTGGCAGGGATGACAGGATTAGTGTAAAAAGAAATATGCTGACTGATTATACATCGAAAAAAGTTGTGGGATCAAACAAAACAGAATTAAAAGGATATGAAATCATACTCCGGAACAACAAAAATCAACTTGTGTCTCTCGAAATCCTTGATCAATTGCCAATATCCAAGAACAAAGAAATTGAAGTAAAACTGGAAGAACAGGATGGTGCAACATTCAATGCAGATTACGGACGCTTGCTCTGGAAGGTTGACCTTGCTCCCGGAGATACGAAGAAAATACGTTTTGTATATTCTGTCAAGTATCCTAAAGACAGGCAAGTTTCCGGTATCTGAAAGTTGCAGTCACCGGAGGCGCTTCATCTGGGCTGAAGATTAGTTTCTTCAACGTATTGATGTTGGATCGAAAAAACAAAGTTTTGCGATGGATCATGGGATGAAGAATCAGGAAAATGAGAGAATTTATAAAATATATTGTAAAAGGGTTTTTTGGTTGGTTTGGACTTGATGTTGTCAGTAAAAACAGGATTATTATACCTCCGGTTGATACCCTGCAGCATAATACGGAAGAAGGTATTGACAGGTATTGGTCCGACACAGCCAGTAAAGATTTTTGGGATGCACCCGCGGCGCATGAATTTTATAGGAAGGTAGTGATAATACTGAAGGAAAATAAAATTGATCTGAATGGTAAATCCGTTGCCGATCTGGGATGTGGAAACGGGAATCTACTCTTATATATTAGCAGACATTATTCGGCAAAAGAATACTATGGTTATGAATATTCCAAGGAAGCACTTAAACTGGCTGCAGATATTTTCCCGCTGGCAAAGTATTCATATCATAATTTGCTAAATGAAATCAATCATAAATTCGACTTTATATTTTGCACTGAGGTATTAGAACATATTCTTCAGCCCGATGTAGCATTTATAAATATTGTAAATACTATAGCACCCTCTGGGGGAGCCATAATTACTGTTCCTGAGGGGAGGAACGATATTTCCACCAGGCATATAAATTTTTGGAGTCCTGAGAGCTGGCAGGTATTTTGTAATAAACATTTGTCTGCAGGATTGAACTGCCGGCATCAGCTGATTGATAACCTGCAGTGTACCATTATTAAGCGCGAATCCCAAACAGAGCGTTCTGCTTTCTTATAACTGAAATTTATAAAGAGCATAACTGACAGGTTGTATCTCTTGGCAGGGATCACAGGATTAGTGTAAAAAGAAATATGCTGACAGATTATACATCCAAAAAAGTTGTAAGATCGAACAAAACAGAACTGAAGGGTTATGAAATCATACTCAGGAATAATAAGAATCACCCCGTTTCTCTCAAAGTACTTGATCAATTGCCAATATCCGAGAACAAAGAGCTTGAAGTGAAATTGGAAGAACAGGGCGGCGCCACATTCAGTGAAGATTATGGACGATTGCTCTGGAAGGTTGATCTTGCTCCCGGAATACGAAGAAAATTCGTTTTGTCTATTCTGTTAATACCCATAAGATGAACAGATAAGTGATTTTAAAATGCAATAGAAGATATCCATAATGTATGCTTAATATTGAGGTACATTATGGGTATTTTAATAAATCATGTGCCCTGTTTCCCTTGACTAATGGTACATGATTTTCCGAAATGTTCTGCAACAATTTAAAATATCGTCTTTCATGCTTTGCTTCAACCTTTGCAATCATTTTAAAAGCAATTGCTATTTCAGGAAATCCTTCTTCTTTAATAGCTTGGATTTATCAACATAAGTTGGAGCATTTTTGGGAGCTATGCCTTTTCTGATTTGCCTGTAATACGCATAAGTCAGAGGGTCCCTATTCTCATCAATGATTTCAGCCTGAATCAACTCTCCAATAAAGATCAAGTGGGTTCCCACGTCAGAAGTCTGGACCAGCTTACATTCCATTGTGGCAACAGATTCGTTCATTACGATAGGCACACCTGTTTCTCCGTAATTTATATCCAATCCTTTAAGCTTGTTTGTATCTCTGCCACTTTTATATCCGAATCTTCCAATAATATCGGAAGGCGTTTCCTGGCTTAATACTGAAATTGAAAATGCCTGGTGTTTTTTAATGAATTCTGCTGTATAATTATTTTTATTACAGCATGCAGCAAATTGTGGCGGTTCAGCAGTAACCTGAAAGATTGAATTTGAAATAAACCCATTCCCTTTGATTTTATCACCGGAACATACTATGTACAATCCGTAGGAAACTTTAAAAAGTGCTTCAAAATCTATCATAATATTATAGTATTGAGTTCGAAATTAAGATCAATAAAGTGGGTAGAATTAATATACTGGGATTACTCCTTTTCCAAATAATTTCTAAAATACATAAAATATTCTATTGTACTTAAACAGATTAAAGAAGTACGTGCATATAATGCAATTTATATTCTGTCATAGAAAAGTGGTGCTAATTCAGTCAAGGGTATTTTAAATAAATTGAGTCATGCAAAATAGTTTGGGAAAGGAATAATATCTTTTATAACCAACAAAAATTACTATTTTTCGCAATATTTTATCAAAAAAGCAGATGTATGACAAATGCAGTTTCTCTCAGGCAATTGACACTGACTGTTTTCAATGCCATGAATACCCGTGATTTCTCAGATCTGGAACAAAATATCACTGATGATATTTCATTCGATTTTCCTGGAGCAGGGCGCATTGAAGGAAGCAAAAGGGTGATTGTTTTTCTGAAAGCCCTGTTGAGAAAATACAATCAGTTGACATTTCATGTTTCAGATGTAATTGAAGGGAAACAAAAGACATGTGCTGTCTGGACAAATGATGGGGAACATGTCAGCGGCAAACTTTATAGTAACAGTGGGATTACCCTTCTGCACTTTTCCGGTGAAAAAATTTGCTTTATCAGCGATTACTTTAAAGATACTTCTTTTGTAGAAACTGCCTGACTTTTAACAAGGATAAACTCATGAAAAACGTTCTGGCATTCAACGGAAGCATCAGAAAAAGCGGGAATACGGCACTTTTGCTTAAGAGATTTTTGGATGGTGCCAAAGCAAATACAAGACGTATCGAATCCGTATATACTCACGAATTAAACCTTGAGTATTGTCGTGGTTGTCTGCGTTGCAACCTTGTCGGACGCTGCACTATACATAATGATGAATGGAATCAGCTCAGTGAAAAAATTCTTGATGCTGATGTGCTGGTATTTGCCACCCCGATTTATTTTCATCATGTTACGGCTCCAATGAAAAGACTGCTGGATCGGTTCCGTTCTTTTGTAAAGGTCTTGATCACAGAATCTGAACTCGAATATATACCCTGGCACAAGTGGAAGAAAGATTTTGTTTTAATTCTGACCATGGGTTCTTCCAATGCACTTGAAGCTGCTCCGATAATTGACCTGTTCAATTTCTTTAAAACAGTTCTGGGTCAGGAAAACAGATTGCATATTATTACGGCAACCAGGCTGGCTGTTATAAACCACTTGATTAAAACAAAAGAGGAACTTATTGAACTTTATGATAAAATGAATTTACCGCCTTATCTTGCCAGTGAAGATCTTAATAAAAACCGGGAGCTTATGGATCAGGCATACAAGCTTGGCAGAACAATTACAAAAAAAGAATAACCTTTTTCAGGTTAATTATCTGCTTATTTCAATGTTTCTGCAACTCGTGCAAGTTCTGTTGTTCCTGATGACTGAACAGTGGATGAAATCCTGTTTACAGAGGAATTAACAGGTGCTTGTCTGTTTCTTTGCCCTGCATAACCTGTTTTGCCGGCAGTTTTGTATGCACATGTTGTATGCGTTCCGCTATAGGAGTATGAATAATTCCTATATTTTTGACAATATGATTCCTTTTTTTGTGACGAATTCAACTTTTTTACAAACGCATTATCCAGGGCCTTATTCAATCGTTTTATTTCTTTGGCGCTCTGAGCACAGTATTTTGTATCTCTGAGTCTGTTGTATTGAGGTTTTCGATTTGTGAATTGTAAAGAGATCAATGAAGGGTAGTAATGGCATCTGTAATAATTGCCTGCAATATAGGATGCCATTCCATAATCATTTCCTGTAAGATAGAAAAATTCATACAATTCGGGTTCATCGAAATAGTACCAGTATTTTTTTGTATACCAGTAATAGTAATCTGCCCAGTTTTCAATTCCATAATACGCGCCATCGTATTCATAGAAGATCATTCCATCATAAACCTGGGACAGTGAATCGCTGCATTCTCCGTATCCGGTAATTAACGGACTGCGACTTAACTGAAAAGCAATTGGATCTGACCATTCATAGTAAGGGACGACTCTGACCGGTTGAGATATAACATGAATGCTGAGGCTTGCGAACAATAAAAACGACAATGAGTATTTCATAGTGTTTGAATTGAGGTTGTGTTAGAAGTACAACAAAAATTGTACCGGAAAGACTCATTTGTTTTGATTTCCACGAGCAATTCACTCCCTTGAATTCATAAAGAGAATCAACCTTTCAATGATTAATTTGAAAAAGGCTGATTCAACTAAAGGATTTATTTTTATCTTGTTGCATCCAATGCATTAGAATTTCTGGTTACAGTATATTTTGCATTCACATTGTCATGAAAATAATATTCAGGTATTTCAGAGATTTTCATAAAGAGTATTACCATACAAAAATGTATGTTTTTATTGCTCTCTTTATTGTTACCCTGATTACTATAAACTATTTATTTGATATTGAAAACAGTTACATTGACAGGTATTATGGCAAACCTATCCGTATACTTTTCTATTTCTGTTATCATGCACAGGCTTATTTTGGTGTTTTACTGATCATTTATTTTTTTGGCAGGAGGAAGCTCTTGCTTTCCTCTGAGTTTTGGATTAAAAGCATCCTTGGATTCCTTATTCTATCGGTTGATCGCTCAGTGTTTCCTTATATTGCAGAAGTTCTGAAAAACTTTGTTCCATCTCATATATTCAAGTTCTGTCGTGAATTGGTATACAATGTGTATGGTTTTATCACCATCCTGGGAATGCTGGCAATCATGAAATGTATATTCGACAGACGGGAAGATTTTGGCATCTATGGATTGCGTTTCAGGAAAGTAAATTATCGTATTTATTTTTTGATGTTCCTTGTAGTTTCCCCGCTTGTTCTTATAGCATCATTTACACCTGATTTTATTGATTATTATCCTACCTACAAGGGATCGGGAGGTGTTCATTTCGCGAATTATTTTCAATTTTCTAAAAAAATAAGCATGTTGCTGTACGAAACGGTATACCTCTCAAGTTTTTTAAATACAGAGGTCTTTTTCAGAGGGTTTTTGATCATCGGTTTATCCAGACTTCTAGGGAAAAATGTTGTACTTCCTATGACTGCCGCATATGCAGTTTTGCATTTTGGTAAACCTATGGGTGAAGCCATAAGTTCGGTTTTTGGTGGATACATCCTGGGTATAATAGCGTTGTATAGCCGGAATATCTGGGGAGGAGTTTTTATCCACGGAGGCATAGCTTTTCTGATGGAAGTACTGGCTTTTATCAGGCAGTAAAGAGGCAGTCAGAAGCGTGAAGCCGGAAGCAAGAAGTTGCGAAAATGAGAGGGTGAGAGAGTGGGAAGATGAGAGAGTGAGATGGTTTCTTGATGCTGGTTGTTTGTTGCTGGGTGCTGGTCCGTTAACTGGAAAAATGAAGCCTTTGATTAGCATCCAACCTGAATCTCGATACACAGGAATGACCAGATTGCTTCGCTATGTTTGCTATCTTACAATAGTCACATTACCAACTACCGGATCGTGGTTATCAAGTTCAAGGATGAAACGATATACTCCCATGGGCAGAGGATTATCCGTTAAAGACATGCCATCCCACAAATATATTTCACCATAATCGATCCGGTTTGTAAATACAAGTTTACCCTGTTTGGTATAGATTTTCAAAAAACCTGCATCGCCATAACTTGGTGCTTTCCATAGTTCTCCTTCATCGGGCGCAAAGATAAAATCAAAGTCGCAGTCGACAGACGGTATACGGTAATTTCCTGTTTTTGTCATGCAATTGTATTTGTCTTTCAACCATAACATATAACTTCCTGGATATAATTTTTCAAATACAAATGATGGATAGAAATTTTTGCCATTGTCTATCGACACACTATACGGCGGTGTCCCTCCCTGAATTGATGTTTTCACAATACGTATTCTGCCAGTGGGTCTTTGTTCGCAACTTTCTTCAGTTTCTACCCTGGCAGAGATCACAACCTGGTTGCAATCCATACTATCTGTTCCATGATCGGCATGCGATTCATTATCATCAGCAACAGGCATAAGTTCCGGAGTTACAACTGTTGAATCGGAAACCTGCATCTTTTTTGCTTGTATGATATTGATTGTTTTTTCTTCCTGTGCTGTATCGGCTTTATTGGATATCTTTTCAATACCAGGCGTTGATGGTTTCTTATATAGATTTTCATGCATAGTTGGTGCGGCTTTTTTCTTGTTTATCTGAAATGATCCATTATGAACACTGTCTGTTCTCTGATTCTGCCTGATTGAAGTATCTGTTACAGGAAGTGCTTGTTCTCCGGGTAGCCTGCCATCACGATCTTTTCTGATATTCCTTATGAACATTATGGACATGAAAATCAATACACCTGCAACTGACAGGGTTATTATTCTTCTCCCTGAATTCCGGAACAGGGTATAGGATGTTTTGCTTTTGTGTATTGTTTTCACTTTTTCCCTGATCTCCAGCAATACTCCATCCCGAATGATCGAAGAAATTGCCCTGTGTTTGTCAACTTCACGGGCAAAATCAGGATCACGTTCTATCCGATGCTCCAGGTCAGTCAACTCTTCAGCCGACAATTGGCCTGTCAGATACCGTTCTATGAGTTCATATTTATCTATGTCTTTTGTCATATTATTCAAGGACTTCTTTATACGAAGGATTCGTTTCAATCATCTTGATCAGTTTTTGTTTGCATTTGTATTTTTGTGTTTTTACGGCATTTACCGTGGCAAACCCCATCTTTTTGCAAATTTCCTCTCCGGATAAATTCTGGTAGAGAGCATATGAAAGCAATTCATAACATTTTTTCCCCAGTTCACGAATCAATTGTTTAATGGTTTTTTCTTTTTCATGGGTAATGATGTCATCTGTAAAATCATATGGTTCCTTTTCTTCATAGTTTTCAGGCAGCTCTGTTTGCCGGAGATCCCTTTTTGCTTTATTGATCCATAAATTTCTGCTTACACTATATAAAAAAGCATCTATTTCATAGTTTGTGTTATACCTGCCTGATTTTATGTGTTTGCAAAGAATGACAACAGCATCCTGAAAAATGTCTATTGCATCATCACATGAACCGGAATTCGACAGGACATACGCTTTCACTTTCGGGAATACTCCGGTATACAGATGCTCCAAGATCTTATCATTATAACCGTTTTTAAGACAGTTTACTATTTCTGAGTTCGTTGTTTTCAGTTTTCCGGAATTACTGGCTTTTTTAATACTACAAATATGAAAATGGAAAGTAACCATTTCCCGTATAATAGTCAAAATTCTTTTATCAGCGAAATAACTTTTGTCCAATATTAGTTCAAGTTGATTATTTTTGGTGATCAAAAAAAGTATGGAATAATTATTGTTCCTGGGAAAAACAGTTCAACCAGCGCGTAATCTACTATTTTGGCAATCTGGAAACACATAGTCATTGTTATTTTGTTGCTGCGTCATGTTTTTGTTTTGAATGGCCAGTATCAGGTTGTCAGATATCCTGTACGGTTCAATCAATATTATGATTGTTATCCCTTGTTGAATCCATCCACGGCAGGTTCCCGCGCAAAGCTTGAGCTTTCACTGGGTAACCGAAGAATGCTCGGTAATTTCAGCAAAATATCCACTTATTATTTTAATGCGAACATGAGGATCCAGTCAGGCAATGGAATGAATAAACCGTTTAGTACAATTGGTGTGTTGTTGTACAACGATCGTGAAGGTAAATATTTAAATCGCAGCCGGTTTTATGCGATCTATGTCTGGCATGGAAATCTTACAAAGCAGATCAAATTTGCCGGGGGATTTCAAATAGGAGGGATGAATTACATGGTGAAAGGCACACCTTTATCAGGCGATGGATCTGATATTAAACCTGATGCGGCAGTTGGAGTTCAATTGTATAACTCTTCTTTTCATGCCGGTATTTCCGTGAATCAGATTTTTAATAGTGAGATCAAACCTCTGGAGGAAATCACCGTGCTGGCTCCCTATATAAATATTACTGCAGAAAGAAAGTGGTATTTTTCCGAAGACTTTCTTCTTGTCCCCAACCTGGCCTTGTGTATCCCATTGACAAAAAAGGATGAATATGCAACCAATAAAATGTTGATTGATATGAATATCAATCTTACAATCCATGAGAGGTTATTTATTTCAACTGGGTTGCATGATAATGATATGATCAACATTTGTGCGGGGATCAATGATGTGCTCTCATCCAAAAGCAAATTGAATATCCATCTTACCTATGTATTTTCACCTGTTCGTAATGTTGAGATCAATACCGATTATCTTGAACTTGGATTAGTTTATCATTTGTAGTACTGGTAATTACCCTGTGCGAAGTCTTTGCTGTTTATGAATTATCAGAATTGCTGCTGAAGGTTACTTTTTCATTGTTCGATTGTAGTTTGATTATATATGAATAATCAAATAATATCGAATTATGTATACCAAATTAAAACCCAGCACTAAATCTTCTTTGGGCATTTTTTTATTGCTCAGTATTTTTTTTCTTACATCTATGGCATCAGGTGCACAGTCTGGTGACTATAGTGACGATTGTACGTATTATGGAACAGTTATCGATTTG
>Ga0315543_1003638_pt1 | contig 13639 bp, 16 predicted proteins | sample SalMarSW160210MG_2_FD_203098 | JGI IMG/M metagenome (GOLD analysis project Ga0315543, IMG submission 203098) | Salt marsh sediment microbial communities from the Plum Island Ecosystem LTER, Massachusetts, United States - Salt Marsh Sediment SW1601-210 ...
CACAGAACGATAGGAAAATGGCAGGCTTGTATCGGCCTTAACGGAAAAGACAGGCATTTGGGAACTTTCGATAATGAAGAAGATGCCGCCCGTGTCTACGATGAAGCTGCGAAAAAATATCACGGTGAATTTGCCGTGCTGAATTTCACAGAGACGCAGAGAATTAAAGAAAAACTCTAAATCCTAATCCACCGTCGCCAAGGCTATGGCGGACAAGTTGCGGCGGGAGTTCTTTGAAAAGTTAATACCAATCGCAGTAGAAAAATTAAACGGCTTTTGTTTAATTCTAAATTATTGCCTTCTTTTTCTCAACATCACCGCACCAAGGCCGAGCAGGAAAACAGATACCGGAGTTTATGTCTATTTGTTGATGTTCTGGCGAATAAAGATTTCTTTTTGGATGTCGTCATACATTTTGCCAAAGATTTCAGGGTTTTCCACCACTTCAGACTTTTCGTGTGTGCCGTATTGTGAACTGCTTTTTGCTTTTTTGAGTATCGTCAATCTTTCTTTTACTACATTGTCCCCGAACTGCTCTATTGTTGCCGTTGCCTCAAACCATTTCATTATTCCCCAAAAATCCCTTTTTATGCCTGTTTCACCGTGAATAACGCCAGAGGCATGGTCGGTGTTTGTAATAGCATATCCATAATCTTGAAAAACCTGCAAGGTGGCTTTGTATGCGTCTTGGTAATTACCCTGTAGGTCTTTGGACTCAAGAAGTTTTCGCTGTAAAGGACTTAATTGTGCCTCACCGCACCCTGTGATAAATACCCCAAGAAATAGACCCACACACAAAAGTAAATTCTTCATACTCTTTTACCTTTCTAAAATCTAAAATTGAGACGCTCTATAACTGTTATCTTTTACAATATCCTTGTCATCAAACTCAATCATCAATGTAAAAGTTTTCGTTGAAGTCGTCTGTTTACCGCCACCTTTGCCAGCTACAAGAATGTTCCAATAGCCATCCTCGTTTGATTTCTCCATTGCTACTTTATCGTATGTCCAGACTTCATTTCCACTTTTATTTTTAGTGATGATATTGGGCGAGCCGAAAACCGCTAATATCTCTGATTGAGTGGTAACGCCGTTAATAATTTTAGTTTTTGCCATTCCGGGAGTGAGATTACTTCTCTGTGTACGAGTTTTCTCTTGGCAACCAGTACTTATAACAACCAAACACGCTAACAGTAAAACCAAACTCGTTTTTTTCATTTTAAATCTCCTACAATATAAAAAAGACCAAACCATATTTAATTGTATACCTTTCCTGCTGCAAATCAAGGAAAAACGGTCAGGATTTTGACAGTAAATTGTCGTTCATGGGTCAAAGGAATCCCAGAGGTTTAGTATTAATGATTTTATGTACTATTAAAAACACAATGGCAGCGATAATAATAATTATTGTCCATTTGATAATATCACAGAGCATTTGTTTGCCATTGTCACGAAGAGCTTCCTTGATGTAATTTCTAATTTGTAAGATGTAAGTTGTAAGTTGCTTTTCATTCATGCGTTTCCCTTCACAAAATAAACCCCGAAATTGATTTAGTGAAATGTTATCACAAGTCAATAGAGAGTAGCGATTCAATTTCCTTTTTTATCTATCGTCTGATGCGTTACGGATGTGTTAATTATGTCAATCTCATTCGTATCCTGAACGGTTTTGTTGAGTGCTTTATAAGTCGCTATTTTCGCCTTTAGCTTTTCTAACTTATACTCTCTTTTAAGGGCTTTCTTCTCGTATTTATAAATCTTCTTATTGGCCTTTAAATTCTCTTTCATAACACGAGCCTGTTGGTCCTGTGCTGATTCTTCGCAGCCACAAAGGAATAGCACACAAAGAATAGGAGTCAACATCCACAATAATTTTTTCATATAAATCTCCTGTAAAACGGATTAAACAATACTTAAATCATATCTCTTTCCTGCTGACAATCAAGGAAAAGTAGTTTTTACAATATGGGTTTGTGTGGTAAAATAGCGTAAAAGCTAAGAATAATCGGGAAAGCGGAGTAATTAACCGCTAAGCGGTTTGAGGTTTTTGTTCTGGCTCACCTGTCGAACGAAAGCCCTAAACCGACCCGAAAAAGACAGGTAAAAAATGGGAAAAAAAGACGAGATTCGGAAATCTGAAACATTTGTTAACTATGATGCTGAAGGTAAGAAGATTATTCGTACCTACAGTTTCGGGCGAAAAGTCAAAAAAAATGAACCAAATGTTGAAGATAATGTTTTTAAAAAACTTAGGGAGAACAGTAAAAATTTAAAAGAGTACTTTCCAGCGTATCCTTTCAGAAGTGGACTTCAAAAAGCTGATGGTTTTTTGCATTATTCGCCTATGTGCGAAAAAAGTCTCATAAAATCTATAGGCGGTTTTCAGCTACATCTAACACAGGCAGAACTTGCTATTATAGACAAGACTGTTGGCTCAAGAAAGTTATCTGATATAAAATGCTTCTTAATTCAGAAATGTAATAATCAAAATACTGAAAGTTTAAGCTGGAATGATATTTTAGATAATCTGAAATTTTGGCTCAAACAGACAAACAGTCAACGCAAAACAACCAGCGGCAAGGCGGGGGAAATTCTTGAAGCACAAGCAAAACCGCTAATTTTACAGCTTGCGGAAAAATTACGCGTAATGCACAAATTCTCTTACAGGATAATTGCTTCGCTTCCTTTTTCGATTACTACACTGGACGGTAAAAAAGCTACGCCTGCGCCGATAACTACTTCGGACGATATTCCTGCTAATTGTAAATTTTTGACTACTTGGGAAGATGTTTTTGATAGTTACAGTAATGCCTTTGAACAATTTTTACTTTGGAATGAAGATGCCATATCTTTAGCGTCGAATATACAGTATGAGAAAAACAGAGAGCTTTTGATTTCTCTCACACGGATAAAACACAGAGCAACGGAGATTTTGAGTTCAATTAAGCACGATAGAAAAAGCAAATCAACACTTGCAAGTGGCCAAGACGAAATAGATACTGCGAGAGGAAGTCTTACAAACTTACTCAATTGCGATTTACCTGATTGTAGTGCGGTAGATTTTTTTGTGGAACTCAAAGACTTGCCTTCCTTTGCAGACGAATTAGAGGCTGCAAGTTTAACATCCTTACCAGAAACTACCGCAGAACAAAACAACAACACGGTGGACGAACTAAATACTTTTTATTCGATTTATCCTCTGCGAGACGGCTTTAAAATTGAAACATACGGATTAGGAAACCGTTTTAGACGTTATAAAAATGACTCCTCATTCATAGACAAAGAGCCACTAACGATAGACCAGACCAGAATGGTTATGTTTTTCACGGGGGGCTGGCAAGATAGTTGTCAAGTATTGAGAGAATTTTTAATACAACACAATTTAGCAGAAAAATCAGAATGCGATAGTTTAACTTGGAGCGATATTCTAAACAAATTGTATATTTTTGCCGGAAAAGAAAAAATACCTGACAGGATTATGTTCGCAAGTCTAAACTCAAAAGATTATAAAGATTATGGGCAATATATCACTACTGCAAAGGAATCAGCAGAGACAATCCGCAAAGTTGATTTAGCTGAAGCAATTACGAACGAAGTCAAAGCCGACCCTGCCAAAAGAAAATGGTGGAAACAGCTAATTAGCTGGATATTCAAGAAAACATCCCGTGTTGTTTATGCTGTTATTGCTTTCATTGCTTTCATTGGAATTATTGTTGGGATTCTTGCGGGACTACATGAATTAGGATGGCTTGAACCAATTAAGGCGTTCATTTACAAAATATTGCTGCATAGGTAAAAGAAGAATTAAAGGGGTCAGAGGGCTGTTGAAAAAACATTTTAATTTTTAATATTTGATTTTCTTTACAGGTGTGTTTTTACGTAGCTCATTGGAAAGTTCCTGCCGGGGCAGCTCGTGTTTGTGCTGTGGCCTGGCGTGGTATTATGGCCGTAAATCCGGCTTGCGGGAATGTCATATCTTTCCGAAAGGAATCGCACAAGTTTCATAAGTGAAGCCATCTGGTTTCTGGACGGCCTTGAATTGTCAAAGTTGCCTACAAGGCAGATTCCAACCGCGCTTTTATTTGCCCAGTTCGATTCATCAGTTTTGCAGTGAGCGCCGGTCTTCTGGCCTGTCCAGCGGAACGTCGTTTCAACCTGGCCGTTGCCGCTGCCTGAGCCGTTGCCTATGACAAAATTGTAGCCTACGCCGTCCCAGCCGTTGTTTCGGCGGTGATAATCGTCGAAGGAAGCGACACAGCCGCAGTTGGTCGCTGAATGATGAATTACGATTGCCCTCCAGTCCCTTTCCAGCCTGCTCGACGGCGTCCAGCCGTAAGGGGCTGAGGAAGCAGGTTTATATGATTTGTAATTTTTCGCTTTATACGGGCTTGACGGCGTTTTGCCTGTGGCAGAGCTATAAGCTGGATAACTGCTGCTGCGATGGAGTCCCGGCTCAATACCGGTGATTTGCGGCGTATAGCTTTCCTCTTCTGCGCAGCCGACAAACAGTACCGCTGCGGTCGGCAGATAGGCTGCGATAACAAAAATCAGTATTTTTTTAAACACTGGTATGCTCCTGACTATTTATCGGCAAAATCCGCTGTAAGCTTTACAGGCCAGCTAAACCTGTGCGTGTTTACTGTTGAATTTGGTCATACGAACTGAATTGCCTGCGTCATTATATTCCACTTTATCCATATAAGACTTGATGAGCAGAACTCCTCTGCCGTCGGTTTTATAGATATTATCGCCGATGCGGGGGTCTGCCAGACTGTTTGGGTCGAAGCCTCTTCCCTGGTCGGTTACGCAAATATCGACTTTTTGCGGGCTCAAATCATATTCGATAACAACATCTCTGGCAGGGTCTTGTTTATTGCCGTGTTTGAAGGCGTTTACGACGGCCTCTTCCATAGCCAGGTGTATTGCGAACAGGTCGTCTTCCAAATATTCGAGCTGTTGGGTGTGGCTGAGGATTGTGGCGCATATCCGCCTAAGCTCCGATATTATTCCGCTGGAGACTATCTTTTCATGGGTACTGGCTCTGGAAGTCATTAATTTATTATCGTCCCAAATAAACCCGGGCTAAAGTAGCAGCTTGAAAAGAAACTATTTAAGGGTCAGCATTGCTTTTTTAACGTCAGGATAGATTTCGAAGATTTCGTCAAGGCGAGTGATTTTGAAAATATCGAAAATGCGAGGACTGATACTGCAGAGCCTCAGCCGACCTTTGTTCTCGTTTATCCTTTTACTTATTCTTATCAACAGCCCGAGAACCGCACTGGAAAGAAAACCGACATTACTAAAATCAATTACAAGATTCACAGGACCGTCGATTAAGGGCATTATAGAATCCTCAATCGCTTTAATAGTCTCATCGTCAAGAATCTTCTCATCAGCCAGCGTCACGACGCTTGCGTTCTGGGCATAGTAAACACTTATTCGCGGTTTTACCTCTTCCATAAGCATTACTCCAAATCCTGCCCGCCTTATGCGGGTCTGTCTATAAAAGAATTATCGTAGGCAAAATATACCAAAAAGTCAAGCAAAGGCCTTATTTAATTTTTTCACAAAATCGGCTAAGCAAATTCAATATTTCTGACTTATTTTTAAAAAAACTCTTGAAAGTCTTGATAAATTCTGGTAGTAATAACCCGGAATTTGAAGAGTTTGTGGATATTTTCTGTTCTGTTTTTGCCCTGAATCAGGGTTTAATTACAATAAAAGAGCCTTTTTTCTGGCCACAAGTTTACCCACTTTGCCTAAAGCGGGCAAACTATAGTGGGCGGATAAATTTGCTTTTTGGATATAAAATCTTTGAAATTTTGAACACCCAAAGACAAACTATAGTATAATAGTAAACAGACCCCGATATACTACTTAGTTTTTATAGTTGCTTTTAAGTTCTTGTCGAATGAAATCGAACATAGCAAACAATTTGTTTTGGAGGACAAAAAAATGAAGATAAGCAGGTCAACAGGTTACGCTTTGGTAGCTGTAGGTTATGTGGCACAATATTACAGAGAAGGCGCGGTACTGGCTTCACGAATCTCCAAACAATATAACATTCCATTGGAATACCTTCTCAAGATTCTGCAGCAATTAGTAAGAGCCAATGTGTTGCGCAGCAAACGAGGACCCCGCGGGGGATTTTTCCTGGCGCGGCCGGCAGAAAATATCTCGCTGCTCGAAATTATCGAGGCAGTCGATGGGCCGCTGTTCAGCCATCTGCAGCTTGCAGAACAGACCAACAACGAGCCATTCAGCCTGAAAATGGAAAAGGTCTGCAGGCAGGCGTCAGAACGAGTACGCGAAATATTCGGCGCTGCAAAACTCTCGGAAATGCTGTCAGATTAACCCGCTGCAAGAATGACGATAAAGGATTTTCAGAAGCTGATAGCCGAACGATATCAGAAGCGGGACAGCGCCAGAGGCACACCAAAAACCTTTATGTGGTTTGTCGAAGAGGTCGGCGAATTAGCAACCGCCCTGGCAAGCGAAAAAACAAGCAAAAAACAAAAAGAGGAAGAGTTCGCAGATATTTTTGCCTGGCTGTGCACACTTGCCAATATAAACGACGTGGATATCGAAAAGGCATGCGCAGATAAATACCACAAAAAACAGCCAAAAGGGTTCAAATAAAAATTAACTCCAAAAAAATGCGGCCCTGAAAAATCAGGGCCGCAATATCAAAATCATTTACAGTTACAGCTCAACAGCATAACTGCTACCAATAAGCCATACAGTTTTCATCCTGCGGGTCGTTGCACTGCATCCACTGGTTAGCAAAAATGACAAAGTCACTTAAATCAACAATGCCATCAGTTGGTTCAAAGTCGGCGCCTTCACAGTTATCGTAACTGCCGCAATCGTTATTCAGCCAGTAATGAACGACCGTTTCAAAGTCTTCATAATCGACATAACAATCGCCGTTAAGGTCCGATTCAAGACTGTGACCTGCGGAATTAACATCCTGGCAGGTGTAGCCCCATACACTATGCTTGAGCATGTTGACATCAATTTCGCTGGGGTACCTGCGCACACCGGTGGGAATCACCGGATTCATCAGGTCGTTTGGGTGATAACCCGGGTGCAGGTGCGTGCCATCGGGTTCCGGTACAAGGATAGCATTCGGATCACCGCCTGCGTTGTAGGTTCTGAGAGAATTATTGGGGTCATTGGGGTCAATATAATCGACGGCCGCTGCAAAAGGCGGGCATTTAATCGCAAAACCCAGAGCGTGGGCCAACTCATGGTTTATCACGGTCCAGAGGTCATACTGGCCGGCAGGGACGCTGCCGCCCGGAGCTGCGGGTGGGTCATTGGAGTCCACATACCACGAGATACCAGGGTCATCGTTAATAATAATTGTCCCACGGATAGGTTTTCCATCATCATCATACCTGAAAGCGCCAGACCTAGCAAGCGTAGGCTGCCCAGCCATTCCTAAAATACCCGGCGCACCAGTATCAGCCAGCACAAACTCTACCCCCGGATAAAACCCAGCTGCTTTCGTACCAAGGACTTCCTTCTTGAAATTTATGTCAACTTCGTGCTCCGGATCCTGGTGAGGCAGCCGGTCCTCCCATTGCTCAATTTTCGCCTCAATAACCGCCTGCTGCGCATCGCAGATACTGCCCTCAAAGTTAGGGTCTATGTCCACAGCCAATCCGGCCTGCGGGATACAATACACAACTACAAATGTTACACACACTGCGGCAAACCATAATCTTCTCTTCATAATTCTACTCCTTCCTTTCGTTCTCCAAAAAAGTTTGGTTGGTCAAATTTCTTTAAACATCCGGCAAGATTAAGCAATTTTATCTTCAGGCATTTGCGGGGTGGATTCGGCAGAGACCGCGGCGGCAGTCATAGCCCTGAAGAAACACCAGCCGAGACCTGCGACAATCAACAGAAAGACAATACTCAAAATAATATAAGAGACGCCTGACAATTCGGCAGTATGGGCAGTGACGGCGCCAGGCTGAACATTTTTCGTTACGTAAATTAAAACCGTCGCCAGTGCGACGCTGATATTACAAGTAGCGAGAATCCCGGTAATTGGCGCGATGATGGAGGCTTTTGAATCGGCCCTGTCGAAACGGTCAAGAATATAATTAGCAGATAATATACCGCCAATCGCGGAAAGAATTATAAGTACGAGAAACATTTCACAAATTCTGACGGGCAACGGCACAACCAAAATGACAACTATAAGAGCTGACGAAAGCAGCGAAAGAATCAGGCCGGCAAGACTGCTTTTTCGCCCCCTTGATTCGAGCGGGTCCGATACAGCGTTGTGTTGAGGGTAAGGGCTTTTCAGCAGACTTAAAACGATTGCAATAATCGGGGCAAGCGCCACTACAACCAGGCCGGCAACATTGGGCCAGTTAATTTCGCCGGTTCGTTTAAACAAGAAACCTTCACCGCTAAAGTCATCAAAAAGCGACCAGACAAACAAGGTGCCTAAAATTATGGGTATCACTATCCGAATAAGGTAATTCCACCACCGGCCGAGTGAAAAGTCACTTCTTTCATTTGCATGAAGGCGCAACCGGTCGATGCGGTAAAGCCAGCCGAGCACTACACATTCGAGAAGGCCGATAAAGGCTATTCCCCAGGTGCCGTTGATAAAGCCGTCGATAACGCCGAGCCAGTTTAATCCGCCATTTGTCACGTAAACCAGGCCGAAAGCAAGTCCGACCAGACTCATAAGAATCAGCACAATGCTCCTTTTGAAGCCGGTTTTGTCAACGATGGCGGCAAGAACCGATTCGGTAATCGAAAATGCAGAATCAATACCGAGAGTTATCAGGGCAAAGAAAAAGATGAAACTAAACCATGCCGAATATGGAAGCTGCGCAAGAGCATAAGGAAAGGCCACGAAGGCAAGACCCGGACCGCCTGCAACAACCTTTTCGACACCAACGTAGTCTCCCGCCTGCTGGGTGGCAAAAGCCATTCCGCCAAGGGTGGCGAATACGGCTATACCGGCAATAAAACTGGTGGCGAAATCACTCAAGCCGATAATGACGGCATTATTATTGAGGTCACTTTTGCGATGCAGGAAACTGGCATAAGTAAGCATAACCCCGAAAGCGAGACTCAATGAGAAAAACACCTGGCCAAACGCAAATCGCCAGGTAGTAGGTTTTGCCAGTTCGGCCCAGGTTGGATTGAGATAAAAGGCAAGACCCTGAATCGCACCATCGAGCGTCAGGCCCCTGATGGTCAAAATCAACAGCATCAGCCAGGGCAAAGGAACGGTCAGCCAGACGATTTTGCTGACGATTTTTACACCTCGGAATATGCAGAAGTACATCGCCAGCCAGGCAATTACAAGTGGCCAGAAAACCTGCCATCGGATTGAGCCGAGCGTGAAACTACTATGATAGCCGAGGTAAGAATTATAGAAGAAATTTTCAGCATTTTTGACACCTTCGATACCTTTGCCGGCCCAGGGCAGAGCGCCGCCCGTGAAGATTCCTTTTATGCTTAACCACAGGAAGCTGAAACAATAGGCAAGAATAACGGGGTAATATGTAATTATGACAAAGGCGAGAATAATTCCCCACCAGCCTACCACTTCGAATTTTCTATTGCAGCGGCGAAAGGCATCGGGGGCTGCACGCTGGGTGAAATGCCCGAGACTGAACTCAAGAATCAGCATCGGGATACCGACGATGCAAATGGCAATTATATAGGGGATTAAAAAAGCCCCGCCGCCGTAACTGTATAATTTGTAAGGAAAGCCCCACAAGTTGCCCAAGCCTACCGCCGAACCAACCGCCGCAAGAATAAAACCCCCGCGGCTGCCCCAGTTTTCACGCTGTTCTTCGAGAAGTTCCATTTAATCGTCCCTGAAACAGAATTGGCTTACACTAACGTTCGATGCCAAGGACATCGAGAGTATTTCGCTCGATTATTCCCCGAATTTTCTCACGCGGGACGGTCGGCAAATTCGTGTCGGCAAGCAATTTATTAAAGCCCAACAGGGTCTCAATACAGCTTTGAGGCTTACTGTAAGGCAGGCCGCTGCCGAAAAACAGTTTGCCTAAAACGCCCGCCTCACAGGCAGCAAGCACGGTATTGTAAACCTGCCAGACCTTTTGAGGATTTATAGTCAAATCGCCGTAAACATTCTCATGCTTTGCGAGCATAGAAAGTGTCTCATTGACAAAAGGCTGACCCATCGAGCCGATGATGATTTTAAGATTTTTGAATTTCTGAGCTATCTCGTCTAAAAGCGACGGCCTTGCATATTCGAGGACTGCATCGGCAGTGTATGGGGGGGCATTGTGGAAGAACAACGGCAATTTTAATTCTTCGGCAACTTCATAAAACTGCAGCGCCCTGCTGTGGGCGGGATGAAACGCCTCGCCTGCACAATAAAGCACAGCACCTTTAAGGCCGTCATTTTTTACACCAGACCAGTATTTTTTAGAAATGTCGTCCTTAACGGGATTGACAACGGCAAAACCAACCATCTTTTTCGGATGTCTGGCGACATATTTGCCGACAAGCTCGTTTGACTGACGGTTAGATTCCGCCGGGCAGGCAAGCACAATACAGGTGTCAACCGGCTCGGCAGAGGCGAAATGGTCCTCAGCGCTTAATTGGCGGCCGGGACAGTTTATATGAGTATGACAATCAATAATCACTTTTCTTTCCCTGAAAAGCCCTTGCAAAACAACAACTTATAAACAGTAATATAATATCGGCAAAACTGCGATACTGTCAAGAACAATAAACTTGCCTTTTGGACAGCGATAATTAATATGCCTGTTATGCCAAAGAATAAAACCATAGATAAAAAAATACTGAAGAACATTCTCGAAGGGCTTTACCACAAATATAATCACAAAAGATTCATACCGCCCGACCCGCTGCAGTTCGTTTATCTCTACAAAAAAAAGGCCGATATGGAAATCGCAGGCTTTTTAGCAGCGTGCTTCGCGTACGGAGCAGTGGAACAAATTGAAAAATTCCTCACAGAACTTTTAAATAAAATGGGCAAAAGCCCTGCAAAATTTATTAAAAACTTTTCCGCTAAAGACTACCGACTTATAAAACCTCTAAAATACAGATTTAACGACTCCGAAGATATAATCAGTCTTATTTTAATTTTAAAAAAAGCGATGAACCGCTTCAGCAGTCTGGAAAACCTCTTTTTGAAAGGCTACAGCAAAAGCGACGAGAATATCATACCGGCAGCAACAAAATTTATTCAATCCCTAAACAATTTAGCCCCCGCCACTCGTGGCGGGGTAGGCCGCCGTTTACGGCGGCCGCTAAACCTGTTTCCCGACCCTACAAAAGGAAGCACGTGCAAGAGACTTTTTCTTTTTCTTCGCTGGATGGTTCGAAAAGACGAGGTTGACGCGGGCCTGTGGAAAAAAATCGACAAATCCAAACTGGTTATGCCGGTCGATGTGCATATCGGCCGATTGAGCAAAATTTTAGGCCTGCATAACAGAAAAACAATAAACCTTAAAACCGCTGTTGAAATAACCGCCGGTTTCAGGAAAATTTGTCCGCAAGACCCTGCCAAATATGACTTTGCGCTATGCAGAACAGGAATGATGCAAAAGCGCAACGGTAAAAAAGACTTTTTTCTGCAGGGTTTTCTGGTAAAATGATATTTATGGAAAAGGCAGGAAAAATGAAACAGAGATGCCTCTTTTGGACGACAGCGGCGGCAATTATATTTATAACCGGCGGTACATTTTCGGCTCCCCAGCCGGCAATTGTGCCGGCACCGAATCAGTGGACGTTAAATGTGATTTATACCCAGCCGCAGCAGATAACCATTAACGTGTCCGGCGAGAGAAACAAGCAGCGGTTCTGGTATATCATTGTAACCCTCACCAATAATACCAATATCGATGCATCATTTTATCCGAGCTGTGAACTGATGACGGACACTTTTCAGGCCATACCGGCATACAGAGACACAAAAAATATCGTCTTTGAAAAAATCAAGGCGCGGCATAAAAAGAAATACCCGCTTCTCGAATCTCTCGAATTCGCAGATAATAAAATTCTTCAGGGTCAGGACAATACAAAAGATTTTGCAATAATCTGGCCTGACTTCGATGCTAAAGCCAAAGAAATCCGGCTGTTTCTGGCAGGGCTGAGCAATGAAACAGCGGTCATCGAGCATCCGATTAAAAAAGACCCCAATGGTATGCCGGAAAAAATCTACCTGAGGAAGACTCTCGAACTGCAATACGCAACCGGAGGCGACCCAAAGCTGCGAAGAAATGCAGCACTGACCTTCAAGGGCCAACGCTGGATTATGAGATAGTATGAACCCTGCCGCAGCGAGGGCACTGCACCTGGTCAGCCCGGAAATCAGGCGGGATTTTTATTTTCAGGCCGCAGGAACAATCAGCAAAACGATAGCCTGCCGTTCGCTGCATAATTTCGCCGATATTGCGATGCTGATGTTTTGCCGACAGAGGCTCGGGGCGGGCGGCAGAACGAATCTGAAGCGTTTCCTCCTTAAGAGCAGAGGAAGGTATAGGGGTTGCGTGTTTTGTCGTTTTCCTAAAGGCATTGGAATAATCCGCAAAAGAAGCGCCGGACATACCGCGAAGTATCTTTACACGCTCTGATATCGGCGGATGAGTGCTCGTCAGGTCGGCCAGCTTCATTCCTTCTTTCTGGAGAGGATTAACAATATACATCGGGGCGGTAACCTTGTTGGCGACGGTAAGCGGAACAGTATTTTGAGAAATTTTTTCAAGGGCGCCTGCAAGCCCTTCCGGGTAACGGGTAAGCCTGGCAGAACCCGCATCGGCGAGATATTCGCGATTTCTGGAGAGCGCAAAATATAAAAGCATCGCCATAATCGGGGCAAGTATCGCGGCAACAATCGCAATAAGAAGCATTACAGCCTGCCCGCCGCCTTGTCCCCTGCCTCTTGATGAATACCGCCTGCCTGAGCCGGCCATCGAACTGTAAAACATACCTCGAAGAAAAACCTGCGAAAGCAGCGTTATCGCTCCGAGCATAATACCTGCGACCGTTACAAACAAAATATCGCGGTGCAGGATATGACTCATCTCGTGGCCGACAACGCCCTGCAGCTCATCTCTGCTCAGCCTGCCGAGCAGGCCTGCGGTAACGGCAATTGAGGCGTTTTGCGGATTCCTGCCGGTGGCAAAGGCATTGGGGGCGGGGTCATTTATTATATAAACCTTCGGCATCGGTAAAGAAGCGGCAACAGCCATTTCTTCAACGACGTTAAATAACTGCGGATGCACGTCCTTGGTAACCGGTATTGCTTTACTCGCAGCCAAAAATATGGCGTCGCCGCTGGAGAAACTAACGAGTGCGAGAATGAGCCAGATGCCAAGCGCAACAGCCAGGCCAAATACGCCAGCAATCGGGTTGGGAGAAACTGACATTCCTATTATCCAGCCTAAAAGGCCGAGCACCGCTGCCATCAGCATAATCAGCAAAATAGAATTGCGCTTATTTGCCCGTATCTGCTCCCACATAGATTCACTGCACCGAAAATTTATAAACGGTAGTTTGGCGATAAACTTCGCCCGGCTTTAAAATCACCGATGGGAAATAAGGTTTGTTCGGCGAATCAGGCAAATGCTGCGTTTCAAGACAAAATGCACCGTACCTT
>Ga0315543_1003640_pt1 | contig 13635 bp, 5 predicted proteins | sample SalMarSW160210MG_2_FD_203098 | JGI IMG/M metagenome (GOLD analysis project Ga0315543, IMG submission 203098) | Salt marsh sediment microbial communities from the Plum Island Ecosystem LTER, Massachusetts, United States - Salt Marsh Sediment SW1601-210 ...
TTGCCCGGCGCTGCGTCGAAGACGCCGACAGCTCAAGCCACGGCAGCGCCGGGCAAGCCCGGCCGCTAAACGAGCATACAAGGATCAAACAACGCAAGGCAAGTCCCATGATCGACCAGCGATGTCTCGGACCCGACGTGGACCGATCGAAGATCTCGCCCGACGCGGAGATCACCGGTGCGAGCTACCTGACGGGCCACCAAACCGGCGTCGCCCCCGGAGCCGTTGTCCGCGACTCGCGGCTGCACGACACGATTGTGCGGTCCGGCGCGCGGATCGTCGATTCGATCTCGATAGCCCACGGCAAGCCGAAGACGCACGATTGCGACACGGCCGGGCGTGTTGTCGTCCGTAGCGCCGTGCCGACCGTAATCCACGCCGGGGCTGGAATCATCAGCTCGACTTTGACGAATACTTCCATTGGACGCCAGACGCTGGTGGTGGACAGTTCGATCGCCGATTGCAGGATCGGAGCCAAGAACCAGATCCGGACGGCCAAGCTCGTTCTGACCGAGACGCTCGATCAAGTCACGATCACCGGCCCGACCGAAGTCTCCGAAGCGCACCTGGGCCACCATGCGATGATTGACCGGCGAGGCTACTTTGAAGGCATCTTCTCAAACCAGTTTCTGCGGCTGCAATTCAATGAAGCTTGGAGATGCTTGCAAGTGGTCGGGACGATCGATCTGCCCCATGTGAGCCGCTATGGTACCAATACGATCAACTCGACCAATTCCGGCAAGCTGCTGCCCCAGCCCGACGGCATCGTGCACGGATTGGGGCCGCGCGGCGGACTGTGCGCCGACCCGCTCTTGAGCCACGAGCAGGTGGAGCTGGGCCCGTGTTGTTGGGTCGCCCCTTGGACCAAGGTGGTTGGCCAGTCGTCCGAGCCACACGCGGACGACGAAGCGCTGGTCAACGACCGGCTAACGACTTACCTGATGCCGTTCTCCATCGCCGGCGTCGGCGGCGAGCTGACCCGGGGACTGGTCATGCCGGGCGAGTTGTCCGTCGGGCTGGGTCCCAAACAGCGTCGCGGCGCTTGGACGTTCACCTATGCGCCCGGGGCGGTGATCGCCATGGTCGCGCGGCTCCACGCGGCACTGCCCGAGGCCCAGAAGCCGGTGGCCGACACGATCGTCGACGAGGCGCTGCGGACTGCCATCGAGATGACCCGGGCAATGGCGGCCGAGTATGACGTCGATCTTGGCTTGCCTCTCGGGCAACAGAAGCCCGGCGGCTGGCCGCGGTGGATTGCCCTGACCCATGCGTTGCTTCGCGCACATCTGGACAACGGCTTGTGGCGGTTCTACCGAGGACGACCATGCGAGTGGTATCGGCAGGACAACCGGTGGACGAACCCTCACTTGAAAGCCGTCTTGGCCCTGGCGCCGGACGCCTTGGAACGGCAGGTGGACGAGTCGGCGATTTTCGAGTTCGACGATCCCGTCGGACCGCTTGAAGTGGCCGTGTCGGGTGAATCGCTAGATGAGTTGCTCGGGGCAGGGCAGGGCGGTCCGGCAGTGACCGGCGATCTTGGCTCGCGGATTGCCCCCGAAGCGCGAATCGCCCCCAGCGCGACAATCGGGCCCGGCTGCCGCATCGGACCGGGGGCGATTGTCGAGGGCAACACCGAAATCTGGCGATCTGCCCTGGACGACTGCCACATCGAAGCCGGCAGTATCATTCAGCGAAGCGTGATTCGCGATTCTCGTATCGCCGCCGGCAGCACGATCCGCTCCAGCCGGATGGTCGATTCGCGGATCGGCCACGACAGCACGGCCGAGGCCGCATCGATCGAGCGGTCGCGCCTGGCCGCTCGCGCGACCGTTTCGCCGTTTGCCTCACTCGAAGACGTTCAAACCGATTTCGGCGTAATCCTGGGTGGTCGATGTCGCTCGGCGCGAATCCATACCAACCTGATGTCGATGCACCTGGCCGGCCAGATCGCCCACCTGGAAGCCCTGCCGACAACGGTGGTCCTCGACGGCCGGCCGGTCGACGTGCCGGCGGTGCCGATGATCGGCGGCGGGGCCATTCTGCGCGGCACAGACGAGGCGCCCGTACGCGTCGAATGTTCCTTTATCGGCTCCAATGCGATTATCGAGGCGGGCGTGCGGCTGGGATTCGGCTGTTTCGTGCTGGGTCGATTGGCCCCGCTCAGTGGGTTGCCGCCGTTGACGGTGGCAACCGATGAGGATCCCCGGCGGCACCAGATCGGCGGCGTGCTCGGCTCGTTGCCGAGCACGATTATCACGCACTTCCTCGGCTGGGCCTACCAGGCCGTCGAGCCCGAACTGGTGCCGGCGGTGGCTGAGTTGGTCCGACAGTCGATCGAGCGGGGCATCGAGGCGGTCGAGGCCGAGTTGGCCCGACGCAAGAAGGTCTGCCGAGGGTGCCTGGGCCATAGCGAAGCGGTGGCCCAGAACGCCCAAGCGGCAGCTTCCGACAATGTTCTCGCCAGCCTGGCCGACTACACCGAAAAGCAACTCCACGCCGGTCTGGCCAACTACCGGCGGTCGCTCGCCTCGGGCGCCTGGGAGTTGGTTTTTCGAGAAGGCCAACTGCGATTCGTCGGCGAAAAGGGGAAATGGCTGGAGCGTTCCGGCACGGCGCTTTGGATAAATCGCTGACGGCGGCAGCCACCTTGGTGGGATTCTTGACTTGAGTGGGCCATCTGATAAGCTTTCTTCAGGTTCATTGATGAGGCCCATCGCGCCACACAGCTTCTGGTGGGCGGTGCCCACCCTACGACTTTGAGCGATCAGGAGGAGACCCTCGATGCAAGAACGCGAGGTTGCCGTCACCGTGGAGCCGTTGGGAAAGACGGTCCACGTCTTGCAGTACACGCGGTTGGTCGAGGCCCTGGCCGAGGCGGGCGTTACGATCGATCAACCGTGCGGCGGCGAAGGGACGTGCGGGAAGTGCCGCGTCCGGATGAAGGAGGGCGCGTGCGAGGCGACCCAGGTCGATGCCGAGTGCTTCAGCGCCGAGGAACTTGGCCAGGGGTGGCGTCTGGCGTGCCAGGCCGTGATTGAAGAGCCCGCCGTGATCGAGGTGCCCGAGACGTCGCTGCTCCCGTCGCAGCAGAACATCCTTGTCGAATCGGCCGACGGCGTTTCGGTCGTGGCCGATCCGGCCCTGCAGAAGCGCTACGTCGAGCTGGCACCGCCGACATCCGAGGACGACACGGCCGACGTGCTGCGTCTGGAGGCCGTCACCGGGCCGCTGGAGGCCGACATCGATACCTTACGGCTGTTGCCCGGCCGGCTTCGCGAGAACCACTTTCGCGGCACGGTCGTCACCAGCGACGATGAACTGATCGATTTTGAAGCCGGCAACACCGAGGGCGAGTGTTGCGCCGTGGCCGTCGATCTCGGGACGACCACGCTGGGCGCCCTGTTGCTGGATTTGCCGTCGGGTGGGCAGCGGGCAGTCACCTCGCGGACCAATCCCCAAACCAGCCTCGGCGACGACGTCCTCTCGCGGATACTCCATGCCCGGGAACATCCCGAGGGACTCCACGAACTGCACCGCATCATCGTCGAGGCCATCGACGAAATGGTGGGGCAACTGGCCGACGAAGCCGGTATCCGCCGCGATCGGATTTACAAGCTGACCATCTCGGGCAACACGACGATGCAGCAGTTGTTCTGTCGGATCGACACCCGCAGCCTGGGCGAAATCCCGTTTGTGCCGGCCGTGGCCCGACAGATTGTGCTGCCGGCCTCGAAGCTCGCCATCCAAATCCACCCGCGAGGACGCGTCTACGTGATGCCCGTCATCGGGGGATTCGTCGGGGGGGATACGGTCTCGGGCATCGTGGCCACCGGGCTGATCGAGAGCAATGGCCCGACGCTCTTTATCGACATCGGCACCAACGGAGAAATCGTTCTGTTTGCCGAGGGTCGCCTTGAGGCTGCTTCGTGCGCCGCCGGTCCCGCTTTCGAGGGCGCCCGGATCTCCCAGGGCATGCGAGCCGCGACCGGGGCCATCGAAAAAGTGCTCTTCGAGGACCGGCTCCATCTGCACGTGGTGGGCAACGTCGCGCCGGTCGGATTGTGCGGCTCGGCGCTGGTCGATCTGGCCGCCGAGTTGCTCCGCCACGGCGTGCTCAGTCCCGAAGGACGGCTGCTGGCCCGGGACGAACTCCCGGCGGACGTCCCCGGCGATCTTCGCCGCCGGGTCGTCGCGGACGGCAACGGCCTGGCATTCATGCTTGTCGAGGAGTCGAAAACCGCCGTCGAGCGGCCGATTCTGGTCACCTGGCGTGATTTCCGCGAGCTGCAATTGGCCAACGGGGCGATTCGCGCCGGCGTGGCGATTCTCTTGAAGCGCGCCGGGCTGAAGCCCGAACAGCTGGAGCGCGTGCTCATCGGCGGCGGATTCGGCAACTTCATCCGCCGAAGCAACGCCCAGCGGATCGGACTGCTGCCGACGAGCATCCCCCGAAAGCGCATTCGCTTCCAGGGCAACACGTCCCTGGCCGGGGCTCGCCTGGCCGCGCTGTCGCGGACCGCCCGAGCCCAGGCCGAACAACTCGCCCGGCAAACCGAACACGTCGATCTCTCAAGCGACCCCGATTTCCAGGACATTTTCGCCGAGGCGATGATCTTCCCGGCGGAACAGAGCTGAAGAACAAAACGTAATGAAGTCTCAGTAGTTCCAAGTTTGGCTGGCTGACACCTCAGCAGGTCATCCTGAGCGTAGCGAAGGATCTCGATGGCCAAGGAGATTCTCCGCTGCGCTCAGAATGACAATGCCGGATCTCAATAGAACTTGGAACTACTGAGTCTCTAACCCGTCTTTCTTCTTCCCGTCCCATGGAGGCAGAAGATGATTGCTCTCCTTCGGGTCCAAAGAGGTCTGGCGTTCTCGTCCGCGTTGCTCGCCATGGCCTGGGCAACGTCCGCGTTCGCTGCTGACGACGTCTGGCGACTGCCCAAGGGCCAGGACATGTTTTTCCGCCTGGCCAACTTAACGCAGAACTCTTACATTCGTTTCCAGAAAAACGGTGCCTATCGCAGGTTCGTTCGTGGACATCTGCATGTCAAGGAGTCGGACCATGGTACGTGGACGCAGGGAAAGGACGGAGTGATCACCATCCGATCGAAAGAACGTGTGAAACCGTTGCGTTGCGGAGTGCTGACGGTCGATCCGGGCGATTGGGAAATGCTTCATTCGTATTGGTCGTTGGGTGACGACATTGCCAAAACTTTGAAGAAAGACAAACGAACGATATACAGTGTTGAGGAGGTAAAGAAGCTTTGGCGTTATCCGGCACCTCGCGCTCCGGAAGCTTTGCTTTCGCCGATCAAGGTTGCAAGAGAGACGAAGACGGTTAGTCGAAAGGAGTTGATGGATTTGTCTCGAAAGTGGCCACAGTATCTCAACCGCGACATCCGTGAGGTCCGACACATCACGCCTTTGGTGCATAAGGAGATTCGAGTCTTGGTTTGGCACGAGACACCGTCGTTTCTCGCGTTGAAACAAAAACTCGATCGGTCGAAGGAGCCGCTGCGGTGGTCACACTTCGAGCGATACTCGGATTCCCTGGAGGAGCGACTGCGGTGGTCACGTAAGGCACTGCGAGACGAGGGTGAAGGCAACCCGTCGTCGGTGCAGTTCTACCGAGCAATTAGTGCCGAGCAATTCAAGGAGGACGTGCCCACGACACAGCCGTTTCGGTTCTTTCCAGGGGTCAAAATCATTCCGTCCGATAGGGAAACAGACCCGCGCTCGGGTGGCACGCCCGGAACGGAGTGATGGAAATCGAGATGGGCCCCGGGCGAGCGAATAGAAACCGGTCCCGGCTCGCTGGACACGGTGCGTGCAATATGCTACAATGCCGGCCGTTATGAGCCTGGGTGGGCTTCGGGCTCAACTCACATGGGAGATGTGGGCTCACACGGTTTTGTCGGCCACAGTCGACGCCTGTCTTTGGGCTCTGGGCACGCGCCACGGACAGCGCTGTGCCACCACCGGCTCGTGCGGTTCTTCACGGGTGGTTCTCGGCTCCATCAGGCACCGCCTGAGCGGCAAAGCGTTTGTGCTTTCGTAATGAAGAAGGGGCGTTCCTGACACTTCTCGTGCGAAGGAGCTTGGTATGAGACGATTGCTGGGAGTGCTTTGGGCTGTTGTGGTTTTGGCGTGCGTCTTGCCCGCCGGCGCGCAGACGATTTATGGGGATTTCGACTGGCGACAGAACGACGGCAACTACGTCACGCCCATCCGCAACCAAGGCGGGTGTGGGTCGTGCTGGGCCTTCGGCGCCACGGCCGCGCTGGAATCGAGGTTCCTGATCAACGCCGACACCCCCGGCGTGAACCTCAACCTCTCGGAGCAACACCTCCTTTGCGACGGCAGCTGCGGCAGCTGCAACGGCGGTTACGAATTCCAGGCCCTCGAATTCTTCGTTAGCGACGGCATCACCGACGAAGCCACGTTGCCTTACCGGGGGAAGGATACGTCGCCGCTCTGGCCGCTCGACCCGCCGTACACGCTCTACAAGACGACCTCGGTCGACGCTTACATTGCGGGTGGCGGCTCAAAGTATTGGATCCAATGGTGGTTGCGGCGCACGGGCCCGTTGGTCACTTACATGAACACGGACGATTGGTTCACCCCCCCAGCCAGCGCCGGCGGCGAGGGGACCGGCAGCGAGATGGATTCCTCGATTCCCGACTGCTACCAGACCGATTGTGGCTGTGACCAGACCGATTACGACAGGTTTGGGCCCGTCACCGGCGGAGGCCACGCCGTTGCCATCGTCGGCTACAAGGACGATTCGAGCGTGGACGGGGGTGGCTACTGGATCTGCAAGAATAGCTGGGGTAGTAGGTGGTGTGACGCGGGCTTCGGATTCATTAGGTACGGCGACGTCGAGAAATGGAACCGCGTCCACGCGGTTACCGGCGCTACGTACACGGAGCTGGTCGAACCGTCCAATTGGCCCCCGGTCGCGGTGGATGACGACTACAGCGGCGACGAAGACGCGTCGTTCTTGATCTATGCGCACGAAGGTGTTCTCGCCAACGATAGTGACGTGGAGACTCCCCACGAGGACCTGACCACCTTTCAAGTCACCGACCCGGTACACGGCACGATCGCGTTGAACGCCAACGGGTCGTTCAGCTACGTCCCGGACGACAATTACCACGGCACCGACGCCTTCACCTACATGGCTTACGACGGTGGATTGTATTCCGACCCGGCCACGGTCACTCTGAACATCGCCTCGATTAACGACGTACCGGTCGCGGCGGACGATTCCTATTCCACGGACCAGAATAGTACCCTCTTCGTCTACGTCCATAACGGGGTGCTGGCCAACGACACCGACCCCGACAACGAGGACGACGACCCTGAAGAGACCGACACGCTTACGGCTCTTCTGGAATCCGAGCCGGCGCACGGCACCCTCGGCACGCTGAACCCCGCGGGTTGGTTCACCTACACGCCGGATAGTGACTTTTACGGTACGGACAGCTTCACCTACGAAGTATTCGACGGCGCGGCCTATTCGAACCTGGCCACCGTGCTGATCGACGTGCTTACCACGATGCAGATTCCCGGCGACGCGACGGGCGATGGCATGGTCGACGCCGAGGATGCCGAGCGACTGGCGTCGAACTGGGGGCAAAGCGGCGCAACATGGAGGATGGGCGACTTCAACGGCGACGGGATCGTCGGCCCCGCCGACGCGATCATCCTGGCCGCCAACTGGGGCTACGGCGTAGGCGAGGCAGCGTCCGTGCCCGAGCCGTCGACCTCAGCGTTGCTGCTGGCCTTGCTGCTCGCATGGTCCGTGCGTCGGCGTCTGCTCCACCCTGGGACCGAAATGCGGACAATGCAACCGTAAAAGAGGTCCGATCTATTCCTGCTGGGCGGCAACGTTCGACCGGCTGTCGTGGCCACCGAGGCGTTCGCAGCTTCACGAGCAGCAATACGCGGGAGCCGGATTCTCCGATCCCTGCTCGGAAGAACCATGCAATAGCAATGTCAGTGCAAACACCGGTAAGAGCGCGAGGAGAACATCCATGAGTATGAACCGATTGGTCGTCATTGTCTCTTGTGTTCTCTTGGCCACGATCGCCGTAGGCCACTCGGTGGCGGCGAAAGAGGTGGTGGTCGTCACTATTCATACCGAGCAGAAGAACGCGAGCATCAACCCTTTCATTTATGGCCAGTTCATCGAACACCTTGGCCGCTGCGTCTACGGTGGCATCTGGGCCGAGATGCTCGAAGACCGCAAGTTCTTCTTTCCGATCACCAAGGATTACGCCCCTTACACGAGCCTGACCGATACACGCTTGCCCGTCGTGGGAGCTTCGCCTTGGGAAATCCTGGGTGACCCGGCGGGTGTCAGTATGGCAAAGGGAGGATCTTTCGTCGGGGAGCATACGCCGCGGATCGCGCCGGGCGGCGGCATCCGGCACCGAGACCTCGGTGTCGTGCAAGGCAAACAGTACACCGGACACATCTGGCTCAAAGCGGTCGGCGGCAGGGCGGGCCCCGTCGAGGTGACCCTGGTCTGGGGTGACGGCGATGCCCAGCGGCAAACCCATGCGATCCAGACCGTGACGGCCGAGTATCAGAAGTATCCCTTCCGATTCACGGCCGGGACCGGCACCGACGCCGCGATGCTCGAGATCCGTGTGACGGGAAAGCAAGCCATGCTGGTCGGTACCGTCTCACTCATGCCCGCCGACCACGCTGGCGGGATGCGACGTGACACGCTCGCCCTTCTAAGACAACTCGGCGCCTCCATGTACCGCTGGCCGGGAGGCAATTTCGTAAGTGGATACGACTGGCGAGACGGCACGGGCCCACGAGATCGACGACCGCCACGACGGAATCCCGCGTGGAGCGGCGTCGAACACAATGATTTTGGCCTGGACGAATTCCTCGACTTCTGCCGCCGACTGCGGGCCGAGCCGCTGATCACCGTCAACACCGGGTTCGGCGACGCGTACTCGGCGGCCCAGGAGGTGGAATACTGCAACGCCTCAACCGAAACGATCGGCGGCTCGTGGCGGGCCAAGCACGGCCACCCGGAACCCTATTGCGTTCGCTACTGGTGCGTCGGCAACGAGATGCACGGGTCCTGGCAGTTGGGATTCATGCAACTGCGACACTACACCCGGAAACACAACCGCGTGGCCCGGGCAATGCGCAACGTCGATCCCACGATCCGGTTGATCGGCGTCGGGTGCCTCAACCACAAGAACTCCAAGTACGATCCCAAGGAAAAACGCGGCTGGTCGCGCGGCATGCTCGAGGAATGCTCCGATACGATGGACTACGTCTCCGAGCATTTCTACATCTACGAGACGAAGACCGACACGACGGCACACGTGGCGCAAATGGTCAATGCGATCCGCGCGAGAGCCGAAGGGCATCGCAAGTTGCAGGCGGGACTGCCGAAGCTCCATGGACGCACGATTCCAATCACGATAGACGAATGGAATTACTGGTATCAACCTTACCAGTACGGCGAACTCGGCTGCGTCTATCGCTTGCGAGACGCCCTGGGTGTGGCTGCGGGTCTGCACGAGTGCTTTCGTAACAGCGACATCATCCAAATGGCCCACTACGCCCAGACGGTGAACGTCATCGGTTGCATCAAGACGACCAAAACCGACGCCATTTTTTCCACCACGGCGCTGCCCCTGATGCTGTACCGTCGGCATTTCGGCGTCACGCCGGTCACCATCTCGGGCAGCGCGGAAACGACGGCGTTGGACATTGCCGCCGCTCTGACCGCCGATGGTCGCGCACTGACGATCGGTGCAGTCAATCCGAGTGGCAAGCAGAAAGTGGTGCACCTCGAAATCAAGGGAGCAGAGCCCGAAAACCATGCCCGACTCTGGCGAATCGCCGGAGACGATCCGGCCGCATTCAATTCGCCGGAGAAACAGCCGATCACGATCGACGGCCCACACAACGTTGCGTTCGAGGGGACGGTGAAGCTCCCGCCGCAGAGCGTCAGTCTCTATCGCTTGCCGCTGAAGTAGGATTTGGATTTGGTCTGGATTTGGGCTCGCCCATCACCGCCACTTTGTCAAGAGCTGATTTCCCCAATAATCTAGACAAAGAGAGCCACGCCTGTTTCTCGGCCGGGTTTTCGATTAGACTAATGGTCTGTCAATCGGTTGATGGGTCGCGTGCCAATAGCGGCCGCAGGGCCGCTGCGGGGCCCAGGGGCAGGCAATCTGCCCATGGCATCCGACATTTTCACCATCACACCAAGGCTGGGGGAATGGCCATGAGACGTCTCTTGTTTTCGGCAGTTGTCTTCTTGCTCGTTTCGGGAGCCGGACCGGCCGCTCGGGCTGAACTGAAACCGAACCAGGTGGCCATTCTCGCGATGGCCGAGAGCGAGGTTTCGCGCGAGCTGGCCCAATACTATGCCCAGGTGCGGGGTATCCCCGAGTCGCACATTCTCTTGTTGGACGGCAAGGTGGAGCAACGGATTACCCGCTATCGCTGGGACCACACGTTGCGACCGGCCATCCGCAAATGGTTCAAGAAAGACGAGTCTCTGGCGGACATTCGTTGTTTCGCGACGATGTGGGATGTTCCGTTGCAAATTGCCGCTTTGGATGCCAAAGCGCCCGAGATCACCGAGCGCGTTGCGTATCTTCGGCAGGCACGCGCGACCTTCATTGGGCAGGCCGGCACGCTGTTTCGCATGCTCCGTTCGAACGGGAAGGAAGCCGGCGCGAGCGAGGCCGTCGCGGCTCCGTCAGCCGACATTCCGCTTGAGCAGTTGCACGACCAATTCGTCGTCGCGATGAAGACGGCCAATTCCAAGCTGAAAAAAGCGAGGTCAACCGAAGACCGCCGGAAAGTGAACCAGTTCGTGGAGCGGGCGCTCGTGACGATCAGCGGCAACCATGGGCTGATGCAGATGGCCAAGTCTCGCTCTAAGTCGAGCGGACCGGTGTCCAAAGAAATGGCGCGCTTTGCCTATTTTGTGGGACGTTCCGAGGGACTCAGGCGTGGGATGCAATCGCTCGGCTCGATGCGAGGCACGATTGCCCGAGACCAACAGGCCATCGAGATGACCCAATTGATGGGTGGGTTGTTTGGTGTCATCCGGTGGATTGATCAGCAGCTCTACCTGCTGGAGAAGAATCTTACTGAGGCCAGTTTCGACAGTGAATTGTCCATGGTGCTCTGGCCCGATCCACCCGTCTTGAGTTGGATACCCAATCCGTGGCACTACAGGTTCGACGCGAGGCCGTCGCGTCGGCAGACGACGCTGTTTGTCTCTCGGCTGTCTGCTCCCTTGCCCGACATTGTCCGCCGCATGATCGACGGCACGATCGCCGCCGAGAAGACGTCGCTTCAAGGGGTGGTGTACCTGGACGCACGGGCACTGGCGTACGATCCGAAGAAGCCCGACGACGGCGCGTTCGGCCAATATGATCAGTCCTTGCGCGACTTGGACGCGCGACTGCGGAAGCACACGAAGTTGAAAGTCGTGCTCGATAATGAACCGGATCTTTTCGGGGCGAGCCGTTGTCCGCAGGCAGCCCTGTATTGCGGTTGGCATTCGCCCGGCAACTACAGGGACGCCTTCGACTGGTCGACCGGCGCGGTGGGCTACCATTTGGCCGACGACGAGGCCGCCTGGCTGCAGCTCAACGACGATAATAGAGTGATGGGCAAGAAGCCCTGGTGCCCGTGGCTATTGATCGATGGCGCGTGTGCCACGCTCGGTTCGTGCCGGGAAGCCCATCTCGTAGCATTTCCTCTGCCCGACGATTTTTTCCCGCTGCTTCTAACGGGCAAATACTCGCTGGCGGAGGTGTATTATCGGACGTGCCCATTTCTTTCCTGGACCGTAGTCTTGGTGGGCGATCCCTTGTACAACCCGTACAAGAATAGCCCCGCGCTGTCCGAGGAGGCGTTGCCGGATCGGATGAAGCCCCCGGCGGCGCGTAAGCCCGGACCAGACGATCAGGCGGGCGGCGAACCGCCTGAAACCGTGGTGCCGGGTAAGGGCAGACCCAGAAGGCCGCAGAGGTCCAAGGAGTCCGCGATCGTTTTGCCCGGTCTGGAACAGTGACGGCAGAACGGGACCACCGCGGCCATGCAACCCCGACACTCGTAGGGGTCCTAAACGCGAGGAATCGCTGGTGGCGAGCCTGGCCACTTGTGGGTCCACGCAGGACGGCTCATTTGGGGTAGTACGCCGGCCCGGCAGCAGCCGCACGGCCCTTTCGCTCCGATGCGTTGCCAACGCAACGTCCCGAGGAAGAAGTGTTGTGACTGGTCAACATTCGACCGGCCGAGTTGTTGGAGTGGGAGAAACTACAAGCTTTAACGTTCTCTGGGTTTAGGTGCTCCTGTGGAAGCTTGCCGATTGCATTGGCATCCTAGTTGCGTTTTGAGGGGCGTGACCGGGTCCCATAACTTGACAATTCGGGAGTGTTGAATCATGCTGTGGGGATAAGGGGGTGGTCGGTCGTCGCTTGGCAGGCTTATCGCGTCGGGTACTCTTCCAGACGTCTCCGTCAACAAAAGTTGCCACGCAACCGCAGTCCCGACCGTCCGGTACCCCCAGGGAAGAGTAAGGATAGGGTGAGCACACCTCAGGACGCTGTGGTCCGGTTGAAAGTCTCGCCAAACCACGTGAGTGATCCAACGGAAAGCCTCGGGACGATCATTTCGCCAATTTCGAGTTCCCAAGATTGATCGCCGCGAGCGGTCTGGGCCTTAGTCTCAATGCCGATAGGTGCAAACATTGACTACAACAGCAACAGTGATTGATTCGAAAACCAGGAACACGTACATCGTCAGTGCGATCGTGCTGCTGGCGTTGGTTATTGGGGTCTATTATCCGATACTCTGTTGGCTCGTCAATACTTGGTATAACTCCCAAGATTATATCTACGGTTTCCTCGTACCCGTCTTTTCGGCTTGGCTTCTTTGGGACCGTCGCGACATGCTCAAGCTGGACCAGTTGAAAGGCAGCTACTGGGGTGTTCTGCTTGTGTCGGCCGGCGTAGCGGCGTCGATGTACGCCAACTATCGGTTCAACCACGTGCTTGAAGTCTGGTCAATTGTGCCGTTGGTTGGCGGCCTAATGCTCCTGATCGGCGGCTGGCATGCCATCCAATGGTCTTGGCCGGCAATCGTGTTCTTATTCTTCATGGCTCCACTTCCACAGGTTCTTGGCGAAATGCTTGGCCAGGAACTCCAGAAAATTGGCACCGGTATCAGCGTGTTTGTATTGCAAACGTTGGGGATGCCGGCGGTTGCGGAAGGAAACGTGATTGCGTTGAGCAACTCGCGTTTGGGCGTGGTTGAGGCTTGCAGCGGGCTCAGGATGTTGATGCTGTTTTTCGCCGCTTCTTTTGGCGCGGCATTGTACGTTCGTCGTGACCCGTTGATTCGAATCCTTATCGCGATTAGCGCCCCTCCGATTGCCATTATCGCCAACGTTGCGCGAATCACGGTTACGGCGATTCTCTATGAAAACGTTAGCCAAGAGTTGGGTGATAAGATTTTCCACGATTTGGCCGGTTGGCTGATGATGCCGATGGCGATAGCCATTTTGTGGTTCGAGACGGCGTTGTTAGACCATCTATTCGTTGCTCCGGAGCGGGAGACGCCCATTGCGCT
>Ga0315543_1003643_pt1 | contig 13630 bp, 13 predicted proteins | sample SalMarSW160210MG_2_FD_203098 | JGI IMG/M metagenome (GOLD analysis project Ga0315543, IMG submission 203098) | Salt marsh sediment microbial communities from the Plum Island Ecosystem LTER, Massachusetts, United States - Salt Marsh Sediment SW1601-210 ...
TGGACTTGAAGCTCTCCGATGGCAAGTCGCCAGTCCTCTTTCAGGTTGACGGATACCTGCTTGTTACCATGCCGATGCTGACCAACGCCGAGAAGCCGCAAGCCGAGCCAGCAGCCGAGCCAGCACCCGCCGAGGAAACCGAGGTTGCCGAGGCGATAGCCGAAGCGGAAGCCGAGCCAGAGCCAGAGGCCGAGCCAGCCGAGGAAAAACCGAAGCGGAAGCGCAAGGCAAAAGAACCAGTAGCCGTATAGCTTAAGCCGAAATTGAACGCTTGACCGAACAGAAAGCCACGCAGAAGAGGCGAGGGTTTACTCTCGCCTCTTTTTGTCTTTTTCAGGGGTAATCGTTCCCCTACGTGGGAACGGTTGCCCCTTTTTTGTTGCTAAAAGGGCAGTGGAGTGCCGATGCCCGATGGCAGTGCAGGGCACGATGGCAGGGACAATACCGGCGGTTGCGTACTTTTGGAAGTCCGCTCGGACAGTTGCACAGTACGAGCCACAACCAAAGAGAGTAGGTACTCCCAGACATTCACTCGCAATTTATTTGAAAAGGAGGAAGCCAATTATGGCAGACAAGGACACTATCTTTGTCCTTACCAGGGAAGATGTCATCGGGTGCGCCAAGGAAATGGGAATACCTGAAGAAGCGATAACCGATGATGTCCTGCGCCAGGTAAGGAAGGGCGTGGAGTGGGGACTGGAGTGCTGGTCGGAGGTCGTGAAGGAAGCCATCAACTTCGCTCTCAAAAGCTAGCCTGTAACCCCTTCACTCTGACGTCTAGCTCGGTTAGGCGTCAGGGATGAGCGGGTTACCGCTCAATCTACAGGGTTACCCATGCCCTGGAAAGGAGGTGAAATTGTGCCTATCAGGTGGAGCGCCTTGAAGGTCAGCGAGGCAGCCGACATGATTGAAGAACAATTCAACCAGGCTGTCGAGCCACTGGAGCAGGCCCGGATTGTCGCCCGGGAAGCCTTGAAGCTGGACAACCTGCCCGAGTATATGAGCCAGCATTTCAGCCGGATTATCGGCGAAATAGACAGGGCTATCGGCGGCAGCCAGTGGGAGCCAGTCGGCCGGATAAGAGCTGGCATACAGAACGTCCGCGATAATATCCCCACTGGAGCCGTTGAGGAAGACCAGGTCACCCAGAAGTATGGCAGCACGCCAGCTCTTGTCTAAAACTGTCTCAAAGTGATGCAAAGTGTATCACTTCCAGGGGAAACCCATGCCCAAAATTAGAGAAGAAGGGAGGTGATAAGCGTGACAACCCAGCTCGACCTTTTCAGAGAAGCGAAGGTCGAGATAGAGAAGCCAGAGCCTATGACCACGGTCCGTCTCGGTAAGAGAGAAGCTCGGGTCCCGCTGCGCAAGCAGAGAAGGGAAGCTATTGCCCGGCTCATGGACATCCTTGCAGACCTCGAGGGCAAGGATATCTACATCGGCTCTTACGATGCCGGCGGCCGCCACTTCTGGTTGGACAACCTGAAGCTCCCCAAGCTGCAACTGGAATACCATCCCACCAGCTATGGCGACTCCAACTATATCCCCGGCGTCATTGTGCTCCGGGGCAGCCGCAGCGCCCACGTCCGGATATTCGCCGAGTACCTGGTGGACGTCCGCACGCAGGAATACCAGGGCTACCGGCACTGGCTTCTCGACTTCCGTAACGGCTTCTGGGAAAACCCGATTGACAAATACCGGGCCCACTACGCCTGCCTGCACATAACCAGATTCAAAGACTAAAGAAAGGAGGTTTGATTACAATTGAATAACTCGATAGACAAAGGCATCTCCGAGATAGCGGGTGTCTTTACGGACCCTATTCTTGTCTTTCCGGGAGGATGGGGCGATACCCTTCCCGAATGGCTGAAGGGCGCCATTACTCTGGAAAGGCTGGAGATGAACATGAGGGCACTCAAAGGGGAGGAGATGACCGGGACGGACGCCGAGGCCTGTGCTTATCTCTACACGGCGGGGCTCACGACCCCCATGGACCGTGATTGGACTCAGGTTTACCTCTATGTCGCGACACAGACATACCGCCGATGGGGTAAGGACGAGATGACGGCGGACATCGCCGTCGACTCACTCAACGGTGAGCAAATGCGTGAGTTGAGTCGTCTCAAAGAGTGGCTCTACCGACAGAGAACCAGGATAAGGCTGGAGAGAGACAGAGTTGAGAGGCGTCAGAGAAAAGAAGAAGAGTCCACCAGAGAAAAAACGAAGCGGCCGGCATTATTCGAGTTCTAAGAGTCACTTAGCAGAGACAGGGGGCGAGAGCAATACTCTCGCCCCCTATTTTTTTCTCTTACCACCTGGTTATGAGAGATTGTTGCACGACTTAAGCTAAAGTCAATATACCGGACGTCATTATACTTACTTCATTTTATCAGCCTCCTTCCGAATTGACCCATATTGCTGCTGACAGCAGCAAAAGGCGCTCAGCTATATTTGCTCATTGAATCGATGCGATGGCCTAGCATGAGGGCTGGCGGGGGCAACATGGGGTCGGTATCAAAATAATTGCACAAGGTAATAGTACTCTCGAGAGATTAATGTCTCCAGAGAGAGGCACGGGATAATGCTTTGAGCAAAATACGGAAGGGAACGGTGTTTTAGCCTTCGCTATCACTATAGAAATTGCTCTCGGCCCCAGTCCCTCTCCCTCTACTGGCCTGGCTCACTTTTTGGCCATGAAAAAGTTGAACTTTTTAAAATTTTTTTGAAAAACGACCCCTCTTTGTGTCATTACGAGAAAAAGACGTATTTCTGAGAGAAAATGGTTACTTCTACTTTCATTCTCTTGCAGCAAAATCACGAGAAAAATGCATATCACTCTTAAAAGGTTTCGTTACCTTATATGGTTTCTCTTCAGGAGTCATTCACCAGGCTGGCAAATTTATGTTATTTCTCGGCCTAGTAGTAGCCCTTTTCTGCTGGGGGAGAAAATTGTGGCCATTACACTTAAGTGATTCTGCCACCCGACTAATTGAATAATAGCTAATTTGAAAATTGATAAATTATTCTCCTTATATGAGATAATAGCCATTATCTTGCAGAAAGACGTATCAAACAAATCGGTGAAATATGCTATCAGGTAACAATTCAAGCAAGTGTTACCCAACAATTGCCTCAATTGTTGAATTCGATAACCTGGCACGTGTATGGTCTCTTTTATAGGTGAAGAGGGACTTGAATACCTGTGTGGAGCATTTAAGGATTCTAACCTTAAGTTGAACAGGCCAAGCTACTGTGGATTAAGCGCCGCCAAACGTTCTACTATGTAGCTAGTCTGAATGTAATATTACGCTGACGACTCTTAATTCTATTGAATAACCAGCTCGGCAAAAGGTGTCGGGTAGTATTTACCCTGGCTGACATACCTTATGCCCCTGATGAGGTCTGAGCTGGCAGCCTTTTTGGGAATGAAGCCGTAAGCCCCCGATTGCTTGGCGATAATCATGTTCTCTTCTTCGTCATACTGGGTTAAAATCAAGACCTTTGTCTCCGGGCATTCCTGGTGTATCAGCTTTGTCGCTTCTATACCGCTCATCACCGGCATGACAATATCCACCAGCGCCACATGCGGTAAAAGCCGCAGCGCCTTATCAAACGCGTCGCGGCCATCGACCGCCTCGCCTACTACTTCCATATCCTTTTGCAGGGAAATAACGGAACATATTCCCGTTCTAACCATCGTATGGTCATCGACGACGAGTACCCTTATCCTTCTAGTTGCGGCTTCTATCAAGCTCTGGATTCGAGGAATGAGAGAAGCCGGCTCAATGGGCTTAAATAGATATTCGTCACCGTCTACCTGTAGTCCCTCGAACCTTCGCCACCCCCTGATTGGCCGTTCCTCATATCGGGCATCGATGATGAGCAGCGGTATCTCCTTATACCTCGGATGATCTCCCAGCCACCGATACATGGCAAACGCCTGCCCGGCCGGTGCCAGCGTACCCAGGATAATCAAAGATGGTTCTGTTTTTATCATGTCCTGGGCCTGCGTTACGCTCGATGCCGTCGTAACCCGGTAGGCTTTAGCTTCCAGAGTTCGCTGGCAGGCTTCTAAAAAGGTGGGTTCGTCATCAATGATGAGGATTTTCTCTTTCTTCTTACGTTTGCTTTCTCCCTTAGTAGTGGGTTTAGCCGACTTCTTTGACTTATCGCTACCCATTTTACTCTCCTCCCCTACCGTGAATTTGGCTATTCGGGTCGCCTGAGAATAGAAATAACTAAAGGCAGCCTAGCGTGACGTATTAACAAATTCGGCAGCCTCCAAAATATCAGGTACGATATTTTCGTTACCTACCGCCATGATATGTACCCCATGACACAGCTTTTCTTCCCTGATGGTCTTAATAAATCTGGCGGCAATCTCAATGCCTTTCTGAAGTCCCTTACCCTTTTCCACAGCTGCCATCTCATCGATAATAGCCTGAGAAATAATTATCCCAGGGACATTATTATTCATATACCTGGCCATGCCGGCTGATGATAGGACGATAATACCGGCCAGGATTTTAATATCGAACTGGGAGGCGTATTGCATAAACCGCCGAAGACTTGCCAGGTTAAATATGCCCTGGGTCTGTAAGAACTGTGCCCCGGCGGCGACCTTCTTATCGAATTTTATAAGCTGTGGCTCAATGAAGTCTGCTTCCGGATGAACGGTAGCGCCTATGCAGAATTTCGGGGCAACTTTCAGCTCGTTGCCTCCCATGTCGGTTCCCGATTCCAGAGTCCTGATCATCTTCAATAATTGCACAGAATCCAGGTCGAAAACAGGCTTGGCTTCTTTGTGGTCGCCCACATCAACCGAATCTCCGGTGAGGCAGAGTACATTAACAATATCCCTGGAGTAAGCCAGAAGAAGTTCAGCCTGCAGTGCCAGACGGTTTCGGTCACGACAGGTCATTTGCAGGATAGGCTCACCACCAAGCTCCTTCACCATCAGGCAGCCTCCTATCGAAGGGAAACGCATCACGGAACTCTGATGGTCTGTGATATTTATGGCATCAACCTTATCCTTAAGTAGCTCTATGTGGTGAACCATCTCAGAAATATCCACACTCTTGGGAGGTCCGACCTCCGTTGTCACGATAAAGTCATTCGAGTTGAGTTTCTCTTCAAATGACGAATTAGCCATCGCTTTCTCCCGCAACAGTATCTGCTTTACTTATGATTCTTCTTGGTCTGGGAATTGTCCGGAAATTCCGGGGAGGGTAATACCGGCGCATTTTATCCAGCTGCTGTAACCTTTCCAGTCGCTGATAAATTAAAATCCAGGCGCAGTCCATATCTTTATTGGCCTCGCATTTGCCGTTCTTGGTGCCGGCACAGGGGCCATTAAGTATGCCTTTGGTGCATCTGGTAATAGGGCAGATGCCGGCGGTGTCTTCCAGTCGGCAATCACCGCAGGCGGCACAGCGCTCGTCCCAGACCCCCGATTCTTTAGTCATGCCCATGAAAGAGGTATTGACACCGGGCAGCACCGGCATATCCGGGAGACGCTCGGCTATTGCCTGCACCCCGATGCCGCAACCGAGCGACAGAATCACATCCACATCAGCCGTTTTTTCGTCAAGCATCTCCAGGAATTCAGGGTCGCACTGCCTTTTCACAGTATGTTCGGAAAAGGTATGAGCCACGTCTCCGCTCCGTGCTTGTGCCAGTTGTAAGGCATTATGGAGAAAAGCGACCTCACGCTCGCCGCCGGCATCGCAAACCGTCATGCAGGTGCCGCACCCGAGTATTAATACCCGTTCATAAGGGGCAATCATTCGTATGATATCTTCCAGTGGTTTTTGTTCCGCAACTATCAACTTTTCACCTCCCCCTTTATTACTGAGGCCAAACGGAGAGAACTTATCTGTTCGACGAACTTGTCCAGTTCCTCGGCGGGGTCTTCCGTGGTGGTGCCCAGGGCGAACACCTGAAGTCGCTCAGGCTCGAGACCGATTGACCCCAGTACCTTTCTGACCTTGGCCACACGCTGCTGCACCCAATAGGTGGTATTTTCCCGGGCACATTGTTCCCCGCACCCGGCGACGAAGACTCCTTCGGCGCCGGTCTCGAAGGCGGATAGCAGGTGAGTCGCCTCCACCTTGGCCACGCAAAGGACCGGCACGATGCTGACGCCCGCCTTGGCTCCCCGCCACAGTCTAGCCAGAGTGCCAGTGCCGAAGAGCCCGTACTGGCAGCAGAAACCGATGATAAGGGGCTTATTTTTCGATTCGGCAGCCGATTTTATAGCGTGACCAAGCTCATCATTCACCTGGCGCCGGTCAAACGGCTTTCTCAGGACAATTGCCTTAGCAGGGCACTCAGCCACGCAGATACCGCAGGCCTGGCACTGGTCTGCCGGTATGCAGATGGTACCGCTGGCGTCCAGATGAGGCACGTGATAAGGACACACCCTCAGACAGGTAAGGCAGGTGGCACACTTATCTTGAAACAGGATTTCCACGCCCACACCGCACCGCAGGCACCTTCGTGCTTCGTTGATAGCCTGTTCCCAGCTGTAAACGAGCTCAATAGTCTCAAAGTCTTTTGTCCTAGTTTCACTTGCCAGACTCGGCGGCTCAACTCGCTCTATCTTCTTTATCATCTCTATTGTTTCGGGCAGCAGGTCTCCGCTTAACTTTTCTTTAGACTCTTTAACGGGCAGCGGGTACCTGTGCTGGAGGTAATCATCGATGCGAAGCGCCGCGAGTCTGCCGGCCGCCAATGCCTCGGTTACCGTAGCCGGTCCCGTGACGGCGTCACCTCCGGCAAAAACCCCGGTCCGGTTGGTGGTAAGTGTGCTGGGGTCAACCTGAATCGTGCTGCCCCTGCCGATGCGCACTCCGAAATCGCTCGGGGTCTGCGGCGCCTGTCCGATAGCCGCAATCAAGGTATCAAATTCCTCGCTGAATTCACTATCCTTGACCGGCACGGGTCGCTGCCGGCCGCTCTCGTCCGGCTCGCCGAGTTCCATTCTGACGCAGGTAACACTTAACCTCTTGTTTTCCCTCTTAATTCCGGTCGGGTTTACCAGGTACATAATATCTAAGCCTTCTTCCAGGGCCTGCTCCACCTCGGCGGGGTCAGCCGGCATCTCGGCCCGGGAGCGGCGGTAAAGGATGCTTACCTTTTTTACACCCAGGCGGGTGGCCGTACGTGCCGCGTCAATGGCCACGTTCCCCCCTCCCACCACAGCCACCCTCCTACCCAGGGATGGCTTGAGTCCCAGGTTTACCTCGCGGAGAAAGGTCGCCCCATCAATCACGCCGGGGCTTTCCTCGCCCTCTATTCCCAGTCTGAGGCTTTGATGAGCGCCGATAGTAATGAAAATGGCCTTGTAGCCCAGCTCAAACAGCAGGTCCAGGGATACCACCCTAGTATTCGTCCTGATTTCAACCCCCATGCGTGTTAACCTCTGGACTTCAATATCCAGGACTTCACGGGGGAGCCGGTACTGGGGGATGCCCACGCGGAGCATACCTCCAAGCTCGGAGTGGGCTTCGAGAACGGTGACCGGATAGCCGAGTTTTTTAAGATAGTAAGCGCAGGCTAGACCAGCCGGTCCCGACCCCACGATGGCGACCTTTTCGGTATGCTTGTTCTCGGCTTCAGCCCGGACCATCCTGTCGCCACCGAACTCCACGGCGAACCTCTTCAGGGAACGGATGGCGATGGGTTTATCCACCTGAGAGCGCCGGCAGGCATCTTCACACGGACGCGTGCATACATAGGCGCAAATTGAAGGGAAAGGGTTGCCCGTCCTGATGACCTGCAGCGCCTCCATAATCCTGCCCTGAGAAACCAGACCGACGTATTCTCTGATATCCATATGCAGGGGGCAGGCATTTTGGCAGGGGGGTACCAGGCTATGGTCCGGAGTATTCTCCGGGCGGTTTTCCGGGTAGCTCGTATCGGCCATGCTCATCAGTAAATACCTCAACTCCTGTTGAGTGGCAACAATCGGTGGCTAACTGATTATTTTATTATGCCACTGGACTACCGACGTTAGGCAATAGGAAATTCAATGGAAAGTAGGGGGTGACGTCTTCGGAATATCTACCGGAAAATACCCTGATATGCTCTTGGGGAAAGTACTGGTTATAGCTGGTTTTGAGACAATAAACCAGGGGGCTCTATATCGTGCGGTTATATCGTAATAATCCGCTTGCGAATGGCATACTTAATAAGGTCGGTCCGGCTGTGAATGTTCAGTTTGTTCATCAGGCTGCTTTTATACCACTCTACCGTCTTGGGGCTGACGACAAGTATATCAGCGATTTCCCGGCTGGTATGTCCCTCAGCGACCAGTTTAAGCACTTCTCTTTCCCGGTCGGTCAGTTGCTGATATGGGTCCTGTTCGCCTTCCGACGTGGTTTTTTGCTGGTATTCTTCAACCAGGGCTGTGGCGGCTGTCGAAGATAGATAGGACTCTCCTTTGTGGGCAGCCTGGATGGCCGCAGCCAGCTCCGAAAATGCCGACATCTTGGTAACAAACCCGCTGGCACCTGCCTCGATGATAGGGATGACGTATTCGCTATCGTCATACTGGGTCAGCGCCAGCACCTTTATTCCGGGGAAATTTCTCCGCAGGCGGCGCGTGGCTTCCAGTCCACCCATAACCGGCATGGCCAGATCCATCAGTACCACGTCGGGCTTGAGCTGCCCCACCTTTGACAGGGCTTCTTTTCCGTCCGATGCCTCGCCGACCACTTCAATGTCACTAACGAGCGACAGCAGGGAACGGATTCCGGCCCGCACGAGGGTATGGTCATCAACTATCAATACCTTTATCTTCTTCATCGGTCACATTTGCGTCAGTGGCACTTTTACGGTTACCTTAGTACCCTGCCCGGGACGGGAGTCAACACGGCAGTGACCTCCCGCCAGACTTACTCTCTCCTTGATGGTGAATAAACCTGCACCCCGGCCGCTGGGGTCTACGCGGGTCAGTTTTCTGACATCAAAGCCTTTGCCGTCGTCCTCTATATATAGCATACACTCTTTTTCATCGCACTCCAGCTTGATTAAGGTATTCTTCGCCCCGGAGTGCTCGAGGATATTGCCGATTAACCCCTGGGCGACGCGGAAAAGGGTAACTTCAACTTCCGGGGGGAACCGTTCGTCCGTACCCTTGAACTCCGCAGAGACACTGATTCCCTGAGCTTGAAGCGTATCCTTGGCATAGCGATGGATAGCTGCCGGCATACCGAGTTCGTCCAGTAAGCTGGGGCGGAGTTCCTTCATGAGCCTCACAATTTCATAGCCGGCGTGGACCGCAAAGGAGTGCGTTGTTCTGACTTTCTCCAAAAAATCGGCGTCTCCGATACCCTTCATCTCCGCAATCGTCATGATAGCCTGCAGGCTCAGGGTCAGACTAGTAATTGCCTGGCTGGTCTCGTCGTGTAGCTCACGGGCGATTCTCTTCCGTTCCTGCTCCTGTGCCGTCAGGGCATGTTGCAGGAGGGCACGATATCTCTCTCCCGCCTGCGCCAGCCGGTCATATAGCCTTGCCTGCTCGATTGCTGTGCCCAGGTAGTCGCCAATGGACTTAAGCAAGGAGACGTCGTCAGTAGCGAACCGATTCGCCACATGGCTGGCGATATTCATTACTCCCGTTACCTTCTCCTTTGCCTTCAAGGGAATGCTAATAAATCCCCTGAGTCCTTCTGCGAGCACCAGGTCGGGGCGGGTGACACGCGGGTCTTTGGAAATATCGTCCAATACTATCGGTTCGCCGAGTTCGGCCGCCTGTCCTGCTATGCTCTCACCGAGCGAAACCTGTGTTTCTTCAACGTATTTGGCAGATAAGCCCCGTTGTACACGATAGCTAAGAGATTGGGTTTCTTCATCAAAGAGTAAAATTCCCCCGATATCACTGTTAACGAGCTGTAGCACATTATCCAGGGCGGTTTTTAATATGGTGTCCAGATCGTGCAGTCCGCTCACAGCGCTCGAAATATGGTTCAATGCTAAAAGCTGATGATGCCGCCGCAGAATTTGGGTCTCCAGCTCTCTTTCCGCGGTAACGTCTCTCCTCAGCTCAACTATTGCCCTGGTATTGCCCTGCTTATCACGCAGGGGATATGCCGTAATCTTTACGTAATTATGAACCCCGTGCAGGTTGACCGGATGAATAACCGTCATCATGTTGCCCGTTTCAATGACCTGTTGAAGCGGGCAGTCCCATAAAGGCTCGTGGCAGGGGTCATTCCTGTCATGAAAAACTTTGTAGCACAATTTACTAATAGGGGATCTGCCTTTTCCCTGATATTTGTTAAGCATAGCGGTGTTGGCGAACCTGACGCGGTACTCGGGGTCGACTACCAGGAGCTCATCTTCCACAGCATCGATTATTTCCTGCAAGTCAGCTTTTAAACCCGTGTCTTTCGGTCTGGGCATTATTGGTTTTTTTATGTCCGTCACTGTCTACACCTTATAAGAAATAAAGTACAGCGAGAATCATGCTTTGTCAAGATGAGTTAAGCTTGTTTTCTTGCTGATAATGGATACTTGGCTTCAGAATGGGTAAGGGCTGAACAATTCGCTACATTGTACAATGAGGTAGGGATTCAAGCTTTCATGCAGTAAGTAACGCTCTTGGTAATTGCTGAGCCTGGATACGTGTCTTAATTCTTTTAATCAGGATGTCGCAGCTTCGAGACCTGTTGACCTTACCAAAGCTAGAAAGCCCACCCATCTTGATGTTTTTTAAAAGAATCAGGGTGTCAAGACACTAGGTTAACCGACACCCTGATTTTATTATTTTTTAGTAAAATATCAACATATTCTTACTTACGCCACAGGGCTTTAATAGATGCAATAGCTAATACCAATGTCATTATGATTATAGCAGAAAGCATAACGACCCAGGTGGCGATTTGCCAGTTCGAAGGATTTGCCCAACTTAGGTCAGTGAACTTGGAAACTCCCACAAAAGCTAGGGCTGCAACTATTATACCAAGAATTGTAAACGTAACTGCTTGAAAATTGTTTATTCTTGTCTCAGATTTAGCAGCTCTTGATTCTGCCTTCTCTATACTTAACTCCAGGTCTTTCATGAGAGCCCAAGCATCCTTAAGACCACTCATTAACCCAAATCGATCATATTGGGCACGTGGCGCATTAAGCGTGCCATCCCAATCTATACAATTCGCAGTATATGGAGTAGTTCTAATAAAGTCTATGGTTGCTATAGTATCCCCATATCTTAATTTAATGGTTTTATTTGAGAGGTTATACAATGGGCAAAACAGCTTACCTTGATACCCGGGATCTACTTGTGGCCCACCCACCCAAAGGAGACCTTCATAAACTCTCTTAACTTTGAGATCCCAACGACCTATTAAGAAACGCGGCAAATTCAACGTCTCAAGCGTGCTAATGACCGCTAATTCATATGGAGGTATTACTAAATCAGGGTTTTCTTCACTAAGCCAATGCTGTTCATCGCCTACTCTACAATCCTCTCCGAGCCTTAGTTTATATCTTGCAGGTTTAAGATTTGCAGGCTCAAAGGGGTGTATTAGAGGATGACCTTTTTGTGTAGCGTAGAAACTAATTTCATCAGATAGTAGCACAGCTCCTTGCCAGTTACTGCTTACTTCTTCTCTAGGATCTTTTTTTAGTATTTCAGGACCGACTTCTTTAGGTGACTTGTTGACAGCTTCCATTACACACCTCCTCTAGATGTTATATAATTTCTCTGAGTAAAAAAGCCTATACGAGTGGAAGTTCACGAATGCTAATAATCTTTCCCCAAATATTCAGAATGTTAGCATTACTCTCAATGAATAAGCTTTCATGTTTTGGTTGTGCTAACAGAAAAAAGACAACATGACGAGTCTTATAATAAAAGATACGCTTGGCCTCTGTTATCGCTTTAAACTGTAGCACTAGATTATTGATGTATGATTCACGATTCATACGGGGGAAGTGCTGATAAATTAATATTGAGTGGCCGGCTTTAAAGGAGGCTGTAACTTCCCTCCAATACAAGTATTTTGATGAATTTTTCTTACCAAAGGGTACTGACTTTACCTCTAGTCCGTTATCCGGATCGAAAAATATCAAATTTGAATGTTTTGCAAACTCAAGGCACCTATTGAAATATATCTCTCGTAACTCTATATTATCATCAACAATCTCCGAATAGAAACTACAGTTAGTAAGTATATCGGAAGTTTCAAGTATTTTAACGTCTCTAATTTTCCGAAGTAATACGTTATCTTGAAGATATTGATAAAGACTAGTGTCAAAATTTCGCCATTTTTCGGGTTGCCTTAAATAATTAATGCGATTACCATCGCTCCTATCATCATCTCGTGTGAGTATCCAACAAATCGCGGTTTTGATTTGACCAAAATTACTCAGATACCTAATTAGACTATATTTCTTGTAATCGTTGATATCCCCAAAATACTGGTTTTTCATATCAGACCTTGTCAGCAATGAAATATTAAGGCCAAATGCGCTTTACTTCTCGATATACTCTTTCTTCGTCAACCTTTTCGCCAAGGCATTCATCGACAGAAATAGTAAAATCTGATAAGTTAGGAACCCCATATTCAATAGCCAATTCTATAATCCCTGAGGAAACCGGACATTCTTTGAAGGGAATAAATGATCTCGGCCCCCGTTTTCTTCTACTATAAAGACTTCCCGTATTTTGATATGAAATATATGCTTTATCACTGTATTGTTCGAGCAAATCTTCAGTATTTATCGTAATTACCCATTGAGGCTCCCCCCTATATTGCCATGCACAAATCATTTTTATAAGTTCATTCTTAGTCACCCAGAAAAAAACTCTCCTATTTAGGAATGCCAACCATTCCTGCCTCGTAACGTCACTGTCTAAGAGTCTATCAAGGTATATATCCCTTTCAGGCCAATCCCTCATTGGTACCTGATCTCGAATATATATAACTCCTAGGGTTGGATGTCTAATTGGTATTTTTCTTCCGCGAAGCTGAGACTCAATTTCGGATCGTTCATTTCCGGTATACCCGCAGCAATCCAATAAAGCAGAAGTACTTAAAAGGCCTAGTTCTTGTATGTTAGGCCAACTTCCCTGCTCTGACATATGATAGATTAGTGGACATCGATTAGCCGTTATAAATTCGGTAATCTCCATTTTCCCCTCACCAAGAACGCCGGTCAATGATACTTCTGTTATTAAATCCAGTGGAGATTAACGATACGGGAGCTCCGGTTACCCGTTCTACTTCTTGAATAAAGTTGATGGTTTCCTGTGTAAGCTGTTCAAACCGCTTAGCTTTCACATTTTCCTTCGATATGTAATCAGTAAAAGTTAATGCAATGTCAGTGGCACCATTAAGAAATGCAGCACGATGAAGAAGCGCCCAATCAAATTCACCAATGCGTCTACGTCGATTAGTCGTTGTGGTTCTTTCAGCTACCCGTAGTCTGTTGGCATTATATCCAGATCGTCTTGCTATCTCCTCCCAACTTATATCACGTAGAGGGCCTGAAGTATTTCCTTTAGGATTTCCTACTCTGATTGGGTATGTTCGGCATACCATAACGACTTTACGAACTCGGTTTGGTGGAATGCCAGCTTCGGCTAAGCATCCCAGAGCAGTAGTATCCCTAGAAGTAACAT
>Ga0315543_1003644_pt1 | contig 13626 bp, 8 predicted proteins | sample SalMarSW160210MG_2_FD_203098 | JGI IMG/M metagenome (GOLD analysis project Ga0315543, IMG submission 203098) | Salt marsh sediment microbial communities from the Plum Island Ecosystem LTER, Massachusetts, United States - Salt Marsh Sediment SW1601-210 ...
TAGTCGCCTCCTTTGCAGCGTGTTTAAGGCCCCCGACTTATCCATTGATATGGAATCAGATGCTCGCCATCGGCGTCCGCAGCGTACTCGTCGTTGCTATCACCGGAGCGTTTGTGGGGATGGTGCTTGCGATTCAGGCCTATGACCAGCTTGCAGGGCTGGGAATTGAAGAACATCTTGGCGTACTAATTAACCTGTCAGTCGTAAAAGAACTGGGGCCTGTGCTGGCAGCAGTTATGCTCGCCGGCAGAGTCGGCGGAGCACTTACCGCAGAACTCGGCACAATGAACGTAACAGAACAAATACTGGCAGTCCGCAGTATGGGCACCGACCCAATAAAATACCTCGTGGCTCCACGATTAATAGCCTGCCTGCTCCTTACACCATTCCTGATAATCTATGCCGATATCCTCGGTATCCTCGGCGGATACTTCATCAGCGTACCCTACCTCGGTATCAATAGCAAAGCCTACTGGAGCCTCAGCGCCGGAGGCGTCGAAATGTGGGATATCTCAATAGGCGTTGTAAAAGGCTTCTTCTTCGGAGCAGCAATCGCAGGCGTAAGCTGCTATAAAGGCTTCCACTGCAAAGAAGGTGCTCATGGCGTAGGCCAGGCGTGTACAGAAGGGTTCGTCGGCAGTTTTATCCTGATACTGGCGATAGACTTTGTCCTGGTAGTGGTATTCAAGGCTATTTACTCAACATTGTGGCCATTGAAAATACTGCTTTAAGCAGATTACAGATTGTAGATTATAGATTACAGAATAATGGAACCGCCGGCCCGCCTGCGGCGGGCAAGAGTTGAAAGTCGAATAGCCGAGTCGATAATTAGTCGCTGGTCGCTGGTCGCCAGTAAAAAATATCAAATATAAAAAATAAAAAATAAAAACGACAAATAAAAATTAAAAATGTACACTAAACTCTCACCACAGAGGGCACGAAGAGTACAAAGAAGTCCAGAGTATTTGGCATTTAGTATATGGTATTTGGTGAAAGGAGCCGCCTGCGGGCGGATATCTCACCCTGATGAGATAGTCTAAGAGACATCTCACAGGGCAGGCGGGGTAAACATAGGAGAAATAAAGGAATGGCGGAAAAGAGAATTCAGAATACAGTCCTATGGACTCCTTACGGAGAATTCAGTAGACAGAATTAAGGAATCGGGCACGGATTTAAAAATCTGGGGAAAAAAAGAATGGCAGAAAATAGGGGAAAATCGAGCCGAATTAGAAGCAAAGGAGAAATAAGCGAATGGCAAAGATACATAAAATAGACGGCAATTCGGCAAGCCCACAAAAAGAACTTGCGGAACTGCTCAAATCCCGCTTCCCAGAGATTTTTGCCGAAGGCAAAATCAGCCCAGACAAACTAAAACAAACACTCGGCGAAGAACTCGATACAAATAATGAACGATACGGCCTAAGCTGGGCGGGAAAAAGCGAGTGCTTTCGCCATATACAAGAAACCACGACAGCAACACTGAAAATCTCAGATTTGAAATCTCAGAGCTCAGAAAATATTTTTATTGAAGGGGATAATTTAGAGGTCCTTAAAGTCCTGCAAAAAACCTATTACGGCAAAATAAAGATGATTTATATCGACCCGCCATATAATACCGGCAACGACAGTTTTATTTATCCCGACAGATTCAAAGAGGAGAAAGAAGATTACGAACTGCGGGCAGGGATAAAAGACGCCGAAGGACTACTTACAAAAGACGGTTTCTGGCGAAAGAACAGTAAAGATGCAGGCCATTTTCATTCAAACTGGCTTTCAATGATATATCCGAGACTTTTTCTGGCAAGAAATCTGCTCCGTGATGACGGCGTTATTTTTGTTTCAATCGATGACAACGAAGTCTATAACCTGCGAATGATTATGAATGAAATTTTTGGAGAGGAAAGTTTTGTTGCGCAACTTATTTGGAAAAGCCGTCAAAATAAAGATAATCGAAATATCACGGGCGTTTCGATCGATCATGAATATGTACTTGTTTATACGAGAACTTCAGGAAATAGGATAAGAGGTTCAGAAAGAAATAAAGAACAATACAAAAATCCAGACAATGATCCAAGAGGAGACTGGGTAAGCGGAAATATGGTAGGTTTATTGCCGGAAGAACAAAGGCCTAATTGTCATTATGACTTAATAAATCCCAAGACTGGTATTAATTATGGCAAACCTAAAATGGGGTGGCGATATGATAAAAACACCATGCAAAAATTGATTGAAGAAGATAGGATAATCTGGCCGCAGTCACAAAAAGGAAGACCACGCAGAAAAATATTTCTTTCTGAACTTAATGACGAGTTCACGGGTTATTCTTCGATTATAGCACCTGATATATATACAAGAAATGGAACCAATGAATTAGAAGAATTATTTAAAGCTAGATATATGGAGTTCCCAAAGCCTACAGAATTAATTAGAGAGCTGTTAGTACAAGGCTTAGGTGAAGATGATATCGTTCTCGATTTTTTTGCCGGGTCTTGTACAACGGCACACGCAGTAATGGCTTTGAATGCTGAAGATGGCGGGAACAGGAAATTTATCTGCGTTCAGTTGGCAGAGCCTTGCGAAGAAGACAGCGAGGCATATAAAGCGGGCTTTAAGACAATAGCTGAAATAGGCAAGGAAAGGCTCCGGCGGGCGGCGGAAAAGATAAAAAAGGAGATAGAAGGGAATCTCAAATTTGACAAAAACAAATTGGATTTGGGATTTAAGGTCTTTAAATTAGAGCAGAGTAATTTCAAGCAGTGGCGAGAAGATATAAAAACGGCCGGCCAATTAAAAGAGCAGATGAAGATGTTCGTTGATAATACGAAAAAGGGTGCGGCCGTTGAAGATATGCTCTTTGAGATTATTCTTAAAAACAGCCGATTTGATTTGAATGTAAAGATTGAAAAGAAAAATTTTGATTCAATTGATTATTTCAGTCTTGCGGACGGTATGGAGATTATCTGCCTTGCAGAGAAAATAACAAAAAAATTCGTCGAAAAGATTATAAAAGAAAAGCCCCAGAGGTTTACCTGCCTTGATATTGCTTTTAGTAATAACGACCGGTTAAAGACGAATACGGCTCTGCAGATGGAAGGCGAAAGAATAGAATTTAAAGTAATATGACGAATCTCAGATTTAAAATCTCAAATTTCAGAAAACTAAAAAATAGCAGATTTGAAGTTTCAGATTTCATAAACGGATATCAGATTTGAGATTTCAAATTTCAAATAGGTTTTGAAGGATAAAAAAGATGAAATATGAGCGGTTTGAAGATTTACCGGTGTGGCAGTTAGCGATAGAACTGGCCAAAGGAGTGTATGAGCTGACTAAAGACAAGTTCTTCAATCAGCCCGGGGACCTTCGCGACCAGATGCGTCGTTCTTCGCTTTCAGTTTCGAATAATATAGCAGAAGGATTTGAGCGCGGCTCAACGGCGGAACTGCTCGCCTTCTTATATATCTCCCGCGGCTCGTGCGGAGAAACACGCTCAATGCTGCTTTTTACAGAACTGTTTCCAGAAGCGGCACATCTGAAATCTCAGATTTCAGATCTCAAATCAAAAGCGGAATCGTGCTCACGGCAGATACGCGGATGGGCGGACAGCCTGCAAAACAGCGATATAAAAGGACAACGGCATTTAAATGAAAATACACGCGGCATATATGAAGCGAAAAGACGTGCAGATGCGTTTGAAAAACAAATTCAGGAAACTTTGAGAAAGGCCAGGCCGCAGGATTATCCAGAAGATAAATAATCTCAGATTTGAGATTTCAAATTTCAAATTGGTGCAAAATGAAACTTCAATTTGACGCAAATCAGGAATTTCAGAAAGATGCTATAAATGCAACGGTTGAAATATTTGCGGGTCAACCTGCGGGGGCGAGCGATTTTGCCTATGCAAAGGCTACATCAGTTGGCGGAACATTTTTGAGCGTTGTTGCGAATAATTTAATCCTTGACAATGAAACAATATTAAAAAATCTTCAAATTATTCAGCAGAGAAATGAAATAGAAGTCTCAAATAAACTCGATGGTTTTCATTTTTCAATAGAGATGGAAACCGGCACGGGCAAAACTTATGTTTATCTGCGGACGATACACGAATTACATAAAAATTACGGTTTTAAGAAGTTTATTATTGTTGTGCCGAGCCTGGCGATTAAAGAAGGCGTATTAAAGAACCTTGAAATAACAAAAGAGCATTTTGATATGCTCTATGAAAAGCCGACACTGGATTACCACGAATTTGACCCTAAAAAAAGAGGGCTTGCCAGAAATTTTGCAACGACCAACACTTTGCAGATAATGGTAATGAATATAGACCAGTTCACAAGGGCAGGAAACATATTTTTTCAGCAAAGCGACTGGGGAGTGCCGGCAGAGTTTATCAAGGCGACAAGACCGATAGTTATCGTAGATGAGCCTCAAAATATGGAGACGGATATCAGGAGGCAGGCGATAGCAAATCTTAATCCATTATGCACGCTTCGATATTCCGCAACACATACGGTAAGATACAATGAAATTTACCGGCTTGACCCCGTAAGGGCTTATGATTTGGGGCTTGTCAAAAGAATTGAGGTTGATGGGATAACAGAGGCAGATAATTTCAACCTGGCGTATATTGAAGTAAAAAGCATAAAACCGCAAACTAGAAAAATAATCGCAAAGCTGAAAATAGATGTTAATACAAACGAGGGGGTCGTGAAAAAAGATGTGAATGTTTCGGTTGGCGACGACCTTTATGAAAAGTCAAACAAAAGGGACCTGTATAAAGAGGGATTTATTGTAAGTGAAATAGACAGGGAGGGCATAACATTTAATAACGGTATAACTATTAATGTCGGGCAAAAACAAGGCGGGCTGACCGATGAGATAATGAGGTATCAAATTGAAAGCACAATAAATAATCATTTTGAAAAGGAAAAACGATTAAAAGATAAGGGGATAAAAGTTTTAACACTGTTCTTTATCGACAGAGTGGCTAATTACCGCAATTATGAAAATGAAAATCCTGTTAAAGGCAAAATAGCTTTATGGTTTGAAGAATTTTACGAAAAGGCAAGAAACCAAAACAAATATAAAGGGTTGCTGAATTATAAGGCCCGGCAGGCTCACAATGGTTATTTCGCGCAGGATAAAAAAGGAAACTGGAAGGATTCTCGCGAAGGGAGGGATACCATAGACGATGATAGTGCGTATCAACTGATAATGAAAGACAAAGAACGGCTTCTTGATGTGAACGAACCTTTGAGATTTATATTTTCACATTCGGCCTTACGCGAAGGCTGGGATAATCCAAACGTATTTCAAATATGCACACTGAATGAAACACAATCAACACTAAAGAAAAGACAGGAGATCGGCAGAGGTATGAGACTGCCTGTAAATCAGGATGGTAAAAGAGTATTTGATGAAAACATAAATATTCTTACCGTTATAGCGAATGAATATTATGAAGATTTTGCAAAAGCCCTACAGTCTGAGATTGAAGAAGAATGCGGCGTTAGTTTCGGCGGCAGGATTAAGAACAAAAAGAAGAAAAAACAAATAAAGCTGCAAAAGAATTTACAGCTTGATGAGAATTTTAAACTCTTATGGGATAAAATTAAGCAGAAGACCCATTACAGCGTTGATTATGATACCAATGAATTGATAAAGAGGGCAGGCAAAAAAATAGGTGATATTAAAATCACAAAGCCAAAACTGATAAGGACCAAAGCCGATATTGAAATTGATAAAACCGCTGTTACGGCAGAACTCAGAACACAATCCAGTAGGGATTTATATGGCGATATAGAAACCGTCCCGGATATTCTTTCATACATTCAGAACAAGACCAGATTAACCCGTGATACCATTTGCCGCATTTTACTTGAATCGGGCAAAATTGATGATGTATTTATCAACCCTCAGCAGTTTATGGATAAAGTTTGTGTCGAGATAAACGAGGTTCTAAATGAAATGATGGTTGATGGGATTAAATATGAAAAGATAGCAGATTCATACTGGGAACAGAGGCTTTTTGACAGTGAAGAACTTTACGGATACCTTGACGATTTATTCGAAGTTATGAAAAAAGAAAAAACCGTTTATGATTATGTTCAAATAGAAAGCTATACGGAAAAGGAATTTGCAAAAGACTGTGAAAAAAGAGATGATATCAAGTTTTATCTCAAACTGCCTTTCTGGTTTAAGATAGAAACTCCGCTCGGTACATATAATCCTGATTGGGCACTGGTTTATGAAGGAGATAAGAAAGTTTATTTTGTTGCAGAAACCAAAGGGACAAATCGCATAGAGGAATTGCGACAAGAAGAACAACAAAAAATCAAGTGCGGCAAAAAGCATTTCGAGCAATTTAAGGATGTCAGTTTTAAAGCCCCCGTAAAAACTCTTAATGATGTGATATTGAATTAGCAAAGATAAATAAATAGGAGCAAAGCAAATGGCCCCTACCTTTCCCTGCTTTTGCAGGGATAAACTGTCGGGGTAAACTGTCGCAAGAATTATAGTTGCTGCCGAGGGCTGCGATGACCCCGATGAGATAGCCGAAGCGGCATCTCACGGGGCAGGGGAACAATTGATTACCGAACCGAAGGCAGCAACTGCATCCAAAATACGTAAAAAAATGACAAACCCCGCCAAAGTGTTGGCAGGGCTAACCACGAAAAGAACTGTTGCGGACGAGGGGAATAAATTATAAAATAAGGTCAAAATGGAAACGACAAAAATAGCAGTATTCAAAGGCAAGGAAATAAGAAAAACTATTCATAAAGACGAATGGTGGTTCGTTGTCGAAGATGTCGTTTTTGCGCTGACTGATTCCAATGACCCAAAACAATACATCAATAAAATGCGGAAACGAGACCCACAGCTATCCAAAGGATGGGTACAATTTGTACATACCCTTTTGATAGATACCGACGGCGGCCCACAGAAGGTAAATTGTGCCGATACGGAAGGTATTTTCCGCATAATTCAGTCAATACCAAGCCCCAAAGCAGAGCCTTTTAAACGCTGGCTGGCAAGGGTCGGTTATGAACGCATCCGGGAAATTGAAGACCCGGAACTGGCGACAAAAAGAACCCGCGCACTTTACAAGGCCAAGGGATACTCCGATAACTGGATAGAAAAACGTATGCGGGGGATAGCTGTTCGGGAAGAACTTACCGACGAATGGAAGACCCGGGGCGTTAAGGAACAAACAGAATATGGGATATTAACCGCGGAAATATCGAAAGCGGCTTTTGGTTTAACGCCAGGCGAATATAAGAAACTTAAAGGACTTGACCGCGAAAATCTGCGAGATCATATGACAGACCTCGAGCTAATTTTTTCTATGCTTGGTGAGGCGGCCACAACAGAAATAACCAGAAATCGCGATGCACAGAGATTTGACGAAAATAAGCAAGCCGCTGTCGAAGGAGGCGATGTTGCAGGAAAGGCACGCAAAGACCTTGAATCAAAGTCCAGTAAAAGAGTAATTTCGAGACAAAACTATCTGCAGCGGCCTGAAAACAAAAAACTTTTTAAAGGCAATAAATAAAATAAGGTTGAAATGGAAAAGGAAATAAAACCCGCTCAAAGCGAGGTCCGCCAAAGGCGGTCAGGCGATAGAATAATCGTTCTTAAAAACCTTGTCAAAAGGTTCGGAAAAAATGTCGTGCTTAACGATATCTCGCTTGCCTTCGAAAAGGGCAAGACTACCGCTATAATCGGGCCAAGCGGATGCGGAAAAACCGTACTCATAAAACATATAATAGTACTACTGCGGCCTGGCTCAGGGGAAGTCTATTTTCACGGTCAGCGAATCGATAACCTGCCTGAGAGCAAACTCGGCGATATCCGCACGCAGATGGGCTTTCTGTTCCAAAGCGGGGCACTGTTCGACAGTATGACCGTTTATGAAAATATCATCTTCCCGGTCGAGCAGCAGCAGCATATCAAAGACCATAAAAAGCTCGACGAGATTGTCAGGACCAAGCTTGCAATGATGGGAATGGACGGCTTTCAAAATTATTATCCGGCAAGGCTCTCCGGCGGACAGAAAAAAAGGGTCGCACTTGCAAGGGCAATCGCACTGAATCCGGAAGTTATCCTCTACGATGAGCCGACAACGGGACTTGACCCTGTAAGAGCGGATATTATTAACGAACTGATTTTGAAACTGAGAAAAGAGCTCGGCGTTACAACCATAGTGGTTACACACGATATGAACAGCGCATATAAGATAGCAGACCGGATTATAATGCTGCATAACGGCAAAGTAATCGTTGACGGCAACGCAGAAACAATCAAAAACAGCACACTGCCCGCTGTTCGGCAGTTTATCAAAGGAGAAATAAGCGTAACAGACCTGCAGGGACTGCAGGTTTCATTCGAAGATATAAGGGACGACGGTAAAAAATAAGGGGAAATCGTCAAAAGGTCGCGGTTGCCCGCCGCGGCTCGACACCGCGTCGAGACGGGCGCTGCTCGTTTCGTATGACGTAAGACGGTTGCGTATTAACTCTTAAACACAGATTACCCGGATTTTCTCACCTACGCTATGATGCAATGCCTTTGGCGGCTGGCAAACTATGTAAATCCGCATTTTTAGAGGAATATAGACCCTTTGACCGCGCTCGGGATGACACTTTTTTTAAAAAAAAGTATCATTTTCCCTTGACTTTTGTTAGATAATATAGTAAAATAGCTGTGTTATTTGGCAAGCAAATAACTAATTTAAGATGTAAAATTCAATATTTAAAATTTTTTGAATTCGACATTTGGAGAGAACGTATGGCAACTAAATGCAAAATCGATTACCTGATGTTCAAAGTCAGAGGCCGACTCGTAAAAGTCGATGCGGATATCTATTACAAAATTTTCAGCACCCGACACGAACCGCCTTACAGAAAATACAACGGCGATATCAAGACAATCCAAATCGCAAGCGAAGGCTATCCGGTAATTATCGTCGGAGATAAACCGCCACAAAGGCACCTGCGGCTTTCACGGTTCGTAATGAATGCCAAAGAAGGCCAGCTCGTCGACCACAGGAACAGAGACCCGCTTGATAACCGAAGAGAAAATCTGCGGATTGTAACCAAAAGACAAAATAACCTGAATAAGAAATGCAAAAACGGAACAGGATTTATCGGTGTCTGCCTAAAGAACAGGAAGTGTGGAAAATACTGCCAGGCAACATATCAGCTAAGCGGCGGCAAACAATTATCATTCCAACTGCCTGACAGCCCGCATAACCGAATCGTCGCGGCTATGGCACGCGATAAATTTGTGCTGCAGCAGCAGGAAGAAGAATACGCGCCGCTGAACTTCCCGTGTTTCAAAAATGAGCCATTCAGAAGCTATCTGCTGCAGGAGGATTTGAGAAGCAGGGCAGAAAAGCCGCGCCGCAGGCATAGACAAAATAATGAAAATAAACTATAATGAAAGTCAAATGAACAGACCTGTCAAAAGTTCTTCAGCACCGCAGCAGATTGCCAAAGAAATTTCGCAATTGATAGCGGGCGATTGTTTGGCTGATATTTTTACGCGCGCGGCGTTCAGCACCGATGCGAGCATTTACCAGATAATCCCGCTTTGCGTCGTTGCGCCCAAAAATGAAGACGACGTTGCTATTGTTGTAAGATACGCTTATCGCAATAATATACCTGTCGTTGCTCGCGGGGCGGGCAGCGGCCTTGCGGGAGAGTCGCTAACGAGCGGCATTATGCTCGATACGACCCGCTATATGAACAAGATTATCGGCGCAAGCACCGATGTAAGCACTGTAGTCTGCCAGCCGGGCGTTGTGCTTGACGAGGTTAATAGTTTCCTTGCGAAGTTCGGCAAAAAAATCGGGCCGGACCCGTCAAGCAGCAACCGCGCTACAGCAGGCGGCGTTGTCGCAAATAACGCTACCGGTTCACACTCACTAAAATATGGTTACATCGCCCAGTATGTTGAAAAAATAAAGGCGGTTCTTGCGGACGGTACGGCTGCTGAATTTGTAAATAATGTTGAGCTAAACTCCCGACCACAGGGGTTGGGGCTAACCATTTCGCAAAAATGTTTTGAACTGCTGAATTCAAATGCTTCGATTATTGAAAAGGCTCAGCCGAAAACAAAACGCAGCCACAGCGGATACAATATCGCAGAGATTGTTCAGGGCAACAAAATTGATATGGCCAAACTTCTCGCAGGTTCTGAAGGCACACTGGCGGTTTTTACTGAAATTACGCTGCGGACGGTTGATGCGGAGCAGGTCAAAGCAGTAGTGCAGTTTGAATTCGATTCGCTTGAGAAAACGGCTAAAGCAGTGCCGCTGATTGTCAATTGCGGCGCCGACGCCTGCGAGCTGATGGACAGCAGACTGATTAAAATCGCAAGAGACGCCTTCGAGCAGTATCGCAATATTCTCAATCCTGTCTCGGCTGCAAGTCTGCTTGTCGAGCATTCAGGCCAGACGGTGCCGGAAGTTAAAGACAAAATTGGAAAAACTATTTTGGCGGTCAGTTCTCTTGCGTTCAACAAGACAACCATCTTCGAGCCTGCCGTGCAAAAGAGGTTGTGGAAATGCCGAAAGGATGCGGTGCCGCTTTTAAGCAGGGTAAAGGGCTTGAAACAGCCTGTTGCCTTCGTTGAGGATGTTTCCGTTGAGAATACGAGGCTGGCCGACTATGTGAGGGGGCTTGAGAAAATCGGCAGAAAATACGAAGTTGATATGGCCTATTACGGCCATGCGGGCGACGGCGAACTGCATATAAGGCCTTATCTGGATTTGTCAAAGCCCGACGATGTTAAAAAAATGACACAGATAGCCGATGAGGTTTTCTCGCTTGCCTGGTCGCTGGGCGGCTCGATAAGCGGCGAACATGCCGACGGCCTGGTGCGAGCGGCATTTATCAGGAAACAGTTCGGCAATGAATATTATGAAATTTTAAGACAGATAAAGAAAATCTTTGACCCTTCGAATATTCTCAACCCGGGCAAAATCATCAGCGACAGAACCGATATAATGACACAGGACCTGCGCGGCAAAAATAAAATTATCGACGAGAGAGTAAAGACAAAACTTAATTTTAAGCCTGACGAATTTAAGTTTGAGCTTGTTCAATGCAGCGGCTGCGGGGTTTGCCGAAGTAATGAAGAGGGCTTGCGGATGTGTCCTGTGTTTCGTGCAACAGGAGATGAGATGTTTTCTTCTCGCACAAAAACAAATCTGCTCAGCGCCTGGGCAAAGGGAATTCTGACAGAGCAGGATTTAGAATCGAAGAAATTCAGAGAAATTCTCGCAACCTGCCTGAATTGCAGGGCTTGCGTGATTGATTGCCCTTCGGGTGTGGATGTTCCAAAAATGATGATGGAAGTCCGCACGAAATTGACAAAGAGCCGCACAGCAAAGATTTTGGCTTCCAACCGCTATATGAGTATGCTCGCCTCTGCTTTTGCGCCGCTGAGCAATATTTTTATGAGCCTTGCGCCTGCCAGATGGATTATGCAAATTTTAACAGGCATAGATAAAAGAAGAAAAATGCCGAAATTCGGCTTCTCGACTTTTATAAGAAAAGCAAACAAATATTTAGCAGAGCAGCCTAAATTACAAAACCCTGTCGATAAGGTTGCGTATTTTACGGATACCTTTGTTAATTATAACGACCACGAACTTGGCTTTGCCGTTATAAAATTTTTAAGATTCAATAATATCGATGTAACTATTCCCAAACAAAGGCCTGCGCCGCTACCTGCCATTGTTTACGGCGACATAAAAACAAGTAAAAAAGATTTAGAATATAATGTTCAATCTCTGTCCGAGGCCGTAAGGCAGGGTTATAAAATTGTCTGCTCCGAGCCTAGCGCGGCCTTGTGTCTTAAAGAAGATTTGCGGTTTTTTATAGATAGCAGTGAAGCAAAGATGGTTTCGGAAAATACGTATGAGCTTTTTGAATATCTGAAAAACTTAATGAACCAAAATAAACTGGATTCCTGCTTACGCGGGAATGACTCATCGCCGTTCCGGCGACGGCTAAACGGTAACGTTTTTGTTCATCATACGCCCTGCCATCTTCTTGCATTGGGAGATAAACCCACGTCAATAAAGGTTTTAAAAGAGCTTGCGGGGATTGACGTAAAAGAGCTTGACGGCGGATGCTGCGGGATAGCGGGCACGTTCGGGATGCAAAAGAAAAATTACGAGCTTTCAATGCAAATCGGCAGGAAACTGGCAGAAAAAATAGAAAAATCAGGAGCAGATGTCGTTTTAACAGAATGCTCAACCTGCAAAATGCAGATTGAACATATAACCGGCAAAAAAGTCGAACACCCGATTAAAATCTTGGCCAAGGCCTGCGGCCTGTTATAATAATAGTATGGCGGACAAATTAAAAGAAGCCGTTTTATATCAGCCTCTTGACGATAAAAAGGTGCAGTGCGGCCTTTGCAACTGGCGATGCCTGATAAACGATGGTTCTTTAGGACATTGCTGCGTTCGCAAAAACGTTGACGGGAAATTGTATTCACTTAATTATTATTCGTTATGCGCAGCCAATCCCGACCCGATTGAAAAAAAGCCGCTCTTTCATTTCCAGCCCGGCAGCAAAAGTTTTTCCATAGCTGCGCCCGGCTGCAATTTCCAGTGCGCCTTCTGCCAGAACTGGCATATAAGCCAGATAGCAAAAGACGAGGGCAAAATCGAGGGACAGCCGCTTGAGCCTGCGAGGGTTGTAGAGTTTGCACTAAAAACGGACTGCAGGAGCATTGCATACACATATACCGAGCCGACGATATTTATGGAGCTTGCGGCCGACTGCGGCAGACTTGCAAAACAGAAAGGTCTTGCCAACGTCTTTGTTTCAAACGGCTATATGACAAAAGAGGCAATCGATTTTGCGGCAGACTGGCTCGACGGTATAAATATCGATTTAAAATCCTTCAGCGAAGATTACTATAAGAATCTCTGCAAGGCAAAACTAAAACCTGTGCTTGAAACGATTGATTACATCGCCAACCACACAAAGATATGGATGGAAGTAACTACTCTCGTTGTGCCGGGACAGAACGATTCGGATGAGGAACTGAAAAAAATTGCAGAATTTCTCATCAATACCTGCGGCACCGATGTTCCCTGGCACATCAGCAGATTCTGGCCGCAGTATAAATTCTCCGATTCGCAGCCAACGCCGCTGTCCACACTTCAGAAGGCTGAGATAATCGCAAAGGCAGCAGGCCTGCGCTATATTTACATCGGCAATCTGCAAACAACGAAGGGAGAAAATACTTATTGTCCAAAATGTCAACAATTGCTGGTTGAACGTAAAGGCTTTTATGTGACGAAAAACAAAATCAAAAACGGTCATTGCCCCGACTGCAATGAAAAAATTGCAGGTTTTAAACTTAGCGGTTAAAAAAATATTTGTTGTTTACAAGTCGTAATAATAATATTATAGTCTGTAATATGTATTAAATCAGAATTGTCGCATAACGGGGCGTTGAAAAACAAATTCGCCTGACAATAATATAAACTTCGATACTCAACCATCTTTAACGACACTTCTCCTATTAGTACTAACTTTTGTTAAATGAGGCACTTATGTATGCAAACAGCGTACCGGTTTTGAAGATAGGTAATTTAACAATCAA
>Ga0315543_1003647_pt1 | contig 13624 bp, 8 predicted proteins | sample SalMarSW160210MG_2_FD_203098 | JGI IMG/M metagenome (GOLD analysis project Ga0315543, IMG submission 203098) | Salt marsh sediment microbial communities from the Plum Island Ecosystem LTER, Massachusetts, United States - Salt Marsh Sediment SW1601-210 ...
AGTCGGCCTCACCGATGTCAAGGTCAATAGCCAGCGACTTGGCTGGCGTCGCCTTCCCCTCAATCCGGTAGACGTCGCCGTTCTCGCTGCCGGCGTCAATGCCGATAAACAGGACGCAGTGGCTGTTGGGCACATCGCCGTTATAGTCGTCGGGGAAGGCGATGGCGGCTCTGGTATCCACGGCTACCGAAGCCGGAGTTATTGAGTTATCCTTATTTAATCGGGCGTCGCCGATACTGTCGCCCCAATTCTGGTCGCCTATCCTGGCGGTAACCAGGGTGTCCACCTCGTTGGTGACCACCGCCACCAGCTGGCCGCCGCCGGTGTGGTTGGGCGAAAAGGCGACGGCATAAACATCGTAGTTACCCACCCCAGCATCGCTCCAGGCGAAGGGGTTATCGGGTTCCAGCAGGTAGACGCCGCCGAATTCACCCCCATCGGTATCCCTTGTGCCCACGGCGATGATGTTGCTCTCCGGCTCGTCGAAATCCTTAGATATAGTCAGTGAGGTGATTTCTATATTATTGCTTCCCGCCCCGCCCGGACTGGCCGGCAGGGGAAAGAAGCTCTCGGCGCCGTCGTCCGACTCGTAGACCCCGGACGGTGTGGCGTAGCAGACCAGGCTGGCGTCATCGGGGGCGGCAGCTATAGCCACGATATCGTCGGCCACTTCGCCCCTGGCCTGCCAGCTATAGCCTCCATCGGTCGAGCTATAAAGGGTGTAATCCAGCCCCCGTACGCAGGCATACAGGGTGCCGTCACTGGCTACGGTCGGGTGCTCGATATCGGAACCCCACCCCAGCCCCCAGTCCCCATTTTCGCCATCGGCGGGGACATTAACCCGCACCCATTTTAATAAGTCGGTGCTGGCCGCAGCCGGGGTGGTGAAGCTGCTCAATATTAGCAGGAGCAGCCCCAGGGCTACTGCCGTCGGTTTTGCCATATGGCGAATTCTAATCACCTGCTGGACAGAAGTCATAGAACATTGTTCTATTGGGGAAAAGGGGAAGCCCCCCGCACTGCGGGGGGCTTCGTTATTGGCTTAAGGTGTTATCCCTTTAGCACCTAACCGGTTAGTACCGTCAGGGCACTCTCCTGGTGGTGACTATCAGGACTACTACCGCGATCACCAATATGGCGCCGATGATAACTATCGCCCAAATCCAGGCGGGAGTTATCTGTTCGACTGGCGGTATCACTATCGCTTCCCCTGGTTCTACCGGCTCAGGCGGTACGCCCATGGTAGTAAATGTACCAACATCACTCCATGGCGTTTCCGTATCAACACCAATAGCCTTCACATGCCAGTAGTAGCGAGTTGTGTAGTCAAGGGTGATATCGCACTTCCAGGCAGTGCTGACCAGAGCGTTGGTTCCGACCAGAGCCACCAGAGGCTCAGCGAAGTAACCGCCGGCCGTGGTCGTTGGGTCAAGGGCGAGCTCGTACTCGTAAACCTCGGCCCACGTGATACCGGACCACTCAAAGGTCGGGCTTAGAGGAATATCGAACTCACCATTATCCGGAGCCTGCAGGTCAGGCCTGGCCACGGTGGGACCGATAACCGTCTTGAAGCTCCGCTCCTCGGACCATGGTGAAATCAGCGGTGCACCAATAAGGTCGCCCAAGGGGTACACATCATCCTGAGAAGCTACCCTCACCCGCCAGTAATAGGTGACATTGGGCGAGAGTTCCACGGGTACTGCCTGACCGGGGAGAAGTCCGGAGGAAGGAACAGGCAGTACGCTGAGGAAGCCAGGGTCAATGGCCACCTGGTACTCGTACATGGTAGCACCAGCCATCTCCTCCCAGGCTAGAATCACCTCCGCCTTGTACTGGCCCTCAAAGAGAGTGCCCACTCCAGCGGCACCGTTAGCCGGTACAACCAGCGGCGGTCCGACGTGCAGGGTATCGGTGAACATCACCATCTGCTCCCAGTAATTGACTCCCGCAGCGGCATTGCTGCAGAAGAAGGTGGGGGCGAGGGTGTTGGGGTCGAGATCGAAGTTTAGGAACCCGAGCTTGTCTACAGTGAAAGTAAGCCCCTTGTTCTCCTTCTCAAAGTAGGGATAAACAACGCTGTCGACATCGGCGGTGGGGTTGGCGCAGCGCCACAGACCACCCTTAAGTAGATCTTCAGTCGCACCAGTGGTTGCAACCGCTCCGTCAACCAAATAGAGCACGCCGCTCGGTGGCAGCGCCAGTGCCGCTCCGCTGTTTACCACACTGCCTTGGGTATAGGCACCAACGCCGTCATCTATCTGCACCCACTCGCTATCGCCGGGGTCGTCAAAGTCTACCTCGGCGCGGTACACGCCGTTACCGCCAAATGAGACGGCATAGATGATGTTGTTGGCGGCAAAGCCCATGTCGGGTGTAGCAAAGAAGAACATCCCGGTCACTGGCGGTTCAGTGGGGCCACCCACTCGCGCAACGGTATCGCCGCCGTCGCTGGAGAAGTGGACACCATCAGAGTTGCTGATGAGGACGTTGGGCCCCATGGCTGCAATCGCAGCTACCATGCTGTTCATGGGGTTCTCTTCCGGCTTGTCCCAGGTGCTGCCTGTGTCGGTGCTCCACCACATGGAGCCGTCCAGATAGCCGGTCCACAGCTCGGTCACGGATACGCAGCTCACCGCAGTCAGAACTCCCGCCTTGGGGGTTATATGCTTGGTGAAGGTGGCTCCCATATCCTTCGACCGCCATATGCTAGATGCGGTGAAGTCAACCGTGAATACGGCCTCCTCGGCCACACGGTGCACTCGGGAAATGTCAGGAGACACGCCGGGGTAGGCATAGGACCATATCCTCTCCCATCGCTCGCCGGCGTCGGTGGTCTGCCACACCGCGCCAAGGGTGCCGCCGACCTGCGTCACCATGTTCAGCGTGCTGGCGGCATTGTAGCCGATGGCGTCGAGCCAGGTTGTTGCGTAGCCATTGGCGGGGTCGCCGTAGTCAATGAGACTTATCTGGTTAAAGGAGCTTCCGTTGTCGCTGCTGCGGGAGAAGCCGCTGGTCCCATCGCCCATGGTCCCTGCATAGACTACGCCGCTGTCCGGGTAGTCATAGGACATCAATACCTGGGTGAGGGCTGATGTCGCTCCTAGTCCGCCGGTGGGCGACTTGAAGGAGAATATCCAGCTATCGCCCGCGTCCTCACTGTGGTAGACCAGGAAGTAGAATGGCGAGGAGCCAAAATCAATGAAGTCGGTTCCCGCCATGATGCTACAGTCCTCGGCGTTGCCAGCGACATCAATGGATGCAACGTTGGTCGCCGTCGGCAGCAGGGTGCTTACCTCTCCCCTGATATCCAGGTCTTTCGCCGGGGAGAGCGGTCCCTCCGCCACGGTTACCTTGTAAACATCGCCTCGCTCACCCGCCACGTAGCCATCGCCGGTGCCGCCGGCATATATACCTGCGAAGACGACATTGTTACCTATCCCGCCGGCGTCAAAGTCGTCCGGGAAAGCCATCCTGGCGCTGGTGGACAAAAAGCCGTGGTCATCGGCGTCCCTGATTCGGGCATCGCCGTAGGTCACTCCCCAGGCGGCGGGATTGGCATCGATGGTCGGCGTAATGGCGAACCGGACCGCCGTGGTGCCGTCAGGGCCCCCGCTGGCGCCGTTGTCGGGAGTATCATTGGTAATCACTGCCATGATGAGCTCGTCATCGGCGTACTTGGGTGAGAAGGCGCACGCCAGCACATCAACCGCTCCCAGGATAGAAGACAAGATTCCCTGCTCTGTCCAGGTCAGCGTCTTTGCCCCGTAGACATAGACATCACCGGCAAAACCGCCGGTGGCGGTGCTGACTATGACGGTTATACCGTAGTCGTCCATGGCTACATCCAGGTCAGTGATGGTTTCGCCAGCCCAGGCGGTGGCGGGCATATTGACAAAGGTCTCGCCGCCGTCAACCGACTGGTAGACAATATCACCGGTGGCGACGAACACCCTCTCGTCATCGGCATACTCGGGCGAAGTCACGATGTCCACCACATTATCGAAGCCCTCTAGCAGCTTCCAGGTATAGCCCCCGTCGGTGGACTTGAACAGGTAAAATCCTGCCATATCATAGGTAGCGCCGTTTATGGTGACATCATCGATGTAGCAAGCCCTGGCGGGGGCATCCTCCCAGAGCTCCACTCGAACCCTGGTCAGCTCCCAGTCGCCACACGCGCCTACACTAGTGGCGTCAATCGCGGCTTCGATATCCTCGAGAGCGTACACACTAGCACCATCCCAAGCAACCCCGGTTCCGTTTTCGTCCTCACCGTAGAATATGACACGTTCCGAGGCAGCTGTCACAATCAACTCAACCCAAGCGTCTGTTCCGGTATAATTTTGTAACGCCATAAGCGTTACCTCGACAAAGCCAACGCTATTTGGGTCCTCGAACTTCAGCTCAAGCTGTGCCCAGTTGGCGGAAGCGCTTGGCGTATAGTGCCAGAAGCTCCAACCGCCGGCAATATCATCAAGCCCAGCAGCTGTAAACATGCCGACCGGAACGAATTCCACATAGGTGCTACCGTCGGCCCCTCCAGCAGTTTTAGTAAGCAGCGCCGAGCAGCTTCCGCTGTGAGCTTGCGTGGTTGACCAAGTGGCGGTAGTACTGGCGACCTCCCCCAGCGCGGCAAAGTCGGTAACGGCGGCAAACAGCTCGCCGTCAGGGCTGGTGGCAATCGGTCCCACATTGGTTCCAGGTGTCAGGAAGTAGTCGCCGTCAGCTCCCACCTGAGGCAGGTCAAACTTGACAAACTTCAGGTTGCTGGAGGCCGCTCCAGCCGGGACTCCCGCCAGGCCAACCGTCAGGCTGGCTAGCAGTACCACTGTCAGCGCCACTCCCATTAGTTTATAGAATTTACTTTTCATAGACCTTAAGATTTTCCTCCTTATGTTGTTCCCCACAAAAGGGCAAATTTCCCTCCCGTGGAGACAAGGTTATTGTTTTTCTTGGTGGTTAAATTTCCTCTCCCCTCAGGCTTGACTGCCCTCGGGCTCTTGCCATCGCATCACCCCCTTTACCTTCAAAATTAGCGATTTTCCCCACACTACACCCATAGCGTGGCTTTAAACGCTCGTTAACTACTATATCATAAGTTCGCCGTTTGTCAAGCCCCAAGGAAAATCAAAAAAACTAATCCCTACATCTCTTTAGTCAGCGTGGCCAGGAACTCGGCGTTGGACTTGGTCCGGCGCATGCGGTCGAGCACCCTCTCCGTGGTCTCGGCAAAGTTGACGGAGTCGGAGGCAATAATGGTCGCCATACGCCTCAGCAGCCGTACCTGCTTCAGGGTCTCCTCATCCAGCAGCAGTTCCTCGCGCCGGGTGCTGCTACGCTGGATATCCATAGCCGGGAAGATGTGGCGCTCCGCCAGCCGGCGGTCGAGGTGTAGCTCCATATTGCCGGTTCCCTTAAACTCCTCGTAGATAAGCTCATCCATGCGGCTGCCGGTATCGATAAGGCAGGTGGCGATGATGGTCAGGCTGCCGCCCTCGTCCATGTTGCGGGCCGCCCCGAAGAAGCGCTTGGAGGGGTGAAGGGCCGCCGGGTCGATGCCCCCGGACAGAGTACGCCCGCTGGGAGGCATAGCCAGGTTATAGGAGCGGGTGAGGCGGGTAATGCCGTCGAGCAAAATCGCCACATCCCGGCCCGTCTCCACCATCCGCTTGGCTTTCTCCAGCGCCAGCTCGGCCACGCGGGTATGGTTCTCCACCGGCTCGTCGAAGGTAGCCGCTATCACCTCCCCCTTCACCGACCGCCTCATGTCGGTAACCTCCTCCGGCCGCTCGCCGATGAGGCAGACCATGATATCAATATCGTTGTAGTTAGCGGTCATAGCGTTGGCGATAGACTTAAGCAGAATCGTCTTACCGGCTTTAGGCGGCGATACAATCAGGCCCCGCTGCCCCCGGCCGATGGGGGCGATAAGATTTATCAGCCGGGTGGACAGGTCGTCGGAGGCAGTCTCCAGGTTAATTAGTTTATCGGGGAAGGTAGGCGTCAGCGCCCCGAAATGGGGCCGTTTCTTGGCCATCTCGGGGTTGATATCGTTAATTGCCTCCACCCTTACCAGCCCGTAGTATTTCTCGCCGTTTTTGGGCGGCCGGCCCTGGCCGGCGACGACATCACCGGTGCGCAGGCCGAAGCGGCGTATTTGAGACTGGGAAACATAGACATCCGCCGAGCTGGGCAGCAGGCTGTCCTGTCTCAGGAAACCGTAGCCCTCGGCGGTTGTCTCCAGGGTGCCGCCGCAAAAGATAAAGCCTTGGCTTTCGGCGTTAGCCTGCAGCAGGCGCATGACCAGCTCCTGCTTCTTGAGGTTGGTATAACTGGATATACCCATACCCTTGGCTAGCTCCAGCAACTCCTCCCGGCTTTTAGTTTCCAGTTCGGTGATGTTAATATTGTTGTAACCTCCACCCTCCATAGCTATTCTTCCTTTCTCTTTGATATACCCCGCCAGTCGCTCAAGAAGCGGGCGACACCGACATCGGTAAGCGGGTGTTTAATCATCTGCATCAGCACTTTATAGGGCACGGTGGCGATGTGCGCCCCCGCCTTAGCCGCCGCCAGGCAGTGTTCGGGATGGCGGATGCTGGCGGCAATAACCTTGGTCGGCAGCTGGTAATAATCAAAGACATCGACGATGTCCTCTACCAGCTCCATGCCGTCGTGGCCGGCGTCATCCAGCCGCCCGACGAAGGGGCTGACGAAGGCAGCCCCGGCCAGAGCGCCGAGCAGCGCCTGGTTCAGCGAAAAGCACAGGGTAAAGTTAACCCTTATCTTCTCCCCGGCCAGTGCCGAAGTTACCTCCAGCCCCTCGGCGGTAGCCGGGATTTTAATCACCACATTAGGCGCCCAGGCGGCGATTTTTCTGGCCTCCTCAATCATAGCCTCTGTCCCCTCCACCACCACCTCCGCCGAAACCGGCCCCGGGATAATGGTGCAGATTTCTCTTACCACCGCCTCGTAGTCAGCAGTGCCCTCTTTGGACACCAGGCTGGGGTTGGTGGTAACCCCGCTGACCACCCCCAGCTTGGCCCCCTGCCTTATCTCTTCAATGTTAGCTGTATCCAGAAAGATTTCCATTTTAATAACCTCTGATTGATATTGAGATTTAATTTAATATTGAGAGGAAAGGGGCAGGGGTGGTTGGGCCCCTTCCCTCAAGATATCCTTGGCGGCGCCGATAAAATCACGGAACAGGGGGTGAGGGTGGCCGGGGCGGGAGCCGAATTCGGGGTGGAACTGGCAGGCCAGCATCCAGGGGTGGTCGGCAACCTCGCAGACCTCAACCAGCCGCCCGTCGGGGGAAAGCCCGCTGTAGACCATCCCCGCCTTCTCCAGCCGCTCCCGGTATTCATTATTAAATTCATAGCGGTGCCGGTGGCGCTCTTCGATAAGGCTCTGCCCGTAGGCTTTGGCGGCCCGGCTGCCGTCAACCAGTTTGCAGGGGTAGTTGCCCAGGCGCATGGTGCCCCCCTTGATTTTCTGCCCCTTCTGGTCGGGCAGGAAGTCGATGACGGGATGGGGAGTATCGGCGTTAAACTCGGTGGAGTTAGCATCTTTCGAACCCAGGGCGTAGCGGCCGAATTCGATGACCATGACGTGCATCCCCAGGCACAGCCCCAGGTAGGGTATCTTATTCTCCCTGGCGTAAGTGGCCGCCCGGACCATGCCCTCGATACCCCTGATGCCGAAGCCGCCGGGCACGATAATGCCCTGCACCGTGCGCAGTATGGAATCGTCCCCGTTATTTTCCAGCGTCTCCGAGGGCACCCAGACAAGCTCTAAGTCCCGCCCGTGGTGCAGGATGGCGTGTTGTAGCGCCTCCCGCACCGAAAAATAGGCGTCCTGCAGCTCCACATATTTACCCACCAGGGCTATTTTCACCGGCTGGCGCGGTGTCTTGATAAGTTTAACCAGCTCCTGCCACTGGCTCAAGTCCGGCGGCTGGGGCTTTAATTTCATCTTGTCGGTAATCAGCTCTCCCAACCCCTCCTCCTCCAGCACCAGCGGCACCTCGTAGATGGTCGGTACCGTGGTCAAAGGGATGACCGCCTTACGTTCCACATCGCAGAACAGGGATATCTTATTTCTTATCTCTTCCGAGATGGGGTAATCACTGCGGCAGACGATAATATCGGGCTGGATACCGATGCGCCTCAGCTCGTTGACGCTGTGCTGGGTGGGCTTGGTCTTCAGCTCCTTGGTCGAATTAAGATAGGGGAGCAGGGTGACGTGGACATAGAGGATGTTATCCCGCCCCACCTCGTTTCTCATCTGCCGGGCGGCTTCTAGGAAGGGCTGCCCCTCGATGTCGCCCACGGTGCCCCCCACCTCGATGATAATCACATCGGCTTTGGATTTCTCGGCCAGCAGCTTGAATCGGTCTTTTATCTCGGTGGTTACGTGGGGCACCACCTGGATGGTTCCCCCTAGGAAATCCCCCCGCCGCTCCTTGGCGATAACCTGGCTGTAGATTTGCCCCGAGGTAACGCTGGACTCGGTGGTCAGGTTGACATCGATAAAGCGCTCGTAGTTGCCCAGGTCGAGGTCGGTCTCGGCGCCGTCCTGGGTGACGAAGACCTCGCCGTGCTGGTAGGGGGACATCGTTCCCGGGTCGACATTAAGATAGGGGTCGAGCTTCTGCGCCGTTACCGATATCTGCCGGCTCTTGAGGATGGTGCCAATAGAGGCGACGGTGATACCCTTGCCAACGGAACTAACTACGCCACCGGTCACAAAGATGTACTTTGACATGGGGAAACCAAACCTTGGAATTCAACAGAAGCAATCTCGACAAAAAGTGGGGGTTTCTTAATATTATAATGATGGAGACCCCACTTGTCAATAGTTTGTCTTAAACGTAACGGCGGTGGTATTATATTTTTAGTGGACGAAAAGCTAAAAGAAATACTTTCCCGCCGCCCCAAAGAGCGCATCAGCGATGACAAGCTGGTGCCGGCGGCGGTGCTGCTGCCCATCTACTATAAGGAGGGGGAGGTAAATATCCTGTTCACCCGCCGCACCGAGAATGTCAGGACGCATAAGCGGCAGATATCCTTCCCCGGCGGCGCTCGTGAGGGCGGCGAAAGCCTGCTCCAGACCGCCCTGCGCGAGAGCAAAGAGGAAATAGGCTTAGCCCCGGATAAGGTCAAGATACTGGGGGAGCTGGACGATACCGTTACCCTGGTGTCCAACTATATCGTTTCCCCCTTCGTCGGCCTTATCCCCTGGCCCTATGATTTCCAGCTGGACGGTGTGGAGACCGACGAGATAATCGAAGCCCCCCTGCCGGCGCTGCTGGATGAAGAATCCTGGCATCACAAGACCGAGGTCGTCAACGGCAGGGAGGTCACCGCCTACTATTATCACTACCGGAACGATGTCATCTGGGGGGCCACCGCCCGCATACTGCACCAGTTCTTAGATATCTTTGTCCAGGCGGTAAAAAGCTGAACCGCCACACCCAGCATCTTTATACCATTTTGTTAACTTTCCTCGTAAATTATTGACAAATCTCTTAATATCGTCTATAATATTTTTGCAGGTATATTATTATGGCGGGCAAGGATTATTATAAAATACTGGGGGTCAGCCGTAGTGCCAGCGAGCGTGAGATAAAGCAGGCTTACCGCAAGCTGGCGCGCCAGTACCACCCCGATGTCAACCCCGGCGATAAAGCCGCCGAGGAAAAGTTCAAGCAGATAAACGAGGCTTACGAGGTCCTCTCCGATAAAGAGAACCGGCAGAAGTACGATAAGTACGGCGACCAGTGGCAGTACGCTGAACAGTTTGAAAAGGCACAGCGGCAGCAGGCTCCGGGCTGGGATTTCAGCCAGGGCGGCCGCCGGGTCTACTACGGCGAGGGCGATTATGGCAGCCTCTTTGACGACCTGCTGGGCGGCTTTCGCTTCGACCGCGGGTCGGCCCAGCCGAGGCGGCGCCGGAGCCAGGAGCACCCGGTCGAGGTAACCCTGGAGGAAGCCTACCGGGGGACGACGCGTACCCTCAGCTTTGCCGACGGCAAGCGCCTTGAGGTTAAGGTTCCCGCCGGGGTCAGGGCCGGCTCCAGGGTCAGGCTGGCCGGCAAGGGCGCCCAGGGCGGCGACCTTTATTTGATAGTTACCGTTAAGCCCCACCCCACCTTCGAGCGACGCGGCGACGACCTCTATGTCGGGGTTTCGGTGCCGCTGGCGGTGGCTATGCTCGGCGGCGAGGTGCAGGTGCCCACCCTTAAAGGCAAGGTGGCTCTCAAGATTCCCCCCGAAACCCAGAACGGCCGCACTTTTCGTTTGGCCGGGCAGGGTATGCCCCGCCTGGGTAATAAGTCAAGCGGCGACCTGATGGCCAGGGTCAGGGTGGTGCTGCCGGCCAAGCTCTCGGCGGAGGAAAAGGAGCTATTTAAAAAGCTGGGGGAGCTGCGGCCCGCTTAGTGGAGGTATAATTTATGGACGATTTAAACGAAACAGAACCAAGGTACGTGATAAGTATTGCCGCCCGGATGGTGGGGGTGCGGACGCACACCCTGCGCTACTACGAAAGGGTCGGCATCGTAGAGCCCTCCCGCTCGCGGGGCAATATCCGGCTCTACTCGGAAAGCGATATCGCCCAGCTGAGGCGGGTGAAGACGCTGATGGACGACCTGGGGGTCAACCTGGCTGGCGTCGAGGTTATTATGCGGATGGTGCAGCGCATGCTGGAGCTTCAGGGACAGGTGCAGGAGCTGGAGGATGAGCTGGACCGGGCCAGGGAAGAGGAAACTTAAGCATAGAGATAATTAACCGGAGGGAGTTCTAGATTATGAAACAGGAAAGATTTACCGAACAGGCTCAGGAGGCATTGGCCGCCTCACAGGAGCTGGTTCGTCAGTACCACCACAGCCAGTGGGATGTGGAGCATATACTGCTGGCGCTGCTCCAGCAGGAGCGCGGTCTGGTCGGCGATATAATGCAGGAGCTTAAGGTTGATGTCGAGGCGGTTAAGCCCGATATCGCCGCCGCCCTGGAGAGGACGCCCCGGGTTACCTATGAAACGGGGCAGCTTTACGCCACCCCCCGCATCGCCAACCTCATCAAGTCGGCCGGCGAGGAGGCCGACCGGCTCAAGGACGAGTTCATCGGCACCGAGCACCTGCTCATCGCCATCGCCGGTGAACAGAAAGGCGAGGCGGCGGCTATCTTAAAGCGGGTGGGCGTTGACCAGGAGAAGGTCTATGCCGCCCTGCAGAAGTTGCGCGGCAGCCACCGCGTCACCGACGCTAGGGCTGAGAGCAAGTACCGCTCGCTGGAAAAATACGGCCGCGACCTGACCGAGATGGCTCGCAAGGGCAAGCTCGACCCGGTTATTGGCCGCGACGACGAGATTAAGCGGGTGATGCAGGTGCTCACCCGGCGCACCAAGAACAACCCGGTCGTCGTCGGCGAGGCCGGCGTGGGTAAAACGGCCATCGCCGAGGGGCTGGCGCAGAAGATTGCCGCCGATGACGTCCCCGATTCCCTCAAAGGACGCCGGATGGTGGCTCTGGATATGGGCGCTTTGGTCGCCGGCAGCAAGTTCCGCGGCGAGTTTGAAGAAAGACTTAAGGCGGTCATGGACGAGGTGCGCCAGGCGCAGGGAGAGGTTATTCTGTTTATTGATGAATTCCATACCGTGGTCGGCGCCGGCGCCGCCGAGGGGGCTATCGATGCCGGCAACATGCTCAAGCCGGCACTGGCTCACGGCGAATTGCAGTGTATCGGCGCCACCACTCTGGACGAATACCGCAAGTTCATCGAAAAGGACAAGGCGCTGGAGCGCCGTCTCCAGCCGGTCTTTCTGGGTGAGCCTACGGTTGAGGCTACCGTCGAGATGCTCAAGGGTCTCCGCCCCCGCTACGAGGCGCACCACAAGGTTACCATTACCGATGTAGCTTTAGAGGCGGCGGCTAAACTCAGCCAGCGCTATATCTCGGATAGGCAGCTGCCGGATAAGGCCATCGACCTTATCGACGAGGCCGCCTCTAAACTGCGCATCGATACCGAAAGCGCCCCGCCCGAGGTTAAATCTTTAGAGCAAAAGGTCAAGCAGCTGACCAATGAGGAAGAAGCCGCCTCGCAGCGGCAGGACTACGAGCGGGTGGCCCAGCTTAAAGCCGAGCGCCTGCGTTTAGAAGAAGAGTACAACCAGGCCAAGGGTAAGTGGCTCAAAGAGGAAAAGATTGACGAGGTGGTCGATGAAGAAGACATCGCCCAGCTCATATCTAAATGGACTGGCATCCCCGTCTCCCAGATGATGGAGGGCGAGGCCGAAAAACTGCTCCACATGGAGGAGCGCATCCACGAGCGCCTGGTCAACCAGGAGGAGGCGGTCACCGCCATCTCCGAAGCAATAAGGCGTAGCCGGGCCGGGCTTAAGGACCCCCGCCGCCCCATCGGCAGCTTTATCTTCCTCGGCCCCACCGGGGTGGGCAAGACCGAGCTGGCGCGGACTCTGGCCCGCTTTCTGTTCGACGATGAAAACGCCATGGTGCGGCTGGATATGTCGGAATACCAGGAACGGCACACCGTCTCCCGCCTTATCGGCGCCCCGCCGGGCTATGTCGGCTACGATGAGGGCGGCCAGCTTACCGAAGCGGTGAGAAGGCGCCCCTATAGAGTAATCCTCCTCGATGAAGTAGAGAAGGCGCACCCCGAGGTCTTTAACAGCCTTCTGCAGATACTGGACGACGGACGGCTGACCGACGGTCACGGGCGGACGGTGGACTTTAAGAACACGGTGGTCATCATGACCAGCAACGTCGGCGCCGAGCTAATCCGCCGCCAGATGAGCCTGGGCTTTGTCCCCACCAAGGAAACCAGGGCGGAAAAGCTGGACTACGACACCATGAAGGAGCGGGTGCTTAACGAGATGAAAAAGACCTTCCGCCCCGAGTTCATCAACCGCATCGACGACATCATCGTCTTCCACCAGCTGACCGCGGAACAGCTCCGGAAGATTGTTGACCTGCTGGTCGAAGACCTGCAGGAGCGCCTGGCTGACCGCAAGCTCAATATCGAGCTCAGCGAAGAGGCCAAGTCCTGGCTGGCCAAGGAAGGCTACGACCCGGTCTACGGCGCCCGGCCCCTAAGGCGGGCTATCGAGCGCTACGTGGAGAACCCGCTGTCGGCAAAAATCCTCAGCGGCGAACTCAAAGAGGGCGATACCGTCAGGGTTGATACCGGTAAGGACGGCTTAACCTTTGACGGCAAAGGCATCGGTAAGGCTAAAACAGCCAAGAAAGCCAAAGCGGCCGGAGCGGCTAAATAGCATTAGATTAATGAGGTGTGATAAAGTATAGCCCAACAAGGTGATTAGAATGGACGCTAGACCATGAGCCAGGAAGTAGAGCGGTGGCGTCTGCCCCGGAAGGGGATTATCCTCGGTATCCTCACCGTGGTGGTTACCGTCGCTCTCTGCGTGGCGGTAGTCTATTACAAAGACGCCCTGATGAACGTAGTTCACATCGAGAAGTACGGTCTGCTGGGTGTCTTCGTCTTCGCCTTCGTCGCCGGCAGCGTGGTCAACTTTGTGGCTACCCCCTTCCCCTACTGGCTGCTGGTCTTCACCGTGCCCTCGCTGCTGGCTCCGTCCTGGGGAATAC
>Ga0315543_1003648_pt1 | contig 13621 bp, 8 predicted proteins | sample SalMarSW160210MG_2_FD_203098 | JGI IMG/M metagenome (GOLD analysis project Ga0315543, IMG submission 203098) | Salt marsh sediment microbial communities from the Plum Island Ecosystem LTER, Massachusetts, United States - Salt Marsh Sediment SW1601-210 ...
ATATTTGGATTGAACATAAAACCCGTTAACCAGAAAACCACTCTGTATATTCCTGCCGGTTCGACCTATAACCAGGCTATTGATACATTAAATACTGATCTCGACATTAAGAATATAAAACTATTTGAATGGATTGCTGAAAAGAAAAATTATCCTTCTCTGGTTAAACCCGGCCGTTATGTCATTGACAGAGCTATAAGCTATAATGGACTGATTAACCTTTTGCGCTCAGGAAGGCAGACACCTGTAATGGTGACTTTCAACAATATAAGGTATCTCACTGATCTTGCAGGAAGGATTGGCGGTCAGATTGAAGCCGATTCTTCATCTATCATGGATTTTCTTTCCAATCCTTTAAACTACAGTAATGATGGATTTACAAAGGAGAATGTAATCTCTGTTTTTATCCCAAATACTTATGAGTTTTTCTGGGATACAGATGCGGGAGAACTATATGAAAGGATGTTAAAAGAGTATAAAAGGTTCTGGAACGAAGAACGTATTGCAAAAGCTAAGGCAATAAATCTATCTAAGATTGAAGTAGCCATTCTTGCTTCAATTATCGATGATGAAGTGGCAAAAGCAGATGAAAAACCAAGAATTGCCGGTGTTTATCTGAACAGGATTAAAAGAGGAATTCCGCTTCAGGCATGTCCGACAATAAAATTTGCACTGAATGATTTCACCATCACCAGGGTATTAAAAGAGCATCTCACGATCAACTCACCCTATAATACCTATATGCACAGAGGATTTCCTCCGGGACCAACCGGCTGCCCGACCATTGAAGGCATTGATGCAGTTCTCAATGCAGAAAAACATGATTACCTGTATTTTGCAGCGAAAGCTGACTTTTCAGGATATCATAATTTCTCACGGACACTTATAGAGCATAACAGGTATGCTGCCGAGTACCAGCGGGAACTGAATAAGAGAAAGATTTACAGATAAAAAATATTCACCACGGATTTCACGGATTAACAAGGAAATAGCACAGAGTAAAAAAATCCGTGTTAGTCAATGTTCTCCGTGGTAAGTATAAGTCAATAAAACTAATAGGGGTAAATCACTTCGACTTCCCTGTCAAGGGAAACTCCAAATTTTTTATATACTGATTCCCTGATCTTTTCTGAAAGGTCATATATCTCTTTCCCTGTTGCTTTACCATGATTAACCAGGACAAGTGCCTGTTTTTCATGCACTCCGGCATCACCAATTCTTTTACCTTTCCATTCGCATTGTTCGATAAGCCAGCCGGCCGCAAGTTTTATGCCTCCTGAAAGATCAGTGTATGAAGGAATATCAGGAAATTTCTCTTTAAGTTTTTGAGCTTCATCAATACTGACCACCGGATTCTTAAAAAAGCTGCCTGCATTTCCAATTTGCAAGGGATCAGGCAGTTTACTTCTTCTGATATTGATAACAGCCTGCCGTACAGTTTTTAGTGATAATGATCCTGATTTTTCTGCTTCTTCTCTTAAGGAACCATAACTTATATCAAATTGCGGATTGATTGCGAGTCTGTAAAAAACACTGGTAATAAGATATTTGCTTTTTAGTTCATTTTTAAATATACTGTCGCGGTATCCGAACCGGCACTCTTCATTGGTGAATTCCCTGATCTTCCCATTTGTCAGAGAGATGGCTTTTACTTTCTGAATGGTATCTTTAACTTCAACGCCATAGGCCCCGATATTCTGCACAGGTGTAGCTCCAACTGTTCCTGGTATGAGAGAAAGGTTCTCAATGCCTCCATAACCCATATTAACACACCACTCAACAAATTTATCCCAGTTCAGACCGGCCCCTGCTGATATAATTACATATTTTTTATTCTGCTCTTCAATTTTAATGTCTTCTATTGCAGGAACAACAATAGTTCCTTTGAAGTCGCCGGTAAATAAAATGTTGCTGCCCTCACCGATAATTAACATTGGCCCCGGGCATGATCCACGGTTACTGAAGAAAATGCAGGCTTCTTTCTCACTCTTCAGGATAACCAGGCAATCGGCCTTGTAATCAAGACCGAAAGTATTATATTTCTTCAGAGATATATTATGTGAAATCACGTAAACAGTTATTTATACACAAATATAAACAACTTGCAGACATCCGGTTTTCCTGGTTTTTTATTTACCTGTTAACAAAACCGGGTATCAGCAATAACGTAATCCATTAAAAAATGTAAATTGTGATTCAATAATTTTCAGCGATTAGCATTTGAAAATGATTTATTGATTTATTATGAGCATAATTGAACTCGATAACATCACAAAAAGCTACGAAAATCATGTGGCTGTTGATGACCTTTCACTGCATATTCCGGCAGGAAGCATCTATGGCCTTATTGGACCGAACGGATTGCTGAAGTGCTCCTTGGCTCGGTCACACCCTGGGAATTCATGACAGGTAAGATCATTGGAAGCCTGTAGTAGGTCTGATAGGTGTCGTATTGTTCACGATCCTGTGTGTATGGGCTGGAGCACGTATTTTCAGAACTGCAAAAATTATTATCCGTGAAAACTCCGTGCTCTCCGTGTAATCCGTGGTAAAAAAGTAAGATTGCTTCGTCGCTGCGCTCCTCGTAATGACAATTATGATGATGAGCTTTTATATATAAGGAATGGAACTATATTTTACGAATCGCAAGGAATGGCGCAAGTGGCTCGAAAAGAATCATTTAATATGCGAAGAGGTTTGGTTAAGGTATTACAAAAAACCCTCAGGTAAACAGCGTATTCCATATAACGACGCTGTCGAAGAGGCTCTTAGTTTTGGATGGATCGATGGTAAAATAAAAAGAATAAATGAGGATTATTATATTCAGCGCTTTACTCCAAGGCGCCCCGGAAGCCGCTGGTCAAAATATAATATCGACAGGGTGGGAAAACTTAAGAAAGAGGGCCTTATGAAACCAGCCGGACTTAAAGCCTATAATGAGGCTCTTGAAAAACCGGAACTCGTATATGACGACCGTCGTGACGGAAATCCCTCTGAACCTGACGATCTTATGACTGCACTTAAAAAGAATAAAAAGGCTTTAAAGAACTTTACAAACTTCACACAATCATCCCGTAGAATGTATATCGATTGGCTTAATAGCGCAAAAAAAACGGAAACCAGAATCAGAAGAATAAACAGGATTGTTGAGCTTTCAGAAAAGAACATTAAACCGGGAATGGATGTGATATAGTCATGCAATCGTGCAATCGTGCGATCATGCAATCTTACTCTCGCCCTCTCGCCATCCTTCTTTTAAGTCTCATTCTATTTTTACTACTTTTGTCCCATGCCCGGGTCATACCAAATAAAAAGGATTGCTTTCTCCGTCACCAACTGTATCTGTTTCGACCAGCGTGTGCTGAAAATGGCTGCCACGGTTAATAAGCTTAACTGTGAGATCACTATCATTGGCCGAAGATTGGGCGATTGCTGTGATTCGAATTCCGTACCTTTTAAGACAAGGAGATTAAGAATGCTTTTTAATAAAGGGTTTCTGTTCTATAAATTCTATAATATTCGTCTTTTCTTATATCTGCTCTTACATAAATTTGATCTTATTGTTTCAAATGACCTCGATACACTGTTTGCCGGCTTTATAGCCTCAAAAATTAAAAGGATTAATCTTGTTTATGATTCACATGAATATTTTACCGGTCTGCCGGAATTAAACCACAGACCTTTTGTAAGATGGGTGTGGAAATCAATAGAGGAAATGATATTTCCTCACCTTAAACATGTATTTACCGTAAGCGATTCAATAGCAGTACAATATGAGAAAGAATATGGGATCAGACCTGTGGTGGTAAGGAATTGTTCTAGAATATCATCTGATATTAAGGCATTTACACGGGGCGAACTTAAAACGAACAGCGACAGCCTGCTGCTGATTTTTCAGGGCAGCGGTATCAATATCGATAAGGGCGGCGAGGAACTGATCGAAGCTATAAAAATTACTGAAAATGTATCATTGCTAATTGTCGGATCGGGAGATGTTATATCTGTACTGAAAAAGAAAGTTAATGCATTGAACCTTGCTGACCGGGTAATATTTATCTCAAAAATGCCCTGGAATGAACTTATGAGATATACAAAATCTGCTGATGCGGGATTAAGCCTCGAAAAGGACACAAACCTTAATTACAGGTTCAGCCTGCCAAATAAACTATTCGATTATATCTCAGCCGGAATACCTGTCATAACAGGTTCTCTCCCGGAAATAAGAAAAGTTGTCGAGGAGAATGATTGTGGAATTATTATTCCTGAAATCACTGCTCAGGAGATAAGTAAAGCAATAATAAAACTACGTGATAATACCGATCTGCTGAACAAACTAAAGAAGAATTCTGTTATTGCATCAGAATTCCTTAACTGGGAAAACGAAAGCAAGAAGGTGATAGATTTTTATGATAAGCTTTTAGAAAATATTTAGGATTGCATGATCGCACGATCGCATGATAATTTATTTATAAGAACAATGGAATTTTTAAAGAAAAACCGGTTTCTGATAATATTTTCAATAGGGGGTCTAATATGAAGTATAATATTGATTTACAATAATATTAGAAGTTAGCACACCCTTAGAGGGGATGGAGGGTTTTTAGATAGATCCAGGAGTTTTTTATTTATCTAATAAGTGTTAATTTGCGGGGTATTAAACCTGAAATTAAAAACCATAAAATACTCCCAATATGAAAAGCAATCGCCGTGATTTTTTGAAAGCAGCATCATTTGCCGGTGCCGGGGCAATGGCCGGCGGACTATTATCCGGATGCTCACCGAAAAAACCTGAATCAAATCTTACCGGGATACTGGAAGCTGTAAAAAAAGCTCATCCTCAGAAGTTTAACATGTCAGGCTATGCGGCCCCTGCTCTTCCTGTTGTAAGAGTTGGCTTCATAGGGCTGGGTGACCGTGGAAGTGGAGCTGTTAAACGGTTATCATATATTGAAGGTGTTGAGATAAAAGCGCTGGCAGATCTACGTCCTGCAGCAACAGCCGGTTCACAGAGATACCTGGCAAGTATCGGGCGTCCTGAAGCACAGGAGTTTTCTGGGGACGAAGACATCTGGAAAAAGCTTGGCGAACTCCCGGATCTCGATCTCATCTACATCTGCACTCCATGGGTATGGCACACTCAGATGGCAGTATTTGCCATGGAACAGGGCAAACATGTTGTTTGTGAGGTGCCAATAGCACGCACGATTGATGAAGCATGGCAGCTTGTTGAGACATCCGAAAAGACAAAGAAGCATTGCATGATGCTTGAGAACTGCTGCTATGATTTCTTTGAGCTTCTTACTCTTAATATGGCCCGCCAGGGAATGTTTGGCGATATTATCCATGGTGAAGGTGCCTATATCCATAACCTGTTGGGAATGAATTTTAAGAAACCTATTGATGACCGGCAGGCGGACGGTGCATATACGGGCATGTGGCGTCTTAAAGAAAATGCTACAAGGAATGGTAACCTATATCCTACACACGGTCTGGGTCCGATATGCCAGATCATGAATATCAACAGGGGAGATAAAATGGAATTCCTGACATCCTGCTCAACATCTGATTTCAGTATGGCTGTCAGAGAGAAAGAACTTGTTTCAGATGATCCTTTCTTTGAACCATGGAAAAATGCAAAATTCAGGGGTAACATAAATACAACGATCATAAAAACCAACCTGGGTAAAACAATTATGGTTCAGCACGATGTTTCATCTGAGCAGCCTTATTCCAGAATACACCTTGTAAAGGGTACGGAAGGAATGGCTGTTAAATATCCCAATCCGCTGGTTGCTCTTGGCGAAAGATGGGTAAATAATGAAGATATGCAGGCACTCTGGGATCAATATACTCCTGAAATAGTAAGAAGGGTGGGAGAGATGGCACGAAAAGTAGGTGGTCATGGCGGTATGGATTTCATTATGGACTGGCGTATGATCGACTGCCTGAGGAATGGTTTACCACTGGATCAGGATGTCTACGATGGTGCACTCTGGAGCTCGGTAGCACCGCTCAGTGAATGGTCGGTAGCCAACAGGTCACAATCCATTGATGTTCCTGATTTTACCGGAGGCTCCTGGAGAACCAATAAGCCTCATGGTATCAACCTCGAAACAGGAGGGACTACGAAGGTACTGGAAGTACAGGAAGTAGGAGTGGAGTTATAGATGAATGTAAAATAGGGAATGACCCCCGGCCAGCTAAAGCAGGCCTGCCCCCTAATAAAGGGGGCATAAAATCCAATTGTGTATTTATCAATTTATTATAAGGATTTAAAGCCCCCTTAGGGGGGGGTGGGGGGTTATAGTTTAAGTCCGACAATCAGCACATCATCCGTTTGCAGATTTTTCCCTTTCCATTTGAAAAACTCTGTTTCGAGTATTTTCTTTTGTTCCTTCATCGGTAGGTTATGGATATCAAGAAGTAGTTTCTTTAAAGTAGATGATTTAAATTTCTTTGTTAGCGGTCCTCCAAACTGGTCAGAATAACCATCAGAATACATGTAGATTACATCTCCGGTATAGTATGGTATATCATGGCTGTCAAAGTTCGTGTCCTCAAGTTCATATATACCTATTGGCATCCTGTCGGCGTAGTACTCATTAAGGTTTTGGTTTTGTATCAGATAGAGGTTATTATATGCTCCTGAATATTGAATTGTTTTCCTGTTCCTGTCAATGACACAAAGGGCAATGTCCATTCCATCCTTTGCCTCTTCTCTTTCTCCTTTCTGATGAAGGGCACGCTGAACCTCTTTCCTGAGTTCATCAAGAATATATCCTGATTCAGTTATTTTCCGGTTATTTACTATCTCTTCGAGAAAAGATATTCCAAGCATGCTCATCAGTGAACCCGGAACACCATGTCCCGTACAGTCTCCTGCAGCTAATATCAGTTTATCTTTTATCTGCGAGAACCAGTAGAAGTCACCGCTGACAATATCTCTCGGCAGGTAAAGAAAGAAGCTGTTCTGTAATAGTCCTGGTATTTCCTTTTGATCGGGAAGAATAGCCTTCTGTATTCTGCTGGCATAGTTGATGCTTTCGGTTATCTCCCTGTGGTTCTCTTCAATGATATCATAGGCTTTCTTAAGCTCAACATGTTTCAGTCTGTATATCTCCTTCTCCTGTTCAGACCTCTCAATTGCGTGGGCAACCTCGATATTACTGATTTTGCTCTGAACCTCATTGCTCTGGTATGACTCTTTAGCCTTGATATAATGCTTAAAGCTTTTAAGAGCTTTAACAGGTTTCCTGAAAAGTTCGTAATGGGTTGCCAGTGCCAAATAGGCCTCAGCGATTAGTGCCAGCGATTTAAGTTCACTAGCCATTTGGAGAGCTTTTTCCAGTTTTTCCTCGGCATTTATCGCATCACCTGTTCTGCTGTAAATGCGTCCTGCTCCCATCATGCACTGAAGTGCACACCGTTTATCGGAACCGGTCATCCCCATCTCATAATAATTCAGCGATTCAGGGAGGTTTTTCATCTCCTCATAAGTGCTTGCAATGCCGAGAAGCGTCCATGGAATGGCTCCTGTCTGGCCTTCTTTCTTTCTTATTTCAAGGCTTCGGAAATAATATTCCAGGGATTCATCATATTTTTTCATCTGCCTGAGAACCATACCAATCCTGTTTAGTGATGATGCGACAGCAAGTATATCTTCAAGTTCTTCCCTGATATTCAGCCCTTTTTCAAAATATTCAAGAGCCTTCGGCAGGTTGTTTAACCGTGAATAAATAAGTCCAAGCTGGCTGCAAGATTCACCTTCCGATTCGATATCATTTATTTCGAGGGAGGTTTTATATGCATCAAGCCAAAAGTTCAGAGCTTTTTCGTAATTCCCGAAACTCTCGAATATATTGCCTTTAAGCAGCAAAGTTCTTACATAACCTTTTTCCTGCTTATTGGCTTCGAACCAATGAAAGGCCTCTGACAGATGTTTTAAGGCTAAAACGTTTTTTGACTGGTAGAAATTTGCGGCAGCGATATTGAGGTTAGCATAAGCAATTCCCTTCTGATATGCTGCTTTTTCTGCTTTCTTAAGATTCTTCAGGGCATCCTCAGCCACCATGGCAGAATCGCCAAACCTCGACTGCCAGAGCAGTTCATTGCTTGTATCGATAGGATTTAGTTTTATACTCATCCTTATTACTTAAAAGTAAATTTAATAAGAATATGTGTAATTTCAAAAGATATTGAATATCACATATTTAGGATTTTCTTGGTGATCCTTTATGTCTTGGTGCCTTAGTGGCAAAAAAGTATAGCCACCAAGGCACGAAGACACCAAGTTACACAAGGTAGACATAGATAAGACTAATCCCGGGCTTAAGCCCGGGGTTAGTTGATAATGAGATACATATGGACTTTAGTCCGGAACATAATTGGTAATATCAACATCACAGTTATTTTAATTTTCACTGCTTCTTATTTTTGCATTAATACCTATAGTCAATAAAATATTGTGAATTGTTTGAAATTGGTTTAATTTTAATACTTTATCAGATCCAGGTAAATGGAGCCTGCACTTCATAGAAAGATTTTACTTGTCTCATTGATTGTGGGCATTATTTCTGTCGCAGGCGCAGTGATAGGAATATTGCTTAAATTTTTCGAGTCGATCGTTTTTGCCTTCTTATTTGGATACTCGCTATTAGCAATAGTATCTTCATATACTATAAAATATCAAGGTCTGAGCTGGGCAAGAAAAGGTGCAAAATATTCTTTATTATTAATTCCTTTTTTCGTGTTTGCTGTAGTATATTTAACCCTAACCGCTGATCTAACAGCAGTTGTCTGGATTTTAATATCGGTTCTGATATTGTTAACTATACTGACATTAATCCATCTTTTTCTTTATACGAATTCTATATCTCTTACAGCCACTATAGTATTATTGATTTTCTCTGTAGTAGGAATTTTTTTTAAACGAAACCATTGGCCACTTGCAGGAACCATTATTGTCTGCTCTTCATTTTTAATGAGCGCGGGAAGTTTTATGTTTGGTATCCGGTGCCTTTATCTGGCAGAAAAAAATAGTTATTTCAGAAATGTGACATTTCTTGGAAGTTTTGCTCTTTCAGTAGCCTTCCTTGGTCAGCTGTTCAAGATGCAGCATTGGGCGGGAGCAGGAGGCCTTCTGATCGTTGGCTTCGCCGGACTGATTCTTGGAACTTTATATATTTTACTGACCCTTCATTCATCCGGATTTATTGACTGGCAACCTTTATATAAAAAGATCTTCAGAAGGATACTTATTCCATGGATTTTCATTTTTCTATTATATATCAGCCGCTTCATGGTACCTGAATTAAATACTCTTATATTTAGTCCGGGATCAGCTGTAAAAACCCAAAAATTGATTTCACCATATGGCTTTGGAATGAAAGATTATTCAATTGAAGATAAAACTGAACCAAATCCCAAATAGCTCAAATCTCTACAAAATTACTTTCCTTCGATTTCACTAAATTCCTGACCGGTTCAATATACTTTTTAATTTCTTTGGGATGGATCGGACTCTTTAGAATCTTCTTTCCAGAAATCCAGTATAAATAATTCCCATCATTCGAAAACATCGGAATTTTACCATCTAAAGTCATCATGATATAGCTGGTCCCGGTTATAAGAAAAATACGGGAAGATACGCTATCGGCAGCAGCAGCGATCTTATTATCAGGTGAGATTTGAAAATTGCTGATTGTCATAGGCTTTAGCTGTTCAGATGAAGGAGATCCTATAAAGTAAGATCTCTCATAACCATACGGGAATCCTCCCGCACCGTCATAGAAGAGTACCTTGTAATAATTGGCTTTAACATTCCCTATGGAGTCTTTGGCAATATAATACCCTGTTGCCACTATTTCAAGCTCGGAAAGACTGAAATATGCATCGCAGAATTTACCATAATATTTTGCATAGTAAGGATCGGAAGCATCCGGATCTTCTTCTTTGTTGTTAAAGCGGTATCGGGTACTGTACAATATGAAATTGAACCGAGAATTGATGTGTTTGCCGTTAAGATTCCAGATTCTAATTGTACTGTCAGCAGATGCAGTAATGATGTATTTTCCTGTTTTGTTGAATCTGCATGACCATATTATATCGTTGTGACCGATAAGAGTATCGTAAATGCTGAATTTATCGGTTTGTTGATTATAGTGCCAGATATATCCACGTCTATCGTCCGAGACAGTTACAATAAACCTTCCGTCAGGAGAAATATCGACCGAATTTATGTTAGCTGAATGCCCTATGAGTTTGTCAGCTACTGTACCGGAACTGTTGTAAATATATGTTATGCTATCCTTTACAGCAGCCATCTGGTTGCTACCTGTTGGGAAGAAACAGGTCAGCTTATCGTTGATAACCTCGTTTACAGTTGTAGTAAAATTATATAGTTTTTTACCTTTAAAATCACAAACAGAAGCCTGGTTATTTTCATAAATCAGAGCAAGAATTGGATCTTTTTCTGATATTTCCAGGTGCCTTAATTCAGTATCAGATTTAAAATAATGTATCTCTCGGCTTTGCGTATTATAAATAAAAACGGTTTGATTTTCCATCCAGCCGAATATATATTTTCCATCATGGCTTATTTCTGCATTTAAAACTGAAGCTTCCAGATTTACAGGTCTCAGGCTTTCCCGGATAGTAAAAATTGGATCAGAAGTATCAGTCTGCAATGAAAGTATCCTTTGAAAATCTTTCAGTATAAAACTATGCAGCTGACCTGAGACACTGTCTTTTTCCCACAGATCCAGTTCTGCAACCAATCCTTTTAAAGGATCCGTTGCAGTCTGAACAAGAGCTGATCTGAACAGATTGTTTACATTGTCAGCTTTTTGGGTGCTTATATAGAATCTGAGTGTCACAGCAAGGATAAGCAGGAAGATCAATGTCGATATCCGGGTTAAACGTTTTAGCGCTTTCCGTTGTGTATAGAATTTTCGCCTGCTATCGCTAATAAAATTTGAAAGATTCGGGGGAAGGATTAGTTTATTTTCATACCCGGCAAGGTAGTCAAGATCGTCTTTGCTCAACGAATTACCTCTTTTTTCAAAGACACTATAAGCATTTTCAACATATTTTCTGACCTCCAGCAGTTCCTTCTCTGCCATAGTGAATTTCTCATATATTTTTGTGGCCAGAGCATCGTGCCTGAGCTCATACTTCCCATTCTGATCCTTGTCACATAATATCCTGAGATTTACAAAAGTCTGGATCAACTCATTGATTGCAGGTTCACTTACCTCTTTTCCGAGGGTTAAAGCATATTCCCTTGCTTCCACGGGTTTCATCTGTTGTTTTGTCCCTTTTACCGAGACAAATGATTTCAGGACCGCAAGGGCAGTTTCGGGATCATCCAGAAGGGATAACTGTTCGTCAAGGAAACTTCCAAGGAGGTCTGATACATCGCCTATTTTGTTAAGCAAGGAGAGAGTGAACGATATTTCTTCTTCTGATTCCCGGGTGGCAGATGACCCCCGTTTTGATTTATCCTGTTCTACCTTGTTTTCCTGAGCGACGGATACCCCCCCTTTGTTTTCCCCCCCCAGGGGAGGAAAAAATCCTGCTGCTAATCGATAAATTTTATCAAGAAAAACCTGTAAATAAGTCAACTCAACATCTGACTCACCGGGACTCAACTTCTCAAGAAGTGTTTCGGCAAAACCTTCTTCCAGGTTGATATTGAATACTTTACAAGGCTCTTTAATTGCCTCAAGTGCATTCCTGTGCGACATTTTTTCTATTCGCACCCTGTTGGAAAAAATGATCGGAATGTACTTCTCAAACTCTGTGATGCCTGCCATATATTCTTCCCGCATTACGAAGATCAGACGGCACTGAAGATCAGATTCAAAAAGTGATTTGACAATCTGGATAAATGACTTTCTCTCTTCCTTATCCCCAAAAACGAAGAGCTCCTCAAACTGATCGAAAATAAAGAAGACTGGCTTGTAATGATCAAGGTATAATGAACGGACTCCCTTTTTAAAATCCCCAGGAGATGTAAATTTACTTTGTTGTTCAGTTATAGATGCAACCTTGATAGCGGAGGCCATACTCTCAATGATATTTCCTCCACGTCGGATCACCAGTGGCAGCCAATCGGTCTCCTGGAACTTATTAGCAAGTCCGCAATGGATAAGAGATGATTTTCCAGTACCGGAAACTCCATAGACCAGCAGGAGCTTGCTGTCAAAGACTCGCTGATAGAGCTCTTCTATCTCACGGTCGCGGCCGAAAAAGATATTGCGGTCATCTTTGGTATAGCTATCAAGAAATTTGAAGGGGGATTTCATGGTCAATGTTGTTAGTCCTGTTCTCCTGTGAAAATCTATTAATTAAACAAGTCTGATTTTTTCTGTTATAATATTCCATGTTACAAGTTACAAGTTGCAAGTTTCAAGTTGTGAATCAACCTGCAACATGGAACATGCAACCTGCGACATATCTTTCGTAATTGTAACTATAATCATTTTGATAACTATACTCCTGAGATTGTGGCCAGCATGTCCTTAAACTGCTCCACCAGGTTCTGGTAGTTATGCAGGCTTCGCAGGTCACATTTTTCCGTTACTTCCGTACCGACATACATAAGATGATCTCCCCGGAACTTTGTGTAAAGGAATATATCTTTCTTGATATCGAATTTCTCCTTGTCGTCAATAACCTCCGAGTTGGTGTCAATAACAAGAGGGGAGAGGTTAAGGTATTCATCGATGGTCTTCAATGATTTCATCAGCAGAACGGAACTGCTCTCCGTGAACTTTGTCTCTTCAAGCTCCTGTGCCTTAAACCCGGAATCGGAACTGCTGAGCAGATCAATCAGGTGATTGAACTTTGCCTCCTGGTTCTTCGGATGTATAACTTTAATCTCACGAACCGAGACCAACTTATATTTGGCAATGAAGGAAAGTTTTTCAAGTATGAACGACAGCTTTTCTTCGTATTCAACACATCGCTTTTCAATCTCTTCATTCGTTAGATTTATCTGGTAATGTCCTATTTCATTACGTTCAGGAACCCAGAAGTCGAGGGCGGCATAAAATTTCTTGTCGAAATTCTCACCCATTTCAGGAATAAACCATTGAATGTTTTTTTCCTGCATAAAGCTCCCTATTGCCCGTATTAGCCATGTATAGTTGCCCATACTCAGTACCATAATACGATCACCAAATTCCTTCCTGAAACCTTCCGGAAGAGCGAACTTTTGTTCTTTAATATCGTTCCACAGCTGACAGATCATCAGAAAGCTGATAAACTGCATGCTGCGTTCTATGGTCTTGAATATCTGGTCAAGACGCATCCTGTCGAGCTGGCGCATTGATGCAGAGAACAGCCTTCGTAATTCAACCCCAATTGGCCACGGGAAATTCCTGATTATCATATCTCCCAATAAACGCGGATCGAGAGTCTCTTCTTCCTCATCTTCATCGATAATCAGCATCTTTTGCATTGAAGGTTTGTACTTCAGCATCTCCTGAAATACTTTCTGAATAAGAAGTTCATTGGTCGCTGCCATAGTGCAGGGAATGAGTACAAAAAAGTTAAATTATAACAAATTGGTGAGAAAAGCAAATAATAGTTAATGGTGTAATGGTGTAATGGTGTAATG
>Ga0315543_1003649_pt1 | contig 13617 bp, 15 predicted proteins | sample SalMarSW160210MG_2_FD_203098 | JGI IMG/M metagenome (GOLD analysis project Ga0315543, IMG submission 203098) | Salt marsh sediment microbial communities from the Plum Island Ecosystem LTER, Massachusetts, United States - Salt Marsh Sediment SW1601-210 ...
CATATTTTTGATGGGCATCATCAGCTTCAACTTGGAGTTTGCGGGTTTTGTCTAAGGCTTCAAGCATCTGTTCATGGAATTTTTGGCTCTGTTCAGCCAGTTCAGAAAGTTTTTCGTGAAGTGTTTTTGCTTCAACTCCAAAGCTTTTCTCTTTGCTTCGCAGCTCGAAGAGTTCTTCCTTCACCTTTTTTATTTGCTTTTGAACTGAGAGTTGGGCTTCAAGCTGCCTCACCTGATTAACTAGGTTCTCTTCTTCCTTTAACGGAAGCGAGGTTGTTTGAATCTTCCAGTCAATCTCCTCAATCTCCCTCTCTACCTGCCGCAGGTTTCCCTTGGGTCTCTTTTTATTCAACCCCCTGATTTTCTCTTTTAACTCCGAAATCTTGTCAAGTTTCTCTTTGCGTCTAATCTTCACCTGATCGCGCAGGTTTTTCAGTTCTTGAACCTTCTCGTTTAAGGCGTCTCTTTTTTCTTTAATGCTGGCAGCTTCTTTTCGCAGATTTCCGATTTTTTCGTGGAGGGCGTTTCTCTTTTCAGCCCACTTTTTTGCTTCTAAGTTCAGCTTGTTTCGTTCTTCCTTAAGCGGAGTTAATTCTTGGTTCAGTTTTTCGATTTTGTGTTTAGTGGAGTCAGATATTTTCTTTCACTTCCTATGCTGTCTTAGATTCTGCAACGATCTTCTGAATTAAATTCGCGTCTTTTGATGAGACGGGAAAAGATTTCGTGATTGTAATGGTTAAGGGTTTTGTTCCAGTATGATTCTTGCATCGACCGTTTTTGCTCCTTTCTCGTAAACCATTACAGGATTTAGGTCGAGTTCTTTAATTTCTTGGTGGTCCATCACCAACCTTGATGTGTTTAGCAGGATTTTTGCTATCGAGTCTACGTCAGCGGGTGGTTGACCGCGGTAGCCTCGGAGGATGGGGTATGCTTTTACTTCTGTGATCATCTCTTGAGCGTCCTCTTCAGTTATTGGGGCAATCCTGAATGCCACGTCTTTCATCACTTCCACGAAGGTTCCGCCGAAGCCGAACATCAAAGTTGGTCCAAACTGGGGGTCTTTGATTGCCCCTACTATAACTTCTGTTGAGCAAGGAGCCATTTCCTGAACGAGGATGCCGTTAATTTTTGCGTCGGGTTTCAGCTTCTTTACGTTCTCTATGATTTTGTTGTAGGCTTTTATAGCGTCCTCTTGACTGTTGATGTTAAGGATTACTCCGCCTACGTCAAATTTGTGGAGTACGTCAGGAGAAATTATCTTGAGAACTGTGGGGTACCCGATTTCCTCGGAGAATTTCATTGCCTCCTCAGCAGTATTTGCTACCTTAAATTTTGTAACTGGGATTCCATATTCGCTGCAAACAGTTTTTGCTTCAGGCTCAAGGAGGAAGTTTCGTCCCTCAGTTCTAGCTTCCTCAAAGATTTTGTTAACTTTTCCCGACACTGTCAACAACCTTTTTTCTTGGCTGCAGGGAGGTAGGTAAGTTTTTCCCCTTTCTAACTCTTTTGCACATCTTATCCATAAACCCTTTAATCTTTTGTTGCTCGGTTTTTCAGAAAAAAGACTGTTTTCAACAATGAAGTATTATTAGACTACAAATATGATGCTTCTGCCAAGTTTTTTTGATGCTCTCGGCTTTGCTCCTGACTCATATACACCATGACCACTGGATAGGGTTAAAATTTAACCCCAAACCCAACAACACCTACGCTCTAACTCTCTCAACAAAAACACGCACGCATGTGCAGTATGCATTCTGATGGGTTGTGTGTTTCTTCTACAACCATCCCAGTTTGTTCGCGTCAACCTCAAAATTAAGGGCTTGCAGTTCCCTAATTAGCTCAAAATACCAGCCGCTTTTATATTCAATCCAGAGAACTCCATTGTAATCGTTTGGAATTTCGAAGTCTTTCTTTTTGCGGTAAATTGCAATCACGTTTTGTCTTCCAAGTCTTCCCAGAAAATAGCCTAATTCAAAAATGACGTTTTGTCCTGCTCTATGTTTGGCTTCGTCTGGAGTTTTTTCTTGTGGGTAAGCCAGATCATCTGGGGATACAAGGACTACCGCAAAGGAAACGTGTGCGTAATCAGATATTTTCTCGATTAATGTTTGTGGGCTGTTTGGTTTTTCGTGTATAATGATGGGTTCAAGGTCTAGCTTTTGCAGTGTTTGGGTCACATCTGTTTTCATTTCGTTGTCTTGTCCATGAACTACAAAAATCTTGTTTGATCGGACCTGACTGTTCAATCTTTGGTCTGTCTTTGGTGGAGACAACAGTAGCTTTACTTTTTGTAACAAAACTTGGGATGCGTTAGTGACTTCTCTTAGTTTCGCTTGTTCCTGTTTACTAAATCCAGAGTCAAATGATTGGTCACTTAAAGGAACCTGTTCAAGGAACTTCAGTTCTTTATAAAATCCTAGAGTCTGTAAATCCTTCAGCAACACGTTATATTTGTTTAGGTACTCTTCGTAACTGCCCCAAAATTCGTTAGAAAAATCCTCCTTTGAACATGAAGCAAGCGTCTCCAAATCCACTATCAAAGCACCAAAATCTACACCCATCAGTCCCAACCACTTTCAGAAACTAAATCCAACACCCACTATATTACAGATTCTTTCGAGGAAACATACCACTGCTGTTGCTTGGTTTCCCAGAAAAAGGCTGTTTTCAACAATACACTGTTATTAGTATTCTAATATGTGGATTTGTTTGCGCTAGTCTTGGCGTTCTTGCCCGATCATCCAAAAAAGGTGTTGTGGTCGGGAGGGCGGGATTTGAACCTGCGACAGTCCGGTTTCTGTACGCTTGATAGGCTAAATGATGCCCACCATACTGGTAGACGTCTACAGCGTCTCCGTCAGCCCAGACATACGTTAGGCTGGCTCGGAAGCTCTACCAAGCTGAGCTACCTCCCGACAGACTTTTACAACGTAAAAATCACAATTTATGCGTTTCGTTATGCTTCAACTAATTGTCACAATTATTTGCGTTTTCTGGAGGATCTTTCCGCCTTCGTTGTATTCTTCAGTGTCGTATTCAAAACTATCTTTCAAAAGTTCACAGGCTTCTTTGATGGTCTTGCTAATCTTTACGTGGTATTCATTGTTTTTCGTGGGGCACTGAGTTTTATGTGACTCAAACAAGATTAAATGCCTTTTAGAATCTTGTCAATATCTTTTTGTGTGCTCTCTATTTGTTTCTTCACGTCAACGGTCAGGGTGAAGACCCCTTTTAGTGAATCTACCAGATTTTTATCCTCAAGTGCGGTGGTTATCTTTTTGATCTGACCCCTTAATGCTTCGGTATTACCTCTACCCAAGTGACTCAAGACCTTTTCTAACTCCGCGTTCTCCCTTAACATAATTATGTCTCTCACATCTGCCCTTCTGCCAGAATGTATCTTGAAGGCAATCAGCAGTTCTTTCTGTGGAATTCTGCAACTCACAGACGCTTCCAAGCCAGACACGTTCGCCTTGACAGAGTGTTTGTTGATATAGTCGAAACTCCATGCTGCTCCAGTTGCTCTGCAGACCAAGCTGCCGACAAGTATGTCAAACCTTACAGGAAACCCAGCGGCATCTTTCTTGTAACTCAAGAATTCTCCGCCGTATGTTTCATCGAACCCAGACTTTTGCACATGTTTCTCGAATCCTTCTTGCTTTAAAACATCCTGAATGTTTCCAAGCCTTTCTTTGGGAATCACTATGTCACAGTCTACAGAGAACCTGTGTCTTGCGAGAGCGCTGGCAGCGTATCCTCCGACTACAACAAATTCTAGTCCCGCTTCTACCAAATTTCTGACTGTTTTGATTATTTCATTCTCTCTTTCTATGAATCCCATGTCCACCACTAGAAGTTGGTCTTCTCTTCTCTATACTCGGCATTCAAGCCCAAATCGTACATCTCATTTAACATCTCCAAGGCTGGCTCGTAAGAATAGATTTTTCCTTGACAGAATTCGGCAGTATCCTTTAATGGGTCAACGTGAAATCCATTAACATCTTCTATCTTGAAGTCTGCCTCAGGATACAACACATAGAACAAACCGAATAACGTCTCTCTTACGGGCTGACCTTTAACGTGAAATTTTTTCCTCTTTGAATCAAAGAACTTCATCCATCTCTCCAAATCATCCTTCTTAACCCTCAAGTGAATGGGATAGAAGCCGAAGAACCTGCCAACTTGATACCCTCCTTTTGTCCAGAAAAACACAGCATCAGGTCCTGTCAAAGCGTATTCTCTGTCAGCCTCCTTCAACAAGTCGTAGGCTCTTGATACGTTTGTTCTTCTAGCCAAGTATTCCTCGGGAGAATTGACCCTATACTTTCCCCAACCTGTCCTCTCTAACAAACCCTTTTCTTTCATGTCATGCAAGACTTTGTTGGGGTCAGGGCTAGCAAAGACCGCGGAAAATTCTTTTGTGGTGAACTCTTTCCTCCAATTCCACAAGATGTTCCACAATTCATGATAAGACATAATTATTACCACTGCGGTAATAATTTAAATATTTAACGGTTCGACGAATTTCTGGAAAATGGACAGCTATGCAAGGATAAAAAAAGAGACCGAAGAAACTCAAAAACGATTTCACAGAACAGTATCTTAAGTTTGTTCTATCGTCTTTTAAATCTGGAGAGTTCTCACTCTATTTCTTCTCTGTAACATGTTCTGTTTTATCTCCATTTCGATGCGATAGAACTTTATTCAAAAGTAAAATACTTGAACTGTGAAGGTTATAGTATCATTCGCTGTGTTCAATAGTGGTTAGGTGAACAGAAATGGAACGTGAAAGAATTCATGAAATAGTAGCGGGTTATGACCCCAAAGAAGTTAAGATTGGAGTGCTTGGGTCCCACTCTGCCTTGGAGATGGGTCATGGCGCCAAGCAGGAAGGCTTCGAGGTAGTTGTTGTTTGTCAAAAGGGAAGAGAAAAAACCTACATGAAACACTACAGAAACCTCTTCGATCATGTGTTGCTGCTGGACAAATTTGTTGACATAATCAAAGAAGAGAACCAAGCCAAGTTACGCGAATTGAACACCATTTTTGTGCCAAACAGGTCCTTCTCCGTTTACACTGGCTACGATAACATCGAACAGAAGTTCATGGTTCCGCTTTTAGGGAACAGGTTCATGCTTAGAAGCGAAGAAAGAAACATACCCAGAAACCAGTATGACCTGATCAGGCAAGCTGGATTAAATCTGCCCAAAATTTTCGGTTCCCCAGAAGAAATAGATCGACTGGCGATAGTGAAGGTTCCTGAGAAAACAAGGAGCATAGAACGTGCCTTCTTTTACGCTTCGTCTCCAGAGGAATTCAAAAGAAGAGCAGAAGAGAGAATAAGGAAGGGGATAATCGACCGGAAAGACTTGGAAGAATCAATCATCGAAGAGTACATAGTTGGAGCCAAATTCAACGCCAACTATTTCTGGTCTCCAATAACCGATGAAATAGACCTTTTAGGCTTCGACAGAAGAATACAAACAAGTCTGGACGGGGTCCTAGATTTGCCTGCTGATGAGCAATTGGAAGCAAAGATATCAACACAGAACGTGGAAATAGGGCACATGGGAGCCACTATGCGAGAATCCCAGCTGGAAAAGATATTTGACGCTGGCGAAAAATTTGTTGAAACCTGCAAAAAAGAGTACCCACCCGGAATAATCGGATTGTTTGCGCTGCAAGGAGCCATGAACAAGAATTTAGAGTTCTACATTTTCGATGTAAGCCCAAGAATACCCGGCTGCCCCTGCGTGGAACCCACTTCCCCATACATGAAATACAAGTATGGAAAAGAGGTTGGTCCGGGAAGAAGAGTCGCAATGGAAATCAAGCAAGCAGTTGCGAAGAATAAGCTTGGGTTGATCGTCACGTGATATCAAAAACGGAAATAAACAATGTTCTGAGAGAGTACGACAGCAAGAAAATCACGGTAGGCACCCTTGGCTCCCACTCTGCGCTTAATATATTCAAGGGGGCAAAAGAGGAGGGCTTCGATACAGTTTGTGTCTGCAAGAAAGAAAGCGAAATCGTTTACAAACGGTTCCCTCTGGCAGACCAAGTTATTCTGGTCGAAGACTTCGGTGAACTTTTGGATGAGGATGTCCAGCAGAAACTGAAGCAGGAAAACACGATTTTGGTTCCGCACGGCTCCTTCAACGCCTACGTTGGAACAGCGCAGATGATCGACAGATTACATGTGCCCTTGTTTGGCAACAGAGAACTACTGCACTGGGAAACGGACAGAGAAAAGCAGAGAGAATGGCTGCGAAGAGCAGGTTTAAGGTTGCCCAGAATCTTTGATGATCCAGAGGATATTGAGGGGCTGGTTATCGCAAAGTTTCCCGGGGCAATGGGCGGAAAAGGATACTTCCTTGTGGAATCTCCGGAAGCCTTTCATAAGAAAGCAGAAGACATGATAAAACGGGGACATTTAAGCAAGAAAGATTTGGAGAACATCCATTTCCAAGAGTACATCATAGGAGTGAACGTTTATCCACTCTACTTCTATTCCCCCCTCACACGTGAAGTTGAGCTTTTAGGAATGGACCGACGCTACGAGTCTACTGTGGATAGCATAGGGAAGATACCTGCAAGTGAGCAACTGGAAATCAACGTGAATCCCACATACACTGTTGTCGGCAATTTTCCGATAGTTGCGAGGGAATCGCTTCTGCCAGAGCTTCTCAGGATGGGCGAAAACGTAGTTGAAGTATCCAAGGAGATTGCTCCTCCCGGAATCATAGGACCTTTTTGCCTAGAGACGGTTATCACGGATGACATGAAAATCTTCACGTTTGAGATTTCTGCGCGAATAGTTGCAGGAAGCAATGTGGGCATCGGCACTTCTCCGTACGCCTATCTGAAGTACGGTGAAGGAATGTACATGGGCAGAAGAATCGCCCGAGAAATAAAAAACGCAATAAACAACAATGAACTAGAGAAAGTTGTTTATTAGCCTGTTTAGTGAATCACTTATTATCTCTTAGATGTTGTTCTTGTTTTGATTTCGTGTTCAAGTATGCCTCGGTAGAGTATGAGGGGCGCAATTTGTTCATTGGGTTTATTTACTGAAATTTTCTGTTTTATGCTTTCATCCAAACGTTTCTTGTAGGCTTGAAGTTCGCCTAAGCTCATGGCTTTCAATTTAGTTTCAAAATGTTTTACAGGATCACTCATACCCATTCACTTCTGTTAAGTCTTTTGATTCATAGATTTTCTGCATAGTATGTGAAACAAATGTTATATGCTTATGTGACGAAGAAATTCGTGTAAATAATTAAATTTGTTTAAACCAAAAAATTGGAATCAATAATTCTTTGGGGGAAGATATTAGATGGGAACCGCAGATTCTATAAACAAAATAATTGATGTAAAAGAAGAAGATGACCCGAAGCTTTCAAAAGAATTAACCGAAATCAGCAAAAAACATGACGCAGTTTTAATGGCTTGCATTGCCCCTTATGTGGGACTAAAGATTTCTCCCACAAAAACAATAAACGCTCAAATGGGTCTCTCTGAAGAGTTTGCTATAGAGACTGCAATTAATCAGATACAAACAAAAACTGATGTCCGAAAACTGATGCTTTTGGTTAACAGTCCTGGCGGGTTGGTTCAATCTTCATATAAGGTAGCCCGAGCGTTAAGAAAAACATTCAAAGAAATCATTGTTTTCGTTCCGCACATCGCAGCAAGCGGAGGAACTTTACTTGCCCTCACTGGAAACAAGATAGTGATGGGTATGATGAGCCAACTGTCACCGCTTGATCCGCAAGCAAAAAGTGGAGATGGAGTTGTCTCGGCAAACTCTATTGTAGATGCACATCAGTTTGTCACAAGACTCTTTGATGATATTGCAGTAGAAGATGCACCTTACAGTTACAAGGCTCTTGCAGACAAATGTGATAGCGTTGACATTCGGGATGCCTTAGCTTCATTGAGTTTGATGGAGGAATATATTCGTGAAATTCTGGAGGATAGCGGATACAGCAAAGAAAAATGTAAGAAAATAAGCAAAAGCATAGTGAGAGGCTTCAAGACACATGATGAAGTGATAAACATTGACAAAGCCAAAAAACTTGGACTGAACGTTATTCCTCACAGCGATTTTCCCACCGAGTGGAAGCTATTCCGAGAATGGTTAGCGAAGTATATGCTGCAAAGCGCAGATAAGCATGTTATCCGTTTTGTGATTTCAGAAAATTTACTAAAACAAACTGAACTGAACAAAAAGTGAGAAACAGGAAGATGCCGAAAGTGATGACTGTGGAAGAGCTGTTCAAGCAAAACAGAAGCAACTCCATTTAATTCGAAAGATGGAAAAATTCACACAATAAGCGTGACCCACTCATCACAAAATGGATTGACCACATAGAAAAAAACACTGAAAAAACAAGACCCTATCCTACATCAGAGAAAGAGTGAAACTCTAAAATCTTCAGATTACTGTTGGTCGTATTCTTCAACCTTGTTGTTCATGACATCTAATTTGACGCCTGCCAGTTTGAACATCTCTATCGTGTCCTTGTCTGCATGATAATGCTTCTCGCAGACAACACGTTTGATGCCCGAATTTATTATAATCATGGCGCACCTTCTGCACGGCGTCATCTTACAATAAAGCGTGGAGCCATCAAGAGGTATCCCAAATTTTGCAGCCTGAATGATCGCATTCTGCTCTGCATGCAAGGTGCGTACACAATGTTGCGAAACAGTTCCATTCTCGTTCAAAACTTTTCTCATGTCATGTCCCACTTCATCGCAGTGCGGTAACCCTGCAGGCGATCCAACATAGCCTGTTGTCATGATTCGTTTATCTTTAACAATTACACATCCCGCCTTCCCCCTGTCACAGGTGGCACGCTTGGAAACAGCTTCGCACAAATCCAGAAAATATCTGTCCCAGTCAGGTCGCGGCTTACAATCCATCCTTGACGTCTCCAACATTCGAATATACACCTAAGCTAAGCATGGAATAAAACTGTTTTTAGCAGGTTAACTTCGGGATAAAATTACGTATAGCGCTTATAACAAATTGTAGTTCTATCCTTTAAATTAAGACGGGGGCTTTCCGAAAAAGAAAACAAGTTAAGGAATTCCACACTCAACAATATATTTCGAATCTGCCTTCAAGGAGAACTGACATTTTATTGGTTGAATAAAGAATAAAATTGATATCCAACGTTAAGGTTATTTATATGGTGGACTGTAGAGATTGAATAATTACCTTGTAACTTTGAATCATTACTGCCCATGAGGAGATATAATTAGTGACTGAGGAAGAAATTAAAGAAAAAAGAATTGATAAACTTGACTCTCTTTTCCTTTGGGTCTCCTCAATATCCGCAATATCCCTCTCAGTGTTTACAAGTTTAAAAATGTCACTAATTTCCTCATTACCTGTTCTTATTCTAATAGGGATTTCCGTTCTGATAGGTTATGTCGACGGAGCTATATTTTCAAAATCTTTTACAAGAAGAATTGGAGGTTGGAACTACCTTCTTTTAGGGTTGACTTTTTACATACCCATTGTGGTCATTCAGTTTGGTGAATATACGTTTTCTCTCTTGTTGCAAACGATTCTGGGCGCAGTTATCCCGCTGATATTTATTCTTGGGAGTTTTTATGGTATTATTCCACGCATATATGAAAATTTTCAAATTACATTAGGAATTGTGACTAAGCAAATCTTGAAACGAAATGCCTTAGCGTCTATATGTTTTGCGAGCATTCTGTATCTAATTGCCTTTGCTGGACAGAACTTAAAAAATGACCTTTTTTCAATTGCTCTTTTGATTTCGTTCTTTGTTGTTTTTATTATTCCGTTGGTTCGTTTGGAAAGAGAGATCCGTGGACTTTTACAAATAGAAAAATATCAAGATTTTGTCATAATTAAAAAGACGAGCAAACGAATAGTCTACATCATTTCATTAACCCTTCTAATTATTGGATTTATTGCACTAGGAATTGTTCAGTTTTTCTCCAGCCATCTTTCATTGCAGATCGCTGTTGCTTTGATAGTCCTTGTAGTCGAGTTCTCAGTCATCTCGATAACAATTTCACTTTATTTCAGTGGAAAAGATGTGTTCTCTCTTAGCAAGGACGCCAAAGATAAATTATCTGAAGATCAATTGAAAGCCTTCAAGAATCTAGAAAAAAAGACAAACCTATTCGTCTTTCCTAGCGAATGGGATGATGTTTCAGAATCGACAAATAAAAAAGATCAGCCAAAAAAGAGCGGATCAAGAAGTAGTACAAAAAAAGGCGCGCCTAACAATAAGAAAATAATAATCGCTACGATAATCGCTTTAATTATTGGGTCTGCTTTTTTCTCATATTCCTTAATTGTCTATTATACAATGATTCGTCCACAACATGTGTCTTCACCAATAACAAGATATACTGAAGACCCATATAGCTTCCTTTTCTTTACTTCGGAGGATATTATACAAAATAATAGTTCATCTATTATGTTTTGGTTCGACCCGATTCTTCCAGAAGAAGAACAAACTCATGTTAGAATGGATGTACATTTTTTTCGCCCAATGTATGAAGTTGATGATGAAAACTCAACATATTTTGCACTACAAACATTCCAGAATGTTTCAAATATTGATGTAACTGTAAACGGACAAAAACCAAATAGTTATGGGGGTACAGTAAAAAACCTTAGTTACTCCAAGAGAGCAACTAGTTATATCTTAATTGATATCCCCACCCAAAATTTTACTATCGGGGGTAATATTTTCGTTTCTTTAGAGTTTATTTGGGACGGAATCTTTTGGCGCAACTCATTCTATGAGTATACTATGATAATTTCGTTTAATTCTGGATTTCCTAACTTTATTGGTGACGTGGGATTACCAGAAGAGGCGATAAATGATAACGGTTTGTTGCTTCCTGATATAACAAAAAGGGCTTCATTTTCAATTGCTAAAACAAGCGGAATTACTATTTCTGAAGCGATACCGAATCCAGACAACGTAGGGTTTTCTGAAGGAAAAACATGGTACAGTTGGGACTTAAAAAAAAGAAGTGACCGAGACCGTTATGCTTCAACAGGAGTTACCATCAATATGGTGGTAGATCAATCGAAAAGAGACTACGACGTTGCATGGGCTAACTTTCCACTCTATTTAGGCATCGGACTCCCCATCATGGTATCGTCCATAATCGAACTGTTAAAAATTAAATTTTCAAAAACTGTTTTTTCTGCTGGGCGTGCATAAAACCGTTTGGGGAATACAATCCTTCTCTGACACAAAAAGTCTTTTATAGAATATTAAGATACAATATGTGCTGGTGATGCAGATGATGGGTCCAATCCTGTGTCCTGAATGCGAAGCAAGCCATCTAGCATGGAGTAGAGACCGATTTTTTGTATGCGAGAATTGCGGATTCAGGGTGGAGATAAAAGGTGACCCCTTCGAATACCTGAGACAGAAAGCCAAAGAAATAGAAGAGTGGGAACAAAACAGCCCCTGCCACAACTGCGCATTCATCAACCACTGCAAGCAAGGCAAACAACAAAACAAAAACAAAACATGGAAAAGAAGAAAACAGCAGTTCTGCATGCCCCACCCAATAGTCTAGAGCACCAACAAAAAATAGGCTTTTTCATTCACGAGGCATGCCCTCTTCAATAATGTTAAATATTGTCTTTGATTCAAACGATACGGGGGCCGGTAGTTCAGTTTGGTATGAACGCCGCCTTCGCATGCTCCGCAGAAAAAGGCGGAAGCCGCGGGTTCAAATCCCGCCCGGTCCACCATCATTATGTTTTGATTGAAGCGGGATCAAGAGGTTTTGTTTCTTGGACGCGTAATCGCCACCAATCACCTAGTCTGGAGTAGACTATTTGTGCGGGAATTATGTTGATTAATGCTTGAGTTGCGTTCATCACGGCTAGTGCGGGCAGAATACCAACCACAACTGATACGGGCATGAAATAGAATATTGGGAGCAGGTAGTAATTTGCTGCGGTCATTACGAGAACTCTGGAGCCAACAGCCGCAATCGATTTTGGTATGAAGCCTTTGCGGATTGCAGCAAACGCCAAAATGGTTGCTAATTCGGCTATAATCTTGAATATGCCGCCGTAAAAGTTTCCTCGAAGGAAGATGAATGAGCAGCCGATAAGACATGTGTAAACTGCGCCTATGGGGCCTGTGAAGAGTAGGCTGATTATCATGGGCATTCCAGTTAGGTCCCATGAGACGCGGTTGTAAAGTGGAAACGGTATGTCAAATGGGGGTCCGGGTATTATTTCGAATACCGCCGAAAGGGCTCCTAATATGCTGGCTAGGGCAAGTTTTCTGGTGTCTAGTCTTGGCAACTATGCTTCACCTGTAGAGAAGAAGATGGTGTACGCTAAATCATATTTATGTTTTTTGCAAAATAAAATGTCTTTTTTGTCAACTAATGTTAGCGTGCTCAGTGCATATTTTTGACAGTTCGAACACACTCTTTAATCAAGTCCGCATTTTTCAGGTATATCACTCGCGAACGTCCAACCTCGTAAACGCCCACCAGCCCGCTCTTTTCTAGCACTTTGACATGCCGATAAACCGCAGCGTAGTCCTTCTTCAGCACCTGAGCTACAGCCTTTATGTGCAGGGGTCTCTCAGTTTCGCTCACAAGCTCAACAATTCTCAACCTTGTAGGACTGCCCAATGCGCTGAATATAGCAGAAACTTGGCGTAACTCCTGTTCATCAAGCACTATGTAAACCACCTTTATTGTATATGCATCTAATTTATGACATTTTCGCTAAATATCGTGAACATGAGCTGCCACAAGAACAATGAAACGCTCGAAGGTTTACTCCCTAGCCTTCATGCCAAATCATTTTTGCACATGGTCTGACCGTGATAACTTAAGAATTGTTTGACATGCGCATTTCCGTTTGTGCGTCAGTATTGTTAAAGCAATAAGTCATACCTTTTTTGTCTTGGCTTTTTCGAAGAGAACATTATATATTGTTTGTTGTTCCTATTTGATGTCATGAAAGCTTGTGTTCTATATTTTTCCCAAACAGGGAACACTCGGAAATTTGCAGAAACCATATCCGATTCCTTAAAGATTCCCGCAGTTTTTGATATGATTACGTCTGAACCTTCAGTTGTTGATGACTTCGATGTGATAATTCTTGGAACGCCAGTTCACGGTTTTAATCCCTCAAAAGAAGCTTTGTCTTTCGTAGAACGCTTGCCGGAAGGCGATGGCAAACGGGCAATTCTGTTTTGCACTCATCGGCTATGGAAAGGAAGAACCTTCGGCAAACTGAAGAAGGAACTGAAAAAGAAAGGCTACAGCACTATTCTATGTGTCTCAGTAAAAGGACGCGAATTCAGTAAAGAAACTTTCTCAGATGCTATAGGTAAGATAACAGAGGCATTGAAAGAGTAGGCTGACTATTATTGCGGGCAGCAGTTCGTGAAAGTTATTTTTTGTTTGGCGTTTTTTCTGGTTGAACCAGTGATTCTTTTAGGTAGTCTTCCAGAGTCTCGCCGGGGATTACCTCGATGTTGTAGTCTCGGGGGTCTATCGAATGCTTGTAATTCTTGGCTGGAACAATAACCTTCTTGAAGCCCCACATCTCAGCGGCTTTAATCT
>Ga0315543_1003652_pt1 | contig 13615 bp, 10 predicted proteins | sample SalMarSW160210MG_2_FD_203098 | JGI IMG/M metagenome (GOLD analysis project Ga0315543, IMG submission 203098) | Salt marsh sediment microbial communities from the Plum Island Ecosystem LTER, Massachusetts, United States - Salt Marsh Sediment SW1601-210 ...
TTCAGATTCCCGGTCACCCGAGACACCCTTGCTTTCGGCTATAAGATTCCGGCCATTACGGCTCCTTCGGGACTAAGGGTCATTAAGCCCCGCACCCGTTAGACTTACTACATGCCCGGCACACCAATAATCCATGCCCTACGGGCATTTGATTAATAACTTACAACAAGCTGCCGGACATACGGTTTGCCATTGTAGATTAAGTGGATATAATAAATACCGGCCTGAAATTGACTGGTATCAAATAGCAAGGTAGGATTACTTGTTTTTGCATCTGCAACCAGAACCTGCTGACTGTTATAGATTTTTACTTCAAATCATATTTTGATAGGTAAATGTGCCCTTAAAGTTGAACCGGAAACGGTTTGTGAAACATAACCATCAGGTCCATTACAAGAAGGGCTTTCATAGTTAAAAACAAATACAGAATTATTTGCTTGTGATGTAGTATAAATGCAATGATCGGCAGTTAAAAGATAAGCTTTGTTGTCCAAAATAGCATTGTTAATCAAAGACCCTGAACAGAAGTAAATATTGTTCATATAAATCCTATCAAACGGATCACTTTTCCGTTTGCCAATCATCTCCCGCTGGACAATTTATATCTACGTTACACCACTGAACCAGACCATATTTATCGTCACATGGATTCAATCTTTTTAATATCCCTTTATAATCATGACCTACTCTGCTAATGATTAATGTTCCCGGATTAGTAATTTCGTAAGGTTCGGAATACTCAATTATGATTTCATCACCTTCAACAGGCTGAATCGCCAATATTTTACTCTGTTTATTGTTATTTGGCAATATTTCCAATAATCCTTCTTCTTTCACATCAATGTCAACATCAAATGCTTTTGTAAATCGTAAATGCTTATTGATTCTATTTTCCGGAAGTTTATCTTCTTCAATCAACTTATCAATATCAAATTCTTCCATTATAATAATAGGAAGATTATTGATATTCTCAAAATTAGAATATATCTCACTTGGAGGGGTTCCTTCTCTGGATATTTGCGCAATTGCAGATTCAGCAAAAAATATGTTACCAACAAATCCAAGTAATAAAAAATTTATTACTGGATTTTTCATGGTATTTTTATTTAAAGATTTTTTTAAATGTATCTCCAGGATATCCAGGAAAGTAAGTATTCAAATTTTCAATTGTTAAAATCATCTCCTGTTCGTCCAATGACATATGAAAAGTTGTTTCTGGACACCCTATATAATACCTGCCTTTGTACTGGATTCTAATACTATCGGGCGGAAGAATAGTATAGGTATAAGCATGATAAGGTTCACCATATAGAGTATCAATTCTCCTGATAAGCGTATCGTTTATAAAAAGAATATCTTCATGGTTAATCATATTTACCCAGTCTCCAATTATTCCCCCGTTTATTCCCATAGACTTTTCATAAACTTCTTTGTCTCCCTCACAGCAAAAAGCCGTAAGAGAAATTATTCCATAAAATAATAATGTTCTGATTATTGTTTTCATGGTTTTTATTTTGTGATTATTGTATGCCTTCACTTATTCATTCCGAAATTGGCAGAAAGGTTATCCGTAATTTCTATGTTTATGTAATTTGATTTGTTTTTATATATTTTTTGTCAAAGAAAATGTCATTCAAGTACTTTGAGACACAATTCACATTGTTGGAAAACGATCGGTATCGGACCAGGAATAGCGATTGAAAACTTACGTAATCGGAGTGGAACCAGGTGAAATCCGATTAAGTCAAAGGGGAAAAATAGTCCAACATTAATTTGTACAAAATCTGTTCCAAAATGTAGGTTATCGGATACCAATTCACACGGGAACATGCGATACCTCACACCGGTCGTGCCCCGTCCGCCAGCTGGCCATGTGAAATAGCGATATCACCGCCAATGCAAGGCATTATTTCACATGGCTGGCGGATCGGGGTACGAATTTTGGGAGTTAAAATACTCTTTGCCCGAGCTGTAATCGCCCGGCTTTGCTCGTTGAAGCAGCTCCGCGTAGGCGCAGCTAGGGTGGATCTACGAGGGAACTTGTCGTACTTCGGCTTGAGTCCGGAGTACGACTTTACGGTACCAATTACTCGTCGTCCCAACTGTAGTGGGGCGACGAGACAACTGGCTCCGTAGGCCTGCCTGCAGGCAGGCAGGAGTCAAATGTTGGTAGCCAGGGGCGTAAGCCCCTGGTTGGGTGACCCGCATAATAACGGGCCAACTGCTATGTTGTACAACAGAAAATTGTTACATGGACCGAAGTTGTGCTAACCGTACATAGCAGCAAAACCCATCCGTCAGACCCCAAATGGATCAGACGGTAGAGTGATACCCGGTCTGAACGATGATCTTAAGTAACTCGTCGCCCGAACTGTAGTCGAGCGACGAGGCGATATAACTTCGAACAGCGTTGGAAACGAAATATTATTTCACAGGGCGGGTCTCGTTACCCCGCCTGACGGACGGGCAGGCGATTACCGGTTGACGATATTACTACCCTAAATACGATTTGAGCAGTTTACTGCGGGAGGTGTGACGGAGCCGACGAATGGCTTTTTCCTTTATTTGCCTGACCCGCTCACGGGTCAGTCCGAACCGTTCTCCGATCTCTTCCAGTGTCATATCCTGGATACCGATACCAAAAAAGAGCTTGATGATATCCCGTTCACGTTCTGTCAGGGTTGCCAGTGCCCGGTCAATCTCCTTGATGAGGGATTCATTCAACAGGGTTTTATCGGCAACCGGTGAGTCGTTGTTTGGCAGGACATCCAGCAGGCTATTATCCTCCCCGTCGACAAACGGTGCATCGACAGAAACATGACGTCCTGACACTTTCAGGGTATCGGTCACTTTCTCTTTTGGCAATTCAAGGGCCTCGGCAAGTTCCTCGGGTGAAGGAGTACGTTCAAACTCCTGCTCAAATTTAGAAAATGCTTTATTGATCTTATTGAGTGATCCTACCTGGTTCAGGGGCAAACGCACAATCCTGGATTGTTCAGCCAGTGCTTGCAGAATCGACTGCCTGATCCACCAGACTGCATAGGAGATGAACTTAAATCCACGCGTTTCATCGAATTTTTCAGCTGCTTTAATCAGTCCCAGGTTCCCTTCATTGATCAGATCCGGCAGACTCAATCCCTGGTTCTGATACTGTTTGGCAACCGAAACGACAAATCTCAGGTTCGCCCTGGTCAATTTTTCCAGGGCATCACGATCACCTTTTTTAATCCGCTGTGCCAGTTCCACCTCTTCTTCAACGGATATCAACTCCTCTTTCCCAATTTCCTGCAGGTACTTATCCAGTGAAGCACTCTCCCGGTTGGTAATCGATTTTGTAATTTTTAATTGTCTCATCTTTTTTCTTATAATTATCTCCTACTAAACCTGGTGCGAAGTTATGGCTTTAAACAACACAAGTCAAGAGTTAGGTATGGTTAAATAGATCTCGATGAAAAAAGGCTTGCAGAACAAGCCTTTTAACAAGTTGATCCACAGTTATTCACCTTATCGTCTTATCTCATAACTAAAGAACGTTCCATTGGGTTGAATTCCCTCAATGGAATATAGTGTTCTGCCTCCACCCAGAATATCTTTGACTTCACTTACACGCTGTACGCTGTTCCCGTTAATACGGAGAACAATGGTTCCTGATCGCAGTCCCAATTCACTCAAATACCCTTCACCGGCGTCGGTGATCTTCACACCATTTGAGATATTGTATTCTTCTCTATCGCCGTCAGAAAGTTCATCGAACTTTGCACCCATTATCAGGTCATCCGGGCGGACAATTTCGGTGCTACCTTCCGTGTTACGTAAAACAACTTCAAATTGTTTCCTTTTATTGTCTCTTTTTATCAGAACATCCACTTTATCGTTTGGACGGTATTTGCTGATCTGTTCCTGAAGTTCTGCTACTGAATTGACATTCACCTCATTAACACGAAGCACAACATCTCCATTTTTGATCCCTGCATCTTTTGCTGCTCCATTTTCACGCACATCATTGATGTACACTCCTTCAATCCTGTCCAGTTTCTTCTCTTCTGCCAGGCCAGCATCCACATCGGTGATGGTGACTCCAAGAATGGCTCTCTGTACTTCTCCGAATTCTTTCAGGTCTTCAACAATTTTCTTCACGATATTAACGGGTACGGCAAAGGAGTTTCCGGCATATCCGCCGGTGGGTGAAATGATGGCAGTGGTTAATCCGATGAATTCTCCATTGAGGGTAACCAGTGCTCCACCGCTATTTCCACGGTTGAGTGCTGCATCCGTTTGAATGAATGACTCAATCCGGAATTCATCGGGAAGCAAACCCAGGTTTCTCCCTTTGGCACTGATGATACCGGCGGTGACCGTTGAAGTAAGGTTAAAGGGATTGCCAACAGCAAGGACCCACTGTCCAAGTTTCAGTTTGTCGGAATCACCGAAACGTAAATAGGGCAGGTCTTTTTCTTTGATCCTGATCAATGCAATATCCGTGCTGGGATCACGCCCCACTATTTCGGCCTCGAAAACCCGTTTATCATTTAAGGTCACTTCAATTTCATCCGAGCCCTCGATCACGTGATTATTGGTTACGATATATCCATCCTCTGAAATGATAACACCCGAACCATAGCCAAGCATTGGCTGCGGGTTGCGGTTATACCGGTCTCCGTAAAAAAACTCATACAATGGATTACGGTATGCTGAGCTTCTCTCGGTAACCGTCATCACATGTACCACAGCATGAACCGTATTCTCTGCTGCAAAGGTAAAATCGAACTCTGCCGCCTCGAAATCCTGAGGCAGATTGGCAAACCGGACCAACTGCGAATCGCTCTTCTCAACAATTGCCGGATCAGCAGGCTTTTGAATGAACAATGTATATGCAAATATGGCTAATAAGCCTCCAACCAGGGCCACCATTAATGTACCCAATATCTTCTTTCCGTTCATGATAATCAGTTTTATAATATGGTAACAAATTTAATCAATATTTGTTTGGTTTTTCATTACAAAAATTATGCCTCTAAAATAAGATTGCTAACTTTACAACTACCTAAACGCATGATTAATATTGATGTTGCAGCGTGTATTGTGATTTAACACTTTTTAACGATTCCTGACATGTTGATTCATTTTTATAAATACCACGGCACAGGGAATGATTTTATCGTCATTGATAACCGGCAGGGGCTGCCCGTATCAGTAAATCAGACACTCGTTAACCGGTTATGCGACCGCAGGTTTGGAATTGGTGCGGATGGCCTGATGTTGTTATACCGTCACGATCAATATGATTTTGAGGTGAAATATTTCAATGCGGATGGATTGGAAGGATCCTTCTGCGGGAACGGTGCACGGTGCATTGCAGCTTTTGCATACCGGTCAGGGATTACCGGGAAATCGATGCATTTTAAAGCATATGATGGCATCCACGAGGCATCGGTTGAAAACGATCAGGTGAGGGTGAAGATGAATGATGTTAACCGGGTAGATAAGAGGAAAGATTTTTACTTCCTGGATACCGGTTCACCTCATGCCGTCTTTTCCCGGTCTGATGTTAAGACAATGGATGCATATGCAGAAGGGAAAAAGATCAGGTATAGCAAACCGTTTGAACCCGGGGGAACCAATGTTGACTTTATTCAACCGGAAGGGAATACCCTCTTTGTCCGGACGTATGAAAGGGGTGTGGAAAATGAAACCCTGTCCTGTGGGACGGGAGTCGTTGCCTCTGCCATTTGTTCAGTCCTGGATGACAAAATGGACAATCCACCTGTCTCCGTTCAAACCAAAGGAGGAAAGCTGGAAGTTGATTTTACCATCAACACTGAAAATCATATTACTGACATATGGCTCATTGGCCCCGTTACTTTTGTTTTTGAAGGGAAAATTGAAATTTGATTAACCAAAATACAAGACTCATGAAAACCTACAAACAAATCCGGCGATTCATACTGATCGCCCTCGGTTTTTTCCTGTTCCAGGTCTGCTGGCCCCAGGAAGAATCACATGCAGACCAGGATGCTATTCGCGCATTGGAACACAATTTTGAAATGCTTGATCACCGGTTGGATGTCATCGCAAAAGCAATCGACGATATTTACTGGTATAATAAAGTTGGCGATGTTGCCTTCATTGACAAGGTATACATTTACGGTCCTCCCTTATGGAAAGAAGAAAACCCAACAGCTCAGGGGGCCGGGAACCCGGTGAAGTTCTGGTCGTATGTCTTCATCCCGAAGAATATTGATCCTTCCCGAAAATACCCTTTGCTGGTTTTTCCTCACGGCGGGGTTCATAGTGACTTTACAACCTATTATACGCACATCATCAGGGAGATGATGGCACAGCAATACATAGTCGTTGCCGCGGAATACCGGGGAAGTACCGGATATGGAATGAGCCATTACCGCAAGATCGATTACGGTGGCCTTGAGATCGAGGATGTAGATGCCAGCAGGCAATACATGATTGACAATTATGACATTGTTGACAAGAACCGGGTTGGTATCATTGGCTGGAGTCATGGCGGGCTGATCGCCCTGCATAACGTTTTTGAACATCCTGAAAACTATACGGTTGCTTATGCCGGTGTCCCGGTCAGCGACCTGATTGCCAGGATGGGATATAAAACACAGTCTTACCGCGATCTCTATTCAGCGGATTACCACATCGGAAAAACAGCGTATGAGGATGTGGAAGAATACCGGAGAAGATCTCCTGCATGGCAGGCTCATAAACTGAAAACTCCCCTCCTGATCCATACCAATACCAATGATGCTGATGTCAATGTCCTGGAAGTGGAGCATTTGATAAAAGCATTAAAAGCGGAAGGGAAACAGTTTGAATATAAAATCTACCAGGAGATCCCCGGAGGACATTCCTTTAACCGGATGGATACTAAGGTGGCCAGGGAAATACGCCTTGAAATCTATGAGTTCCTCGACCGGTACCTTCAACCTCCCAAACCCCTGAAGAGTATGGAGGAGCTGAAGAAAGCGGCGTATTTTTTCTGAAGATAAATGGTAATTCGATAGTAATTCTATTGTAATTCGATAGTAACTCGATAGTAATTACTCATCCGCCGGCTGAAAATTCTTTCTAAAAAAATGCCGCACCTTACTTCGTCAGACGACCCTATGCGGGCCACTGCAGCTCGTCTTACGAATAAAAAAATCAGCACCAGTAGTTTCGCACCTGCCTGCCGGCAGGCACGGCCTACGGAGCGATAGTTAAATAACGATATTTCATGCTACCAATGTTTTGCTCATAAGGAGCAAATAGTATATAAAAGTCGTCGTACCCCGCCCGTCAACCGGTGGATCTGGGGTACGACTTTTTGATTTGCAAATACTCGTCGCCCGAACTGCAGTCGGACGACGAGGAAATTGGCTCCGCAGGCTGCCTGTATTCTAAGATAAAGCCAAATATATTCAAAAAACCCCGAGGGGTGACATGTTTTCAGAAAACAACGATTCAAAAAAACACCCGGTCCAATCGCACTGATATTGATCTTGAAATCCTTTCATGGACCGGAACTGCATCAAACCTTAAAATTCAGTTGTAATAACTTGGTTTTATTGATAATCTTTGGTTAATTTTACAGTGTAAACCGACCAGGGCACGGAAGCAAGTGCCAAAAAGCTTCACCAATTTACACGAACAAATGCAATAAATGTTCTGTATACGTTGTTACACTCAATTAATAATCGAATTTATCGCACATCTAATGAAAAAAGGTATTTTACTGGTTGTCGTATTGTCACTCACTTTTGTTTCGTGTGAAGATTTCCTGGAGAATAAGCCTCTTGGTGTCTGTTCGGACAATATATTTACCAATGAAAAAGGAATCGATGCGCTGTTAATTGGTTCTTATGCCATGCTTGACGGGGCAGGTGCCGAAGGATGGGGTGGTTCATACGCCTGGAGTGCTTCCGTATCAAACTGGCTCTGGGGATCAGTTGCTTCTGATGATGCATACATGGGAGCTGACAGGAGTATGGAAGGTGACTGGTTCAGTATATGCAGGTATTCACTTACTCCCTATAATAGCGGTGTAAGCGATAAATGGATAGCCACCTATGATGGAGTTGCCCGTTGCAACGATGTATTAAAGGTTCTAAAAAATACAAAAAAGATTGATCCGTTCAAACGGATCCAGGTTAAGGCTGAGGCGTTATTCCTGAGAGCCTGGTTCCATTTCGAACTCAAACGTGTATTTGACAACATTCCATACATAACGGAGGATGCGAAAAATCCGGCAAAGGTGAGTAACATGATCAATGCCTGGCCGCTCATCGAATCCGATCTGCAGTTTGCGGTTAATCATTTGCCGGGAATCCAGGTTGATGTGGGCCGTCCAACCCGGTATGCTGCCATGGCGGTTCTGGCTCGTGTTCACCTCTTCCAGAAGGAGTATGATGCTGCAAAAGTATTACTCGATGAGATCATCCACAGCGGGAACTATTCTCTGATGTCCAATTTCCATGATAATTACAGTATCCCGACAAACAACAACGCGGAATCCATTTTTGAGATCCAATATTCGGTAAATGACGGAACCCCGGAATCGTTTAATGGCGGATACGGGGATGCATTGAATTTCCCACAGGGGGTAGATAATATGCCAACCTGCTGTGGATTACACCAGCCATCGCAAAACCTGGTGAATGCGTTCAAGGTTGATGCTAACGGGCTACCCTTACTGGATACATATAACGATACCGATCTGAAAAACGACATGGGTGTTGCTTCAGGTGAAACCTTCATCCCGTTCACTGATCCGGTCGATCCGCGTTTGGACTGGACTGTGGGCCGTCGGGGTATCCCCTATCTCGACTGGGGTGTTATGAGGGGCGATGACTGGATCCGGGTGCAGGGGGACGGAGGCCCCTACCTCTATGTGAAAAACATGTTCTATCAGTCGGAAATGTTTACGCTATCAACAACCAGTGGATGGGCCACCGGGGTCAATGCAAATAACTACCGTGCATACCGCTATGCCCACATCCTGTTGTGGAGGGCGGAAGTGGCTGTTGAGGAAAACGACCTGGCAACAGCCCTGATGTATGTTAATATGGTACGGACTCGTGCCCGGGACGGCTCCAGGGTAATGGGACTGTGCACTACCTATGAATTGCCGAAAGGAGTTGAACCGGTTGTCGATTATAACCAGCCGGCAGCAAACTACAACGTTCAGCCCTACCCTTCATTCCCCGACCAGGAGTATGCAAGGAAAGCGGTGCAACAAGAAATGCGGCTGGAATTTGCGATGGAGGGACACCGTTTCTTCGACCTGGTCCGATGGGGTATCGCTGCTGAAACACTCAATGCCTTTATTGCACGCGATGCTGAGTTCAGGGGGATAATGAGCGGTGCTGTATTCGATGAAGGAACAGATGAATACCGGCCAATTCCGCAACAGGCTATTGATGAGCAAGGTTTGGATATCCTGGTTCAGAATCCGGGTTATGAATGAGATTTCTCTTTTCCTGAATGATAATGCCTTTTCAAGGGCTTGTCATACAATGGACATGCAATAGCCAGACAATTGCCTTACGATGGTCATACGGTTGTCATTCGATTGTAATTCGATTGTAATTACTCATCCGCCGGTTGAAAATTCTTTCTAAAAACATGCCGCTCTCGGCCGGAATGGCCTTACTTCGTCAGACGACCCTATGCGGGCCACTGCAGCTCGTCTTACGAATAAAAAAAATCAGCACCAGTAGTTTCGCACCTACGGAGCGATAGTTAAATAACGATATTTCATGCTACCAATGTTTTGCTCCTAAGGAGCAAATAGTATATAAAAGTCGTCGTACCCCGCCCGCCAACCGTACATAAAAGTAAACCCCATCCGTCAGACCCCAAATGGGTCAGACGGGTACAGTGATAACCGGTCTGACCGCTAGCGTGTGTGCCGGACTGCAGGGAGTCGGTCTGACCGATGATATCTGACCGACTGCAAAGTGGAGCGACGAGAAAAACGGTCGGGTAGAAAGGTACCTTATAAAAAACCATCTCAGCAGAAGTGATTTCAACGCTAATGCAAGGCATTATTTCACATGGCTGGCGGAATCGTAAGCTCGCCCGCCTGAATGACGCAGGCGGGCCTATGGCATTACTTTTTACTTTGATCTTGATCCAAACCGTACTTGTCAATCAAAAAGATCAGGGCGGTGTTTGCAGCGCTACCCAGTTGCATCTCTCTTTTGTTCACCTTTTCAAAGGTATCGTTGGGTGAATGGTGGTAATCAAAATAGCGATTTGTATCCGGCAGGTACCCGATCAGCACAGTACTAAACTCTTTTAATCTCCCAACATCCGCACCACTGCCACCCCGGGTAAAGAGATGAATGCCATAGGGCAGAAAAAGTGGTTTCCATTGCGCGATTCTTGCGATCGTCTCATCGGGTGCATCAATATAAAATCCTGCCGGGGACGTTCCTCCCCTGTCACATTCAATGGCTAAAAGGTGTTTTTCGCCTGAGCTTCTGACATGTTCAGCATAGGTAACGGATCCGGTACCACTGACCTCTTCGTCCATGAACATGACCGCTCTGATTGAATGTTTTGGTTTTATTCCCAGTTCGGTAAAAATCCGCAATACCTCGATCGATTGTATGCAACCCACGCCATCGTCATGAGCTCCTTCACCGGTATCCCATGCATCCAGGTGTCCCCCGATAATGATATATTCATCAGGGTATTCCGTTCCCCTGATTTCACCGATGACATTGTACGATTCCACATCCGGCAGGAGCCGGTTGGTAGTCCTGAAAAAGAATTCAAGGTCCGGATCAGATTTCAACCATTCACTTAAAAGATCGGCATGTGCAGTACAGATGCACACGGCAGGGATTTTGGGAACTCCCTCTTCATACCGTGTGACACCGGTATGGGGATATTCATCCGTTGCCAGTGTGAGTGAACGGATCACAGCAGCAACAGCTCCATATTTTGCAGCAGCGGAGGGTCCCTGTACCCTTTGCCCGGCTGCCCTCCCATAGGCAGTAAAAGTACTTTTCAGGGCAGGATCCATAGGATGATTGAAGAACACGATCCTGTCCCGGATGGCTTCCTCCCCAAGCAATTCCAGCTCTTCTATCCCGTTCACCTCAATTACCTTTGTCTGAATGCCTTCAGGACCTGTTGGAACAGCCATCCCAAGATCCGAAATGATGACTTCCCTGGTGCCATGAACTCCGGAAATGAGGGAAGCCGTTTCTTCTCCCCTGATCCAGTTTCTCACCATCATTTCCTGATAGAAGATGGTATCTGCTCCCGCAGATTTCATTAATTCAGCAGTAAATTTTACCGCCGCTCTTGCTTCGGATGAATTGGGCAATCGTCCACCGATTTCTTTTGACAGGTACCTGAGGCTTTCATAGGCTGTATTGTCTGAGAGGGCTTCCTCAAAGATCATCTCAACAGACTTCAGATCTTCATTTTCCTGAGCCATAACAGGATTGGAAATCCCAATGGACAATAGCAAAATGATTGTAAAAAATTTCATGGATTACCGTATTTGAATGTGCGGTATAAAAATAGAAGAAAAAAATTCAATTCGAGCAAAAATAATTGAGGGCTTCACCTGAAGTGAAACCCTCACTTATATGTAAAATTCGTATGAATTACACGTCGATGTTGGCGTACTTTGCATGTTTTTCAATGAATTCGCGGCGTGGAGGGACCTCATCGCCCATCAGCATGGAGAATATCCTGTCTGCTTCGGCAGCGCTTTCAATGGTAACCTGCCGGAGGGTTCTTTTTTCCGGGTTCATGGTTGTTTCCCACAGTTGCTCAGCATTCATTTCTCCAAGTCCTTTGTACCGCTGCATAGAGATACCACCATCTTTTCCCTGTCCAAGCTCTTTCGTGACCGCCATCCGTTCTTCTTCCGACCAGCAATACCGTTGTTCTTTCCCTTTTTTTACCAGATAAAGGGGTGGCGTAGCAATGTAAAGGTTTCCGTTTTGGATCAATTCCTGCATATACCGGAAGAAGAAGGTCATTATCAGGGTGGTGATATGGCTTCCATCCACATCCGCATCGGTCATGATCACGATTTTATGGTACCGGAGCCCTTCCATATTGAGTGCTTTACTATCCTCCTCGGTACCAATGGTCACTCCCAGTGCGGTAAAAACATTTTTAATCTCTTCATTCTCAAATATCTTGTGCTGCATTGCTTTTTCCACGTTGAGGATCTTTCCCCGTAACGGCATGATGGCCTGATATTTTCTGTCCCGTCCCTGCTTGGCTGTTCCTCCGGCGGAATCACCCTCTACGAGGAATATTTCGCACAACGCGGGATCTCTTTCCGCGCAATCCGCCAGTTTACCGGGCAACCCTGATCCGGAGAGCACATTTTTCCGCTGTACCAGTTCTCTGGCTTTCCTGGCAGCATGCCTTGCTGTAGCTGCCAGAATCACTTTCTGAACAATCGTCCTGGCATCCTTTGGATTCTCTTCGAGATAATTTGTCAGGAGATTACTTACCGCCTGATCCACAGCGCCCATAACCTCGGAATTGCCAAGCTTGGTTTTTGTTTGTCCTTCAAACTGAGGTTCCTGAACCTTGATGGATATAATGGCAGTCAATCCTTCCCGGAAATCATCTCCATTGATATCAAATTTCAATTTCGCCAGCATTCCGGATTTCTCAGCATAATTTTTCAGGGTTCTTGTTAGCCCCCGTCTGAAACCGGCCAGGTGTGTCCCTCCTTCAATGGTATTGATATTGTTCACATAGGAGTGTATATTTTCCGAGAACGAGGTGTTGTACTGCATCGCAATTTCAACGGGCACATCATTTTTCTCTGTCTCAATATATATCGGTGTTTCGATCAGCTTTTCCCTGGTTGCATCAAGAAAAAGCACGAACTCCTTCAATCCTTCTTCCGAGTAATAATTCTCGCTTCTGAATCCCTCGTCATTGCCATTCCCGTTATCTCCGGTTTCTCGTCTGTCCGTAATGGTCAGGTTAATTCCCTTGTTCAGATAAGCCAATTCTCTCAGTTTGGAAGCCAGTATTTCAAAATTGAAATCGGTAGTGATAAAGATGCTATTATCCGGGGTAAAGGTTATTTCCGTACCGGTTTGTTTGGTATCTCCGATGATTTTAACTTCACTGAGCGGTTTCCCAAATCGGTATTCCTGAAGGTGTATCTTGCCATCCCTGTGAACTTCAGCCCTCAGTTCAGATGAGAGGGCATTTACACAGGAAACACCGACTCCATGCAATCCACCGGATACTTTGTAGGACTCCTTGTCAAACTTTCCACCTGAATGTAACACCGTCATTACCACTTCCAGGGCAGATTTCTTCTCTTTATCGTGAATATCGACTGGTATTCCCCTGCCATCATCCTTTACCGTTAACGAACTGTCTTCATTGATAATCAATTCAATGTTTTTACAATACCCTGCAAGGGCTTCATCAATTGAATTATCAATCACCTCATATACCAGATGATGTAACCCCTTTACACTAACATCACCAATATACATTGCAGGTCTTTTCCTTACCGCTTCCAATCCTTCCAACACCTGGATGCTTTCAGCTGAATATTCCTGGTTCCCTTTGCTCTTTGGTTTCAAATCTTCCATCTTCTGAACTG
>Ga0315543_1003653_pt1 | contig 13612 bp, 11 predicted proteins | sample SalMarSW160210MG_2_FD_203098 | JGI IMG/M metagenome (GOLD analysis project Ga0315543, IMG submission 203098) | Salt marsh sediment microbial communities from the Plum Island Ecosystem LTER, Massachusetts, United States - Salt Marsh Sediment SW1601-210 ...
ATATCCTTAACTGAGCGCATCAAATATTGAAAGACCATTAAAAAGATAACCATTTTAGACATATATATACATTCTTGGAGAACTTTGTAAGATACGGTAACAAAAGAAAAAGCGCTTTTTTTCTCCTTTTATAAAACTGTTTTTCCTTTTGGTTCATATCTCTGGCTGTAATTATTTGGTCTTTCTAGACTTGGCAGCCCACACGACTAATAAGAAACGACCTCCATTAGTTTCGCCATAAGCAAGATATTTTCCTTCTTTCCCGCGCAATAAGATTATCCTTTGTAAGGAAGCCAGGCCCTGAAAAAAGGATTTATAAACCTGTACTCACCGCCGCTTTCAAACAGAATATTGAGTTTGATCAGTTTTTCTAAAACCTTGTTGTCGATCTTACGCTGTCCCGTAAAAAATTTCTTCTTCAGGAATTCTGAATTTAAAAGGATTCATAGAATAAGGGAAATATGGAATGAATCTCCTTGTAACAGGCGCAAATGGCTTTATCGGCCGGGCATTATGCAAAAAGATGCTTGCTGATGGATGGCAGGTTAGGGTAGCAGTCAGGGGCGCGACCCAAATGACGGCTCTGCCTTCGAGGGTTGAAGGGATGCAGGTCGGTGATATCGGCCCGGATACCGATTGGTCGAAGGCTCTGAATGGTGTGGATGCAGTTGTCCACCTGGCGGCGCGTGTTCATGTAATGAATGAATATTCCAAAGATTCTCTTGCTGCATATCGGTACGTTAATATGGCCGGTACAGCACGTCTTGCGAGGATGGCAGCAGCTGCCGGGGTAAGACGTTTTGTATATTTAAGCACTGTTAAAGTTAACGGAGAAGGGAAGGCTGCCCCATATACTGAAAAAGATGATCCTGAGCCCACTGATCCTTACGGTACAAGTAAATGGGAAGCTGAAAAGGTATTATATGAAATTGCCGACCAGACCAGTATGGAAATGGTTGTTCTCAGACCTCCGCTGGTCTATGGACCTAGTGTCAAAGCAAATTTTTTACGCCTTCTTAAAGTAGTGGAACGTGGCATACCGCTTCCTCTTGCTAATGTAAACAACCTCAGGAGTTTGATATACTTAGAGAACCTGCTTGATGTCATTGTTACTTGTATTAACCATCCCAAAGCAGCTGGACAGACCTTTCTGGTAAGCGACGGTAGGGATTTATCCACACCTGAGGTGATTCGTCTGATTGCTGAAGCTATGGGCAGGAAAGCGCGTCTATTCTCTTTTGCACCTATTATGTTGAAAACTATGGGTAAAATCATAGGAAGATCAGCAGAGATTGATCGACTTACGGGCTCCTTTTGCGTTGACAGCAGCAAGATCAGGACGATGCTTGGGTGGAATCCTCCTTATACTTTGGAGGAGGGAATTCGTAAAACGGTTTTATGGTATAAAAAATATGGAAAAGGACAGAGGACGGATGTCCGATGGTAGCTATGCGCAAAATCGATTTCACCCTTTATTTGGTTTCCTTGATACTGGGAGGAGTCGGAGGCTGGATTATATCCAGGTGGGGAACTAACCTTTCTTTGATGGACCATCCGAATGAACGAGGCTCACATAATAAGCCTACACCCAAAGGCGGTGGAATCGGTATTCTCGCCGCCTTTTTATTTTGCTCATTATACACGAAGATATCTTATTGGTTCTGGATTTCTGCTGCCGGTGTTTCTGTGGTCGGCCTTTATACTGATAGATTTGAAATTTCGCCACAACTCCGCTTAATTATACAATTTATTGCCGGTATTATTACTGTAATAGGAATTGAACGATTAGATGTAAACGAAATTAATGAAATTTTATTGATAGTTTTTTTTACATTCTATATTGTTGGTACTGCCAATTATTATAATTTTATGGACGGCATCGATGGTATTGCAGGAATAACTGGTATTGTTGGTTTTGGGCTGATGGCTTTTTATGCAGCCAGTACCGGATCTGACACGTATTTTGTAACATTGACTATCAGTATATCAATTGCCTGTTTGGGGTTTCTTCCCTTTAATATACCAAAGGCAAGGGTCTTTATGGGTGATGTGGGGAGCATTTTATTAGGTTTTGTATTTGCAGGAATGGTTGTATATCTTTCAAAAAGCTTTTTGGACTTTGTGTGCCTTGCTGGATTCCTCTTCCCGTTTTATGCAGATGAGCTTACGACTATGATGATTAGAATAAGAGAGGGTGAAAAATTGAGCCATCCACATCGTCGACACCTTTATCAACTTCTGGCCAATGAATATAGTATCCAGCATTGGAAGGTATCCTTTGGATATGGTCTTTTTCAGCTGTTCGTTGGCATAAGTGTGCTTATACTAAGAAGTGCCGGCAGTGTGGCGGTAATATCTGCGCTAATACTTTATTTTTGTACCTTCACAATATTATCTTTTATCCTTCGTAATAAAGTGGAGTGCCGAATCTGAAAATAGCCACATACTTCATACAGATAAGATTTTGCGGGCAGCTTTACAGCTGTCCAATTCTGCTGTCCTGCAGAATTGTCCTTGGCCTTGAACCCCGGTTAAATATTAAATACGGATTTAACTGGGCAGGCAAAATTGAATTTTTTTCAAAGGCCTCGACATACAAAAAATGAACCCAGCTATTTTTTCCCAAAAGCCAAAAGGATTGACAAATTGGAACAGGTGTTTTACGAATATCTGGGAATAGCATGGTGCAGGCTCAGGGGACAAATATCATCCACATATTTCGCAGGGCAGACAGATTCAGCAGATCCAAAGGAATGCCCCCTCTTTAATCGCCACTACTGTTCCTCTGGTCGAAAAATCCACCGGTCCTGGAAAAACAGTCAAAACAACCATGAAGTTCAAATTAATATATAAGAATTTTCTTATCGTCTTTTTTGCCGATATGCTCCTTTTGACAGGTTCCTTGTTTCTGGCCTACCTGATCCGTTTTGATTTCCACCTCCCGCAGCCACATTCGCTTCTGCTTTATCAAATACTGCCTTTTGTGCTGATTGTTAAAATTGTCTGTTTTTATTTTTTTGATCTCTACCGGGGAATGTGGCGCTATACCAGCATCGCTGATTTGTTAAATATAATTAAGGCGTCATCTGTGAGCACACTGGTTATTATCTGTTTGATTCTTTTCAGTCACTCCAGGTTCATCGGTTTTCCGCGGTCGGTGTTTATTATGGACTGGTGTTTTACTGTATTATTGATTTCCGGATACAGGCTCTGTATCCGTCTTTATTTTGAACGGATTAGCAATGATAAAAATTCATCCATACCGACTCGCCAAGTTTTGACTATGTTTTTCAAAAAAATGGCTGAAACAAAAAGACTTCTCATTATCGGAGCAGGCAATGGCGGTGAAAAAATTTACAGGGAAATACACAACAACGACCGACTTCAGTATACGGTGATTGGTTTTCTTGACGATGATTTGACCAAAGTCGGTAGAAAGATTCATGGTGTTCCGGTGTTGGGCAGAATCAAAGATATAAAAAAAATCGCAAAAAAATTAAATGCAGATGAGGCCCTGATTGCGATTCCTTCGGCGACATCAGAACAAATGCGAAAAATTCTTACACATTGCAGGAAAAGCGGGATCAAATTTAAAACCATTCCCGGCATTGGAGAACTCATTAACGGTAAAGTTACGGTGAATACGATTCGAGAGGTTGATTACCGTGACCTTCTGGGACGGGATGTGATCAGGCTGGATGAAGATAAAATCGGGGCATACCTTCAGGGTCAGTGCGTCATGGTTACTGGGGCAGGTGGTTCCATAGGTTCTGAGCTTTGCAGACAAATCTGCAGATTCAAGCCCGATAGTATTGTCATGTATGAAAGGGCTGAAAGCCCCTTGTACGAAATCGATCATGAACTTAAACAGGATTTCGGTGATATTAACACCATTCCTTTGTTGGCTGATATCCAGGATAAAAAGCAGCTTAAAAAGACTTTTGAGGCTTACAGTCCCCAAACTGTTTTCCACGCCGCAGCCTATAAACATGTCCCCATGCTTGAAATGCAACCCTGGAAGGCTGTGGATAATAATATCCAAGGAACAGCGAATCTCCTTGAAATTACGAATAAATTTAGTGTTGAACGCTTTGTTTTTGTCTCTACCGACAAAGCTGTACGACCGGTAAATGTAATGGGTGCTTCAAAACGGATAGCTGAAATGTTGATACAGAGCCAAAACGGATGCGGGCTTTCACATACAAAATTTATGACGGTTCGTTTTGGTAATGTTGTCGGGAGTGTCGGCAGTGTGGTTCCACTTTTTAAAAAACAAATCAAAAAGGGCGGACCCGTTACTGTCACACATCCTGAAGTAGCGCGATTTTTCATGACGATCCCTGAAGCATGTCAGCTAATTCTGCAGGCAGGTGCCATGGGCAAGGGCGGTGAGATTTTTTTATTTGATATGGGTACATCCATTAAGATTGATGATATGGCCAGGGATCTCATTCGTCTGTCCGGATTTGAACCCGAAGAGGACATCAAAGTCGAATATATCGGTCTCAGACCCGGTGAAAAACTTTCCGAGGAGCTAATCATTGAGGGAGAAGATATTGTCCCAACAACTCATGATAAAATCATGGCGTTAAAGGGCACCGAGTGCAATCTGCAGCTTTTGAATGGCAAAATCGATATATTGACTAAAATCGCCGAAGAACAAAAAGTAGAAAAGATCAAGGCGAAACTGCAAGAGATCGTGCCGGAGTATAAACCGACTTAAAACTCTTTTTTTTTGCAATATTTAATCTGGTTTAATTTTTGTAGGAATCTGAAAAAGCCGTCTTCATGGGTTTTCCCTGGAACGGCTTTTGTTTTTTAAACACTCGTACAAAGAAACAAAATGGACTTCTTACGAACCATTCAATAATATTGTGAAAATGGTTATTAATCGGCAAATATCTTGACAATCTAGCTGTTAAACTATTTATTTACCAATGGGATCAAATTCCATTCGACATTTCAGCAGATCTTGTAAAGTCGGCAAGCCCGGAAGGTTTCAACTAGTGAAATTTTTTGAAATATATATCTACCCGAAGGAGGAGCATTCATCCTTTCTTAGTAATCATATAATATGATAAAATGTTTACAGTTTATCATCTTTGTAATATCGTGTTATAATTTGAAACGCTCCATTTAGGTTTATTAAAGAAACCTGAATAAAGAGGTTTAATATGGGAAATCAGAGTACATCAAAAATCGAGAAGCTGCTGAAAAAAGGTGTTAAGATCCCCTACCCTCAAGGTGTTGAAATTGGCCCTGAAGTGAATACGGACAGAATTTCAGGCGATGGGGTAGTGATTTATTCCGGCTGTAAAATCTTTGGTCGATCAATCCTGATACTCCAAGGCTCGAAGCTGGGGTATGAAGGTCCTGTCACCATTGAAAACTGTCAGGTTGGATCTCAGGTTGAGCTTAAAGCGGGCTTTTTCAGGAATGCCGTTTTTCTGAAGAAATCGAGTATGGGTTCAGGTTCCAATGTTCGGGAGGGAACAATACTTGAAGAAGAATCAAGCGGTGCCCACACAGTCGGGCTGAAACAAACCATTCTTTTCCCTTATGTGACTCTGGGAAGTTTGATCAATTTTTGTGACTGCTTAATGTCCGGCGGTACAAGCCGAAAAAACCACAGTGAAGTTGGAAGTTCTTATATTCATTTTAACTATACACCCAATCAAGACAAGGCTACACCGTCTCTAATTGGCGATGTGCCCAGGGGGGTTATGCTGAATCAGCGCCCGATATTCCTGGGAGGGCAGGGTGGTCTTGTGGGTCCGTGCCGCCTGGAATTCGGCACTGTCATAGCAGCCGGTTCAATATTTCGAAAGGACGAATTAAGGCCCAAACGCCTGCTTTTTGAAGGCATGGGAAAAAGTGGAAATATTCCGTTTATGCCTGGAACATATTATAACATTAAACGGATAACGGTTAATAACATTATTTATATTGCAAACCTGATTGCTCTCGAGCACTGGTATACTCATGTACGCTCGAAGTTTTTATCAGATGATTTCCCAGAACCTCTTTTTTATGGCCTAAAAGAAAAGCTCGACATGGCAATTGCTGAAAGAATACATAGATTTAAAGCGCTAACCCAAAAGATGTCTGATTCTGTAAGCGCCTATCAATACCATACAAAAGAAAAAGAAAATGAATTTCGCCTCGTTCTACAGCAGAAAAATGAGCTTTATAAGAGATGGACTGAACTGGAAGAAAATTTTAAATCCCAGCGGAATACAGAAGAAAAGACGAGTTTGAGAGATATTTTTCTGGAAAAGATCGATATTGGCATCAAAACATCAGGCAAAGATTACATTTCAGTGATAAAAGGACTATCAATCGAAGATAAAAATGCCGGTACCGGTTGGCTTCAAGGAATTGTTGACTCCATAACTGCTGAATCATTTAAGATCATACCGTCATTTTCCTAACGTCCTGTATTCATAATTTATTAACTCAAAAACCTAACTCGGACAAGCCGGAAAGACACAAAGGATAAATTTATTAATCTTTCTTCGTGCCTTGGTGTCTTAGTGGCAATAAAAAAGTTTTTAGAAATATACAATAATTACAATATAATATATTAGTTTTATAAAAGAATTGGATAATGGGAAAGCTTTTCGGTACAGATGGAATAAGGGGTGTTGCCAACCAATATCCGATGACACCTGAAATGGCCGTAACTATCGGAAAAGCTGTTGCGGCGATTTTCAAAAATGATATTAAACAATCAAAAATTGTCATCGGTAAGGATACCCGTATTTCCGGGGATATGTTGGAACATGCTCTGGTCTCCGGGATCTGCTCCATGGGCGTCAATGCATATCTTGCAGGGATTCTTCCGACTCCCGGTGTGGCTTTTATGACGTCCTCAACCGGTGCAAATGCCGGCATTGTGATTTCTGCATCACACAATCCTTATTATGACAACGGAATAAAAATCTTTAAAAATAACGGTTATAAGCTTTCCGATGAAGAAGAAGATGAAATTGAACAGCTTATATTTAATAAGAGTATTGCTTCATCGCTAAAATCGGTGCAGGATACCGGCCGTGTTTATGAAATCGCTGATGCCGGCCGCACTTACGGAAATTTTCTGAAACGAACCGTTTCGGAGAATTATTATTTCAAAGACTTAAAGATCGTCATCGATTGTTCAAACGGTGCAACATTTGAAGTTGCACCGGCAATTTTTACCGATTTTGGCGCAAAAGTTAAAACACTTTATAGTAACCCTGACGGTAAGAATATTAATGATAACTGTGGATCCCAACATCCTGAGAACCTGAAAAAAAGTGTTATAAAAAATGGAGCCGATATCGGCTTTGCCTTTGATGGAGACGGCGACAGGCTTATTGCTATTGATGAAAAAGGGACTGTTGCAACAGGTGACCAGATACTGGCGGTTTGTGCAAAGTTCATGAAACAAAAAGGGCTTCTTAAAGGCAATCAGGTGGTCAGCACGCTCATGAGCAACATGGGGCTTGGGCAGGCCTTAAAAGAAATGGGTATAAAACATTTGACGACAAAGGTTGGCGATCGTTATGTTATGGAAAAAATGGTTTCTTCAGGGGCTGTTCTGGGGGGAGAGGATTCCGGCCACATGATTTTCTTAAATTACCACACAACCGGAGATGGTATTCTTGCCGCCTTAAGAATAATTGAAGCCATGAAGGAGGAATCAAAACCGCTGTCCGAGCTGTGTAAAATAATGACGGTATTTCCACAGGTCCTCATAAACGTAGATGTTGCGAGCAAACCGGACCTCAAAAATGTTCCGGACATTAAAGATGCAATAAAATCAGTTGAAACTGTGCTGGGAAAAAAGGGTAGGGTGGTTGTTCGTTACTCCGGAACACAGCAAATTTGCAGGGTCATGGTAGAAGGGCCATCCGTTAATGAAACCCGCAAGTACTGCAAGCAGCTCGCTAATATTGTAAAGAAAAGCCTCGGAAAGTAATGTTTAAATTTTATGGTATGTTATTATTTTTAAATTCGTGTATATTCGTGTTCATCCGTGGTTTTATTTAACCGCAAATGGACGCAAATAAACACAAATGGACACCCTAAAAAAATGCCTTGTATGTTTAAATTTTATGGTATGTTATTATTTTTAAATTCGTGTATATTCGTGTTCATCCGTGGTTTTATTTAACCGCAAATGTTACAAAAATCAATCCCTACTCCCTAATATTCTGAGCAACATAAGGAACAGGTTTATAAAATCTAAATACAATGTTAAAGCACCTAAAATCGCACCTTTTCTTATGGTTCCGCCGTCAAGCCCGTCTGGCTGTGAAAGCGCCATTGTCCTGAGCTTCTGGGTGTCATATGCTGTCAGCCCCACAAAAACGATCACACCTATATAACTGACAATCAGGCTCATTCCCGAACTGCGTATAAATAGGTTGACAACCGATGCAATAACAATGCCGATAAGTCCCATAAACATGAACTGACCCATTGCGGTCAGATCACGTTTTGTTACCATACCGTAAATACTGGATGCAATAAAAGTAGCGGCACAGATAAAAAATGTTGATGTGATCGAAGATCTTGTATAAATAAGGAATATTGCAGAAATTGTCGCCCCGTTTAAAGCAGCATACAAAATAAACAAAGAGGTTGCGGTCGACGCCTGCATTTTTTGGACCCTTGCACTGATGCTGAAAACAAGGGCAAGTTCACCGATTATCAAACCAAAAAATATTATTTGATTTCCAAAGATCAATCTCATCATGGTTTCGCTGTTTGATACAAAATATGCCACAAAACCTGTGATTCCAAGGCCGATGGCCATCCAGTTATAGACACTTCGTATGAATTCGTTAACTTGAATTTGGGTCCGTGTCCTTTTAAGCGGAATTGATTGCATTACGTCCTCCTGTATATCAGTTTCCGGACATCAGGGGTCAGGCGTTCATATAATAATTTAGCCCCGATCTCCGTTATCTGTTACCAAACAATGTTTAATGAAATTATCTTTCATTAAAGATGGATTTCATATATAACACAGAAAACTGGTTTTGCAAGATTAAATCGCTTTTTATTTTATTGTCAAATATCGTCAACGAGTTGAGTTATAGTTTAAACGGTCATAATTTGAGACCTGAATTTTGCATGAAAATTGATGAGAATTTTTATAAAAGTGCCTTGTTGGAGCGAAGCGGAAATCCCGCTATCGGGGCATATGAAAGCCTCCGACTCGTACAAGATTCAGGTGAGATTTCTAAATCTTGGATATGATCACAGTAATTAGGCTGGAAAGAAACTCAATTTAAGGCCATTCACGGTAAAATAGAACGCTGATTATCATGAAACCCGAGCAAACATATCAAGATTTGAAAGAACTTGCTGAAAAACTCGGCGTCACTGTATCAGAGCAAAATCTTCGCAGTACCGGAATTAAGGCTAAAAGCGGGATCTGTAAGGTTAAAGGAAAAAATATTCTTATCATAGAAAACCAGTTGCCTTTCAAAGATAAAAATGAAATCCTCGCAGCTTGTCTAAGCAAACTGCCCCATGAAAATATTTTTATCGTTCCGGCCCTGCGGGATTTTTTAAATATACATTCTAACCAATAAGTTTACATAATATACCTTATCGGACGTCAATAAAGTTATTTGTAAGCGTTCACGGGTTTAGATTTCATCGTTTATGGTTATCTAAATATTGTGCATAGAATATGTCAAAATTAGAATTGCGGGCTTGTTCAGGTTTTGGTTGAATGGGATTTCCAACTGTGATAATCTTTTTATTGTAATTGCTCACGGGTTCGGCCTTTAACATTCAACGGTTACGAGACTTACAGTTAACCCTGAACCTCTAAATCGTGAACGCTTACTTTTTTCTATCTTGAGACCTTAATCTTAATGAACTCACACCCCGGTATCCAATACTCGGAATCATCCTTTATGGATAAACGACATATTTACACCGTTTCCGAACTTACAGCAAAAATTAAAGTATTACTTGAAGATAGCTTTCCATTTATCTGGATATGCGGAGAAATATCCAATTTAAGAATTCCAACTTCAGGGCATTTTTATTTTACATTAAAAGATAAAAAAGCCCAAATAAACGCGGTAATGTTTCGTGGACAGAACCGAAATTTAAGATTTATGCCCGAAAATGGCATGAGTGTAACCGGAATTGGCAGGGTAAGTGTTTATGAACCAAGGGGCAACTATCAGATAATATTAGAATATCTCGAACCCGAAGGTAGAGGAGCAATACAGCTGGCTTTTGAACAACTAAAGGAACGACTTACAGCCGAAGGGCTCTTTGATGAAAAACATAAAAAGCCCCTGCCCTTTTTACCACGCAAAATCAGCATAATAACCTCGCCTACCGGTGCTGTGGTTCATGACATTCTAAAAATCATTAACAGACGGTTTCCAAACATTCATATTGAAATCATTCCGGTCAAAGTGCAAGGTGACGGATCTGAAATGGAGATTGTGTCGGGACTTGAGACGATAAATGATCGGTCTGATTCGGATGTTGTGATCCTTGCGAGAGGCGGCGGTTCTCTGGAAGATTTTCATGCTTTTAATTCTGAAGATGTTGCCAAGGCTATTTTTGCATCCAAGATTCCAATAATTTCGGCCGTAGGTCACGAAACCGATTTTAGCATAGCGGATTTTGTTGCCGACCTCCGGGCGCCAACACCGTCGGCCGCAGCCGAATTGGTAGTTCCGCTTAAGTTTGATCTGTTTAAAAAAAAGGCTGAACTTACAAATACCTTAACAATTAGGATTTCACGATATATTGAAAATCTTCAAATTCTTGTAAAAGCAATGTCAAATCGGCTGGTAGATCCGAATAAAAGAATAGGAGATTTGAGACTCAGAACAGATGATCTGCTTTCACGACTTATCCGGACATTTAAAAAAAATATCATTCAACAGCATGAACGGCTTGAATGGCGGTTTGACAAACTTAACTCGCACAATCCATTAATTTATATAAAAAAAGCTAATGAGCAGCTTGATCAAAACTGTAATAATCTGTTTACTTATATAAGAATAATATTAAATAAAAAACAATTCTTGCTTCGAGAACTTGATGCAAGGTTAAATGCTCTAAGCCCCAATGCTATTCTGGATAGAGGGTACAGTATCACCAGAACTATTCCAGAGGCTGTTATTGTCCGAAACCCACGGCAGGTAGACATTGGTCAGGATCTTGAAGTTATGGTCGCCAAAGGCTCATTAATTTGCAGAGTAAAAAGGAAGTAATATTATGGCAAAGCAGACATTTGAAAAAGCGATGAAAAAACTTGAACTGATCGTTCAGCAGCTTGAATCCGGAGATCAGCCGCTTGAAGATGCTGTCAAAAAGTTCGAAGAAGGGGTTAAACTCTCAAAGTTCTGTTCCGAAAAGCTAGATGAGACAGAAAAAAGAATTACCATTTTACTAAAAGACCAAACCGGGAATCTATTTGAAAAACCATTTACCTCTGAAAGTGAATCGGAAGATGCATAGTTTTGATTTGAATTCATATCTTCTTTCTAAACGAAAACAGATAGACCGGGCAATTGATAAAATAATAGACCAGACGCCTAATTACAGCGTGGTAGTCAGCGCAATGAGGCATTCTCTCATGGCCGAAGGAAAACGCATAAGACCGATTCTTTGCATGGCTGCTTCCCGGGCTGTTGGTGGTCAGGCTGAAGATGTTATAATGCTTGCCTGCGCCCTTGAAATGATTCATACTTACTCTTTAATTCATGATGATCTTCCTGCAATGGACAACGACGATCTGCGAAGGGGCAAGCCAACGTGTCATATTGCATTTGATGAAGCCACAGCAATTCTGACAGGTGATGCCCTGCTGACGCTGGCTTTTGAAATCCTTTCATCAATCGAGCCCAACAATATAAATAACGCCTTAAAATGGCTCCGGGTAATAAATATAATTGCAAAAGCAGCAGGATATAAAGGAATGATTGAAGGACAGATAAAAGATATTGCCTCCGAAGGTAACCCGCTCGGTTTGGAAGATTTGGAACAAATGCACGCTTTAAAGACGGGTGCTCTTATTGAAGCCTCAATAATTACCGGGGCTATTTTGGGAAACGGGAGCTTTGAGCAGATCGAACAGCTCGATATTTATGCAAAAAATATAGGACTTGCCTTTCAGGTCATCGATGACATCCTTAATGTTGAAGGTGATCCGGCTGTGATGGGCAAAGACGTCGGCACCGATCAAGTTCGTGAGAAAAGCACCTACCCTTCTATATTGGGAATTGAAAAATCAAAGGAATTTGCAAAAAATTTGGTCAACAACGCCTTGCAAGCACTCGATTATTTTGATAACAAATCTGATCCGCTTCGCGCTATCGCACATTATATTATTGATAGAAAAAAATAAGTTTACAAGATACTGGATGAAGGAGTACATAACCCTTGAGCTTTCTTGAAAAAATTAATTCCCCGGCAGATTTAAAAGCACTGTCAAGATCTGAACTGCCGATTTTAGCCTCTGAGATTCGCAAAGTTATTATTGAAGTGGTATCAAAAACCGGTGGCCATCTGGCACCGAGTCTCGGTACCGTTGAACTGGCCATTGCCATTCACTACGTATTTACTGCTCCTGCCGATAAAATCATCTGGGACGTGGGACATCAGTCCTATGCTCACAAAATCCTTACGGGACGCAGAGAGCAATTCCACACGCTTCGCCAACTTGACGGAATATGCGGGTTTACCCGCATGAGTGAAAGTCCTTACGATGCATTTTCAACCGGCCATAGCAGCACCTCCATATCCGCCGGTCTTGGTATTGCGTGTGCCAAGCGTTTAAAAAATGACAAGTCCAAGGTTATCGCAGTGATAGGGGATGGGTCCATGACCGCCGGGCTTGCCTATGAAGGTCTTAACCAGGCCGGGGACATCAACAAGAATATTATAGTGATATTAAATGACAATGATATGTCGATTGCGCACAACGTAGGCGCCCTATCCTCTTTTTTAAGTCGTACCTTTTTCGCAAAATATTTACAGGATTTAAAAAAAGAACTTAAAGACTTTCTTAAATCTTTGCCCAAAGTCGGTGACGATATCTATCAATTTGCCAAGCGTTCAAAAGATTCTTTCAAGTCTTTTATTACTCCGGGGATGTTGTTTGAAGCCTTTAACTTCGAATATTTTGGACCAATAAACGGTCATAATCTGAACCATCTTATCGACATACTGAATAACATTAAGTGCCTTAACGAACCGGTTCTTCTTCATGTATCAACAAAAAAGGCAAAGGATACTCCCCTGCCGAAAAAAATCCTGTCTATTTTCACGGTGTCGGATGCTTTAATGCAGATACGGGGGAAAGTCTAAACAAGGAATGTTCTGTTCCCACATATACTCAGGTTTTTGGTGAAACCCTATTCCAAATGGCAAAAAAGGATAAAAGAATCGTTGCGGTGACTGCCGCCATGCCGGAAGGCACAGGACTTGTAAAGTTTGCCGAGGCCTATCCGGACCGGTTTTTTGATGTGGGAATCGCCGAACAACACGCGGTAACTTTTGCCGCAGGTCTGGCTACTGAAGGATTCAGACCGGTTGTGGCCATATATTCTACTTTTTTACAACGTGCGTATGACCAGATATT
>Ga0315543_1003659_pt1 | contig 13588 bp, 12 predicted proteins | sample SalMarSW160210MG_2_FD_203098 | JGI IMG/M metagenome (GOLD analysis project Ga0315543, IMG submission 203098) | Salt marsh sediment microbial communities from the Plum Island Ecosystem LTER, Massachusetts, United States - Salt Marsh Sediment SW1601-210 ...
ATATTCTTCTGGGTGGACAAATTCATTTTTACCTCCCGGCTGCTCGAAGCCCAATGGCAGGTCAGGGAAAACGTCATCTGCTGCGACTGCCAGACAGTCGCACGAGGCTATCGGCTGGTCAAGACCGGAAACTATGACAAGACCAGCTCTGTTCCGAAGTTCCGATGTGAGGCCTGCTCGCAGAAAAAGACCGAACAATTAAGGCAGGCAGGTGTTGCGATCTGACCCAGACCCTCAGCCGTTGGCGGGCAGCCCGCTGCAATCATAGGATTTATGTGGCCTCTGCCAGCACGCGGTTGATGTTGCCGATGGCCTCGTCGATTTCCGCAGGGTTCTTAAAGCCGATTACAACCGCATCAAGCATCCATCCTGCCTACGTCGAGGACCCGCCAACGGTGAGGTGGCCGAGCCCACCAAACGACGAGCGGACAAGCATCAAGAATATTGAAATCCAGCTTAAAAAGTATATAATTACACTACCAGATAAGGCCAAAAAGCAAGTCCGTAAAGAATTATATGATATTTTTTGAAATTTCTTAAAAAATAGTTGACATCTGTAGAAGATATGCCGTATAATATATGTGTACATCTACCAAGAGTAGAAGGTGCTGAGCGGTCGGCTGATAAAGTTAGACCGCAGTTTTTTATGGGAGCCGTTTTTCAAATCTTTTTTGAAGGTCTTTCTCTTTCCAAGTCTCAACATAAAATGCTGTAATCCAGTAGTAATCATATTTTCTCTTTTTTAGTACGACAACATAACGTCCTTTTTTGAACCAAATATAATGGCGAATACCTTGTCGGAGCGTGCCCTCATCATAGCTAAAAAATGTGATTTCCTTATTATATGGGTTCTCGATTAAAGGTTTGGTCCAGGGAAGACGCCTTGCTTGTTCGAAATCAATAAGACGATTTATTTTAGTGGAATCTTCACGTGTGATTATATGCCAGAAACCTTCAACTTTTCCTTGGCTATGTTCATTTATGACTCCATTAAAAGTGACATTTCTACTAAGATGGTGAGCTCTGGTTTCAATAAAATCCCTGAGGAAAACTGAGTATAGCCTTTCTATTATTTCTTTGTAGGAACCAGACAAGTCAATTACTGGAGGTAAAAATTCAGGAAATTCATCCATTGTTTTGGCTCCGCGGATGAAAGATGAATAAATTGAACTTTTGCTCCCATGGAGAAGTAGTATGTTTTAGGTCGATTCCTGAAGCATACTTTATTTTTTTGATTATATTTAGCTTTGCCGAATTGTTCTTGTGGATGTCAGTTCTATTTTCATAGCTTACTGCGCCAATTAGAAAATCGGCAAGCTGAATCAGTTGTGTTTCATGTGAACGAACCAATTGTACATTTTTTATAATTTTAAGGTCGTGATCTCTTAATTTTGTACGTAGTATTTCACCAAGCACCTTTAAGCGTTTACTTCCGCGAGTATCTTTAATATCGAGATAGATATTAAAGTCGCTTTCTTCTTGGCTCACGATGTTTATTAACAATTGGTAGTACATTTTATAGTAAAATGAGTCATGGCTACCTTGGTTGAAATAGCTATGATCGAGTTTGTCTTTTCCAAGAACAACCAGACACCTGAAATTAAGGTTTTCCTCCGCAAAGAAGTAATCTATAAGGCCGCGGTAGAATTGAACTCGACAATTTTTAGAAACCTTTGTCCATTTTAGCTCGCCCTTTGCGTTATATTTAACCTTAATCTCCCTTATTTGCTTAGAGATACTTTTGACTTTATTGGCTGGACACCAAACTGCACCGAGTAGCATTACTGGGATGTGGTCGTGTTCAAGATGACATGATTCATCACAGTAAATATTATATGTGGTACTCATACACTTCTCCAAGATTTATGATATGATATTTTAATGTATTCATACGTTAATGTCCACTTTCTTTCGAAGAAACTTGCAATTGTGCAAAAAAAAGCTATTTTGGTTGTTTTATAAAATCAACTAAAGAATATCGGTAATCGAAATTCGAGAAAATGATTGTCGGAGTTTTGAAAGCTCAATTGAATTTGCAGGGGGTAGGTTCGCTTAAAGAAAAGCGAAGCATTGTCAAAGGCCTGACCGGCCGGCTAAAAAGCAGATTCAATATATCTATCTCCGAGGTTGACCATCAGGACAGCAAAACATTAGCGGTTATTGCGATAGCAGTAGTATCGAATGATAACGGTTTCGTTCATCAGCAGCTTGACGCCATCATCAAGTTTATGCAAAACGACGGCAGATTCTACCTCGGCCAAGTCGAGCGGGAAACATTTAGCTCATAGTTTAATGGCCGAATCAAAGGACTTTGTCGATGATGAACGCTGCGCTGAGCAATATCCACCTCGATAGGAATGCTGGATACTGGATGTCCGATGCTGGATATCGGATGTCCGTAGCAGTTTCCTTTAGCAGAAACTGCTATTATCTTAAAGAATCCTGTCGACGATAAATCTTGCGCTGAGGAATATATCTACAGTCATAGCCGAGCAGAGAACAATCCATCGCAGCAAAAGCAGGCGTTTTTTTGCACGGGCTATAAAGAATATGATAGCGGTTGCGACGGCACCGAGGATATAGAGCTTGGCGGTTTGCAAAAACAATTTTTCGAGATGAGTTTGCTGATTGCCGATTGAAAGTTGTAAATCGTGCCCCATAAACCGCAAGTCAAGAATCGAAAATCGGAAATCAGGGATTGTTGCCAGTAGCAGTGTCACGATGACAAGAACGCCCATTGAAGCGATAATTACCAGAACCCACTTTCTATCGGCATCACCTGCCAGGGCAAGGCCCTGCATCCCTTCGCCTATAAGCACTGAGCAGCACAGTACAGGAATAGTAAGCCAGATAATTGGGCTGACGTTCGCCAAGGACTTTAAGTTGGGTGCGCATATAGCCAATACTGTGCCAAGAGCAAAGATTATGAATATTCCGTATCGTCGAGCTGCCAGCCGCATTAGAAATCTTCTTTTTCTCCAAATGTTGCCCGTTCGTAGGATTTCTAACGGGGCCAGCAGCATCAAGAATCCCATAATCAGCGCAGCTATCGGGACGTGATAAAAGCCGACCAATGTTATGCTCCGGCTGACCATGACCAGTGGGGCTAATAGGCCGGCCAGGTCGGATAAATGGACTTGGGCCTGTGTCGGAATTGGAAATAAACGCAGGTGTGTGGCCACCCGAAAGAACAGTATTATTATCACAAACGGCAGAGTCGATAGCAGCACGCTTAGCCAGTGCCCGTTGCGACGCGGTCGCACCGCGGCGAGCCGTTCTCGTTTATATATAAACGCAGCAGGGCAGAACAGCCACGGTATAGCCGCCGCCAAAAGAGTTGCTGCCGGGTGGAATTTGAGAAGCCCAAGCATATATGGCCCGAAGCCGTAAACGGCTCCGGCAAAAAGCGAGCCGGCAAATGCGCCCACCCACCGCCGACTCAACAAATAGCAGCCCAGACACCCAAGACAGACGTTTATTGACAGCAGATACTGTAATCTGTTGAAGTTCTCCAAGTGAGGCCAAAATAAATATACGGCAAAGCCGGCATAGATACCTGCTGCTATGATAAAGTTAGTGAATCTTGCTTTTTGCACAATACTTTTAAAGGACTTTCGTGTTCCGAGGATAAAAAACCATCCATTCGCGTCGATAGACATTTTTTTGAAAATCCTTTAGATTCGCAGCCAAGATAAGTTTTTCAGCTTTTAAGGATTACTTTTCCGCCGTAAGGCGTCCTGTGGACTGTGCCGGAGGTGATTCTGCCGATTTTATAGACCTTCTCGCCGTATCTCGTCAATTTCCTGGTGATGGAATTTGCAAAGTCCTCGGCTACTATCAGCACAAAGCCGATACCCATATTAAAGACTCTGTACATTTCGTCTTCTTCAACGGGGCCGGCTTTTTGCAGGAATGTAAATATCTTGTGTTTCGGCCAGCTTTCTTTTTTAATTACGGCATTACAGTCTTTCGGCAGTACCCGCGGAATGTTCCCGACCAGTCCTCCGCCGGTTATATGTACCATACCGTGGACTATCTTTTTGACCTTATACCGGCTCAATAGTTTCACTATCGGCCGAACGTAAATCTGTGTCGGTTCCAGCAGCACATCACCTAACACAGCGCCATCAAGCTCATCTAAATGAGTTGTTATCTTAAGTTTTTTCTTTTTGAAGCAGATGTTGCGAGCGAGCGTATAGCCGTTGGAGTGCAGCCCGCTCGAGGCTAGGCCGAGAATATAGTCACCAGCTCTTATGTTTTTTCCGGTAACGATTTTTTTTCGCTCGACCACTCCGACCGCAAAGCCTGCCATATCGAAATCGCCTTTGGCGTATGTATCCGGCATCTCAGCGGTCTCTCCGCCGATTAGCGCACAGTCTGCCTGCCGACAGCCGGCTGCGACACCTTTTACCAGCTCAGCTATTATTTTCGGTTCGAGCTTGTGAACCGCCAGATAGTCCAGAAAAAATAATGGCTCAGCGCCCTGTACGAGCATATCGTTGACATTCATCGCTACAAGGTCGATGCCGACGGTGTCGAACTTTTTTACCTTAGCGGCGAGCTGTACCTTGCTGCCGACGCCGTCGGTGCAGGCAACCAGCACTGGATTCTTGTAGTTTCTTTTGAACAGCCGTTCGTCATAATCCAGCCGAAACATCCCTGCAAACGCATTTTTGGATTTGATGACTCTCGGCCCGAATGTGCTGGCAACAGCAGAATAGATTTCTTCAACCATCTGCTCGCCTGCATCGATACTTACACCCGATTGTGCGTATGTGATATATTTACTCATTTAAACTGAAAGCTTAAAACTAAAAATGTAAAACCACAACCTAAAGTGTAAAATTCATCTCTTGCCTTTTAGAGTCAAAATACTTGAACCTAATATATTTGCTAATTCTTTGGTTTCTTTCAAAAAATAATCAAGCTGGACGTTATTTATTTTCTTTGCGTCTCTTGGTAACCCGAGCCAATATAAGTTCTCATTTGCAGATTTGAGAGAGTGACTAAAAAAATTTGTAAAGTCTCTTTTTGAACTAGCGCCTTTAGCTTCAACAATATTTGCTCCTATAGATGTAGCCGACCTTAGCAGTTGTTTCGTAATAACGCTGGTTGATACCTCTTTTGGGAGCGAATCCACGAATTCTATTATTTCGATGGAATATTGGTATGCTCTATGCCTTAATTCGGTTTTTAGTTTTGAATTTTGGTTTTGCACTTTAAGCTTTACGCTTTAAGCTAATCACTATTCCATTTCGTCAAACATCCGCATCTGATAACGCTCCAGTGAAAACTTGTTGACCGTATAATCAGGCGGGATAGGGTATTTGCCTGTCCAGCAGGCGGTGCAATAGTGGTCTTTTGCAAGTGTCGCACAGGATAGCATCCCCTCCAGCGACTGATAGCCGATGCTATCGACCTCAAGAAAATCTCTGATTTGCTCCAGATTGCGATTATTCGCCAGCAGCTCTTCTTTAGTGGGAAAATCCACGCCATAAAAGCAGGGAAATCGCAGCGGCGGGCAGCTCACTCGCATATGGATTTCTTTTGCGCCAACCTGGCGCAAGCTTCTAATCTTGCCTCTTGTAGTTGTGCCACGAACTATAGAATCATCCACGACTACTACGCGTTTTCCGGCTACGACTTCTTTTACTATTGCCAGCTTGAGCTTGACCTGCAGCTCTCTTGATTTCTGCTCCGGCAAGATAAATGTTCTGCCGATGTAGTGGCTTCTGACCATTCCCATATCGAAGGGTATTTTGCTCTGCTCTGCGTAGCCGATTGCCGCCGAAGTCCCTGAGTCCGGCACCGGTATTACGACATCTGCATCGGCTGGCTGTTCTATTGCCAGCTGCCTGCCGAGCTTTTTTCTAAATTCGTGCACGTTTTCGCCGAAGATGGTGCTATTTTGCTTGGCGAAATAGATATGCTCGAATATGCAGTGAGCCGGCGTAATAGTACCCGGCTGGACGAAAAATCTGCTGGATAGCCCCTTCTCATCCAACCGAACGATTTCGCCGGGTTCGACCTCACGAACGAGCTTTGCACCTATGGCATCGAAAGCGCAGGTTTCACTGGCGACAACATAGCTGCCATTATCTGTTTGGCCGATGCACAAAGGCCTGAACCCATAAGGGTCGCGGGCCGCCTCAATACGGTCGGCAAACAAAAACAAAAGACAATACGCCCCCTGCAAATGGTTCAATATGTGCGCCAGCGGGTCGGGATTATCGGTGTGGGTCGGCTTGGCAAGCAGGTGAATAATAACTTCCGTATCGCTCGTCGATTTGAATATACTGCCATAGGCCTCATATTCATCCCGCAGAAGCGACGCATTTACAAGATTTCCGTTATGTGCTACTGCAACCTGCCCATGGGAGTATTCTGCTAATAGCGGCTGACTGTTCACAGCTTTACTGGCGCCGGTTGTCGAATACCGCACGTGGCCGATTGCTATCGGATTACGCAGCTTCTCCAAGGTATTTGAGCCGCTGCGGAATACCCTGCTTACCGTGCCCACACCTGTATAGCACCGGATAAATTCACCGTCGCTGGTGGCTATTCCTGCAGACTCCTGACCGCGATGCTGCAGACTATGTAAGCCGAAGTAGGTTTTTTCAACGGCTTCCAGGTCGCCAAAAATCCCGAAAAGACCACAACTTTCCTTCATTTCACTCAAAAGAACCTAATGTTATTACGATATTGATATTTTTATACCAGATATTAGGTGAAGTTTATCATTTGCACTTGCGTATTTCAAGCTAATCTCCAGCGTATTGTTTGAGCCCTCTATCAGGAATAATTCGCCCTCTTCGGCGCAATCATAGTTAGGATAGTATTGCATCGAATATTTCTTCTCGTCTATCGCCACGGTGTATTCGTCTTTATCCTGTTTGGCTAAATTTGTTATGACGTTTCCGAACCTGTCGATTCTCACAACTATTCCGGCTTTGCCATCGAGATAAAGCTCCAGTTTTTCGATGGCTCGACTTTGCTCGCCACGGTGAGCTTGTCGAACCGTTTTTTCTATTCTTTCGCCTATAGTCTCGAACTTGTCCGCCAGACGTATGGTGGACTTGCCTTGATTGATATTTGCAGCCGCTTTTGCAAATACGTCTCTGCCGTGAAATGTCCTGCTGGCGTCGGCAGGAATGGGAATTTGCCTTATATCGATTATTCTCTGCTCGCCAAGTGTTTCCCAAAGCAGACCATTATCCGGCGCAACGAAGTAAAAATTTTCTGTTTTTACCGCCAGTGCTTTTCTATCTGTTCCTACACCCGGGTCAACCACGCAGCAAAAGACGGTTCCTTTTGGAAAGTATTTGTAGTTATTTTTCAGAATCCACGATGCCTCGATGATATTTTGAGGCGAAATATCGTGGCATAAATCAACAACTTTTGCATCGTGGTCGATACTGTAGATAACCCCCTTCATCACACCTGCATATTCACTTTGGCCAAAATCTGTTAACAAAGCTATCATATTAAACCCTTGGTGGGCTAATCGTTTTCAGGATGCATAAATTCAGGTATTCGTCGGATCTTTCCATTTAAATCAACGCAGGCAAGGATACTTGTGCCTTCGGCTAAGACCAACCCATTAGCTTCGCGGGTGAGTTTGTAGCTGTGCTGGACCTTGCTGGCAGTTACGCCTGTACACATCGTTTGCAGTTGCAGCTTTTCATCGTAAAAGACGGCTCTGCGATATTTTATATTCAGCTCGGCCACGACAAAGAATACGCCTGCTTCTTCGAGGTCTTTGTATGCTATACCGTTAGCCCGCAGCAGCTCTGTTCTACCCATCTCGAACCATACCGGATATACGCTGTGATGGACTACGCCGGCCTTGTCGGTTTCTGCATATCGCGGCACAATAGTTATCGTATGACTTTGGATAGCTGTTCGTTTGGGAAAATCCATCTTAAACTCCGCCCTTCATACCTTGTCCCTTACGGTCTTCGGCCCTGCCTCTGCGTCTCCCGACTCAAGTCGGGGCGGCGGGCCAGCGCCTCAAACATTGCCAGCACATTTTCAACCGGCGTATTGCACTGGATATTATGAACCGTACTGAAAACAAATCCATTGGTTTTATTGAATATTTGCAGCCGTTCAGCAACCTGCCGACGTACTTCATCGGGCTTTCCGGATATTAGCGTCTGCGGTTCGACTCGCTTCGCTCGCTCACCGCCCTGAGCGAAGTCGAAGGGTTGTGCATCTACGCCTCCCCATAAGACTATTCTGCCGCCGTATTTATCAATTAGAAGTTTCGGGTCCATACCTTTGGCGGATGTTTGTACGGGGCTTAAGATATCGAAGCCGGCCTCTATAAAGCCCTCAATCAACGGCTCGCAGCAGCCGCAGCAGTGTTTCATCGTTTTCCATTTGGTATGGGAATGAATCCAGTCATTGAGTTTTTTACTGAACGGCAGATAAAGTTCGCGATAACCTTGAGGACTGCAAAATAACGTATCCTGAGCCGCCAGGTCTGTAGTATCCAGCAGAACTATATGCACTTTATTACCTACCGCCTGGTAAATCCTCTCAAGATTTTTAAGCGTAATCTCTGCCTGGCCCGCAAAGACCTCTTTAATATATTCTTTCCTGGTAACGGTACTTATGTACCATTCTTCGATGCTGCGAATGCCTTTCGGATGCTTCAAATCCGGTGCCGTAACTTTTGTAATATCACCAAAGCCGGTACCCGGAAATTCTGCTGTTATCGCAAGGTCGGTGTTTTGGTAAAGTTCATTTGCCCGCTGCTCATAGATTTCCAAATCTTCATCGCTAATGGGCTTAAACTCCTCAAGGTTATCAGCCGGATTAAGATTTGCCTCATCAATCGGTTCCTGTCGGATAATTGACTCAAAATAGCATCCCCCTTTGGGCATTCTTGCCGAGGCCGGTGCCGACTTGTCACCTTCCGGATACTGCAAAATGTCGCCATTCGGTTCCGGCTCGGTGTTGAACTTGCCCGGCACCAGCACATCTGTTCCGTCAAATGTTCTCCATAGTTTAAAGTCTGTATTCTCAAAGCCAAAAATGTTTTTAGGCCCGGGCAAGTTAACAATATCGATTCCGAGCGCATCTCGCAGGTCAGCAGCCACTTCGCCAAGCATTTGATACGGCTCAATGACTTTTATCCGCCGTGCGTGTGCTTGCCCGCCGTCCTTGTGGCGGGGCGGATTTACCAGCTCATTTTTCCCTTCCAGCCCAAGTCTCTGGCGCAGCTTCGCTATGAAGCTAACGTGGGCTCCTGTGCCGAACGTGCCTCCCAAATCTAAAGCAACGCGGTCCACTTCTTTGTACTCGAGCGCCCGCAGCACCCGCTCTCTGCCGGTCAAAGCGGTTTTTGTTTTGCCCTTATCGCTGAAATTTGTATTCATAAAAATCTGCCTTTTTAGCCACTTTAGCTCACTTCTCTCTACCTTCTTGTGTCTTCGTGGCTAATATCTTTGCGTTCTCGGCGGTAATGTCGGAACTTGTCTGACCCGCTGCCCCGCCTTGCGGCGGGAGACGCAGGGGCAGGCGACAGTCAAGAGTCAGGATTTTATCACTTCACTACAATTTTACAAAGAGTTCCTCGGAAATTCAGCCACGAAGCCACTAAGGCACAAAGATAAAAAAATAATTATATCAAAATCTTGGTGTCTTAGTGCCTTGGTGGCAAAAACTACAAAAATTTGTGCTGTATAAAAATGTGGAGAAAATAGGAAATTTCTTGACGGATTCAACTCTTCGTGAAATAATAGATTCCCTCTTATGAAAGGTTTTTAATAATTTTAATGAACGAAAGGATAAATTATGAAAAGTAATCTTGTTAGCTTAAAATTTTTAGCATGTCTTTTGATAATCTGTGCCGCCTGCGGCTTTTCCTGCCGACGCAAGACGCCGGAGCCGGATGTCAATAGACCCGCGCCAGGTCCTAACGAATCCAGGGTCGAGACCGATGTCGAGTTGATTAAGCCGACTGCTGTCACTGAAATGGAGCCGAATAGCATAGCTGTTACCGTCAACGGCATTAATATAACCGAAGGCGAAATAGATAAAATGCTCGAGCCGCAGCTCGCCGCGATGGCCGAACGAGCTCAAAATCGCCCGCCTGAATTTATGGAACAAATGAAAAAAATGCTCAGACGGCAGGCCGTGGAACAAATGGTTACCGAACAACTACTGGAGGAAAAGGTAAAAAAAGCCAACATAGTGGTTACCGACGAAGAAGTGATTAGCCAAATTAAAAAAATAGCATCTATGCAGAAGCCGCCGGTATCTTTGGAAGATTTCAAGGAAAAAATGGAAGGTCTCGGTCAAAGCTTTGACCAGGTAAAACAGCAGGTACGAAAAGCACTGACTTTTCAGAAAGTTATGGAAGTCCAGCTTGCCGACAAGGTAAATGTTACCGTAGAAGACGCCAACCAGTATTATGAACAAAGCCGTAGGCGGTACGAAGTGGACGAGCAGGTCAAAGCAAGCCATATTCTCATAAAACCCGACACTACTGACCCTAACACCGACCCGAACCAGGCCAAGGCAATCGCAAGGGCAAAAGCCGAGGACCTGCTTAAGCAGGTCAAAGAAGGAGCTGATTTTGCTGAATTAGCCAAAGCCAATTCCGACTGCCCATCATCGGAAAATGGCGGTGATTTAGGCTTTTTTGGCAGAGGGCAGATGGTACCGCCTTTTGATAACGCTGCATTTGAATTGGAAACCGGACAGGTCTCAGGCATTGTAGAAACCGAATTCGGATATCACATAATAAAAGTTACAGGCCACAAAGACGCCAGTATTAGAACGTTTGAGCAGGTCAAAGACGAGATAATACAACAGTTAACGCAAAGAAAGCAGCGCGAGCTGGCTGGGCAATTTATCGAATCTCTCAAGGCCGAGGCCGACATTGTTTATCCGCCCGGCAAAGAACCTGAAATGAGAATGCCTCGACGCCGACCGATGCCGTCGCCCAGGCAGGGAAAACCTATTAAGCCCCAGGATAAAACTGCGGTTGAAGAAGAGTAGATACGCTAAATGTTATATTCGTCCTTCGTAGGGTGGGGCTTGCCCCACCGTTCCATAATTGGTGGGTTAAAGCTTGCCCACCTCTGGTGGTACCCACCCTACGGAGAGTGGATGCGTACATTATTGTAAGGGCTTTGCCGGGTCGAGATTTGCTGATTCTATGTCCTTGAAATATTTTACCGTCCCTACCTTCAGCTCAACCGTGGCATCTTCGTCACAAACAATAATACCATTCGGATGCACTTGCAGGGCGCTGACCGTCCACATATGATTGACACTTCCTTCGATGGCATGTCGCAGTGCACGTGCCTTATTATGGCCGTTGACGATAATCAGCACTTCCTCGGCATCCATAACGGTCCCCACGCCCACGGTCAAAGCGGTCTTAGGGACTTTGCTAACGTCGTTATCGAAGAACCGTGAGTTAGCTATAATTGTGTCGATGGTTAAAGCCATAACTCGCGTTCTCGATGATAATGACGAGCTTGGCTCATTGAATGCTATGTGGCCATCAGGGCCTATACCGCCGATGAAGAGATTAACACCGCCCACGTCTTTTATTTTTTCTTCATATCTCTTACATTCGGCTTCGAGGTCCGGCGCGTTACCGTTGAGAATATTGATATTTTCTTTGGAAATATCTATGTGGCTGAAAAAGTTGTTCCACATAAATGAGTGGTAGCTTTCAGGGTGGTCCTCGGCAAGGTTCACATATTCATCCATATTGAAGGTGACAACATTTTTGAATGTTACCGCACCTTTCTTATTATGTTCTATCAGCTCTTTATACATTCCCATAGGTGAAGAGCCTGTAGGCAGGCCGAGAACAAAACACTTGGATTCGCCCGGGCTAAATTCGTTTATTCTCTGGGTAACATAATTAGCAGCCCATTTGGATGCCACTTCGTAATTCGGCTCAATTATTACTCTCATAGATTACTCCTTGCTTAAAAACTGATTTTGCCACCAAGACACAAGGGCACAAAAAAGTGTGAAGTGCCTAAAGTTTGGAGTGACTAAAGTTGCGGATTATTTTTTTACTTTAGCCCACTTTAGCTCACTTTTATTTTCTTTGTGTCTTGGTGCCTTTGTGGCTAAAAAGAGATAGAATACGTTTCTCAACGTAATTTTTCCATACGGCCGATAAGCTCATCACCAAGCTCAGTTTTTTCAGTTATGTGTTTTTCGATTTCAGAAACGAAGCTATTTTCTTCAAATGTTCCTCTTACCTGTGCGAAATCGCTGTATTTTGTTTGTTCATCACCGTCGATGCCATATCCGATTTGGGCGGTGTCGGTAAATTCCTTTCTGGCATCGCTGTAAAGGGTATTATCAAGCTCTATTACAGCTTCCTTCCATTTCGTTGTTAGCTCAATGATGTCGTCTGCTGTTATCTTGTCGAGCTTAACGCCCAATTGCTGCTCCAAAACATCCACTGCCCAGCGCCACTCGTAAGCGGGGTAATTTTCATGCATCGACTGAAATGCTTCGGCAACCTGCTCCAGCGTGCTGATAGAGCCATTTTCAATATCGCAGAGCAATTTCTGGACTGCTTCTTCCGGCGCGAATAAGCCCGCTAAATCCACCCATTTACCCGACCCTGTTTTGGCGTCCGGCATAAGAGCCGCCCGAAGCTCATCAACATTCTTGAGCTGCTTGTCCTCCAGCCGTTTAATCAGACAATTACCCAGGAATTTGTCAGAGCCAATCTGATAGAATTTAATACCGTTGTCCAGCGATGATTTCTTGATTTTGCAGCTATGGTAGGTGAAGTAATCGCTCGTTGGGCCTGAGTTTAACTTAAGGTTGGTGAGTAACTCACGGCCGTTAAGCATTTTTTGAATCGTATATGGGCTTAAAAGTTTGAAATTTATGTAATCCAGTTTCTTGGGGTCTTTGCGTTTGTCTCTTTTCGGCCATTTTCGAGCGTCTCGGACGGTTCCTACGCTGCGCAAATTCACTCCAGGGGCAAGAATACTTTCGTCTTCGTGCTCAATCAGGTATGAAAAAGGTAAATCTGAGGTATCTGAGTTTCTGTAATGCCTGCCCATTACCACGGTGAAAGCCCCGACCTTTGCCGGCCAGAGCATATACGAATCACTGGCGGTCTTGGAGCCGCGCTCGACCACACCTTGGTGGACCGGCCCGAGTTTGTACATATGATTACTCTGGTTGGTTCCACTGCCGGCATTAAGAAAGGAGAACAGTCCCGCAATCAGCAGAGTTGATTTATGATGTGTAACGGTATATGGTCCTGCAAATATAGCGCAGGCCTCGCCATGGAAGCCACCACAGTTAGCGAAGTATACCGAATTTTCTGCTGAATATTGCTTAGCTAATTCGGTGCCCTGACCTACGAAGCATTTGGATATTATTGTGCCGTCGGTAATCTTCGCACCGGAGCAGACAATGAAATCTTCTGCAAAGACTCCGGGCCCGATATAAACAGGGTCTTCCGGGCAGCTATTGATTGAGCCGTTCTCCAATCTGCTAGCTGCCTCAATTACGCTTGCAGAACCTATTTTGACGTTCTTGATAATTCGGCAGTTAACAGCTCTGGCGCCTTTTGCTACAAGGC
>Ga0315543_1003663_pt1 | contig 13580 bp, 12 predicted proteins | sample SalMarSW160210MG_2_FD_203098 | JGI IMG/M metagenome (GOLD analysis project Ga0315543, IMG submission 203098) | Salt marsh sediment microbial communities from the Plum Island Ecosystem LTER, Massachusetts, United States - Salt Marsh Sediment SW1601-210 ...
AGCCGAAACGTCAGATTCACCTTTGAGCACAGAGATCCAAAGACCTATTGGATTGAGATGCTACCCATACCAATCCTGGTGTTGTGTGGTCTGTTCTCATTCTACCTGGTTGCTTTGCATGTTCTCATCTTCTTCAATGGAGTATTCCCGCTTCTTGGTGTCTGGGTGTCAGAGCTTCAGGGCATCATGCTGCTTGACATCTCGATACTGTGTTTGGTGGGTTTGCTGTGGGGTGTATTGAGGTTGAGGAAGTGGGCATGGTGGAGTGCCTTGATTTACTTCGCTTGGACGGCAGTTTCGTGGATTATCACGCTTGCGCGGTCCAGCTGGTTGGATATTCTGTTAAAGATGGATTTCCCGCCATTCGAGATGGAGATACTGCAAGAAGTGCCGTTTCAAGGGTTTCATTTTGCAGCGCTGATTGGGATACCGCTTCTTGTTACTTCAGGACTGATAGCCTTCTCCAAACGGTACTTCAAGGATAGATGATCAGGTCTCAAGGTGGTGAGGCGTACCTGAGAAGACAATTCGAAGAAGTGCCATATGACAATGAGATGGAGGTAACTCGGGACGGCGGAGCACACCGTGAAAAGGTACTCAAGGAGAATCAAGAGGCAACTCAGAGAACTCGCCAGCCTTGCATACGAGAACGAACTGAGCAGGGAGCTTGCGCGACTGGCGAACAAGTTCGACGAATGGCGCCAGGGCAGGCTCAGTGCTGGTGACCTGAGTTATCTCATCCATCAATACGACATTGGGCCATCGAGAGAACTCTTCAAGCACTACAACAACGGACTGCCCCACATGCAGCTAGCCTGCGCCATAGTGCATGGGATCCTCAACGAAGAGGATATTCCAGAAGAGATCTGGCCATACATCAGGGACGCGCTAGAGTTCTGCAGGTCTGATTCGTAACGTGCGCGTGAATGAGCAGCAGCGACCGGGCAGGATCCCACCAGAGCCCGCGCGGCCGTCGGTAGCGGACGGCGGTTCGGTTGGGGCCCGTGAGTGCCCCGCCAGACAGCAGCGACGAGCCTGCACCACATCTGCGCTGATCTGGCCACGGTCAGACCGACAGCCGCATCACGCGCTCGCAAATACCAGCGCTGCCTGTCAGATCAGCCACCGTAGCGCTTCCGGCTTGAGATCCCAATGCAGAGGCGCCATTTGTGCTTTTTTGCACGACTTGCCAAGGCAGGCAAAGCTGTGTACAATATGCGAGGCCGGTATCTTCCCCAGCGGCCAAACAAACCAATTGCCCCGCAAGGCTTCACCCTGAGGCGCTTCGCGTCGTGAGACATTCAGCGTCGAAGGAGCTCAGCCCGAAGGGTAGAAAGGACGCGCCGAGTATGAGCGAAAAGAACGACGTATCATCTCTGCCTACCGAAGCGCTTCCACCATGCACGGCTGCCTGCCCAGCGCACACTGATGTACGGGGCTACGTCAATGCCATCGCGCGCGGCGATTTAGAGGAGGCCTATCAGCTGGCGCGCGAAGCCAACCCCCTGCCATACATCTGTGGCAAGGTGTGTGCCCACGCTTGTGAAACGGAATGCAGGCGTGGTGACATAGACGAGCCTGTGGCCATTTGTGCGCTGAAGCGCTTCGCTACAGAGCAGCACGACCTGCGCAAGGGCCACGCACCAGGCCTCTCCGTGGCCGAACCTAAGGAAGACAAGGTAGCCATCGTTGGTGCAGGGCCCGGTGGCCTGACCGTTGCGCATGACCTGGCACGCATGGGCTACAAGGTAACGGTCTTCGATGCCAACCCCAAGCCTGGCGGCACGATGCAGGTGGGCATTCCTCTGTATCGCCTGCCGCGCGACACGGTCGAACTCGAAGTGGCCCCTCTGAGAGAGCTGGGGATCGAGTTCGTCACCAACACGCGAGTCAGCGACGTGGACGCCCTGCTGGCGGACGGGTACAAGGCTGTCTTCCTGGCCATTGGTTCGCACGCAGGCCGTAAACTGCGCCTCGCCAATGCCGACCTGCCGGACGTCTGGTTGAACATGGAGTTCCTGCGCCGGGTGGCATTGGGCGAAAAGGTTGATCTCAGCGGTCGCCACGTGCTGGTGCTGGGCGGAGGCAATGTGGCCATAGACGTTGCGCGCACCGCAGTGCGCCTGGGTGCCGCCGAAGTCTCCATGACCTGCCTTGAAAGCTGTACGATGATGCCTGCCCACGCCTGGGAGATTGAGGAGGCGCTCGACGAGGGCGTGCAGATGTTCCATGACCGCACGTTCAAAGAGATCGTTGCTGAGAACGGCAAGGTCAAGGGTGTGCGCTGTGTGAAGGTTGACTTCCGGGGCTTCCTTCCGACTGGCGGGATCGACATGGATGAGTTCCCGGAGACGGAGCACGTCCTACCCGCCGACCTGGTCATCTTTGCCATCGGCCAGGGCCCCGACTTGAGCTTCCTGCCGCAAGATGGGTCCATAGCCCAGACACGACGCCGTACGATACAGGTAGACCCGCTCACACTGGCCACCACCAAGCCTGGCGTCTTTGCTGGCGGGGACGCCATCACCGGCGTTGGCTTCATCATTGATGCCGTCGGTGCTGGCCACCGGGCCGCGCGTTCGATAGACGCCTATCTGCGCGGCATTGACCCGGCCACAGTGCAGCCCCCCGAACCTGAAAAGCTGGGCGAACTGCAGAAAAAGACCGTTTCCCACGTCCGCCCACTCAAGCGTGACGAGATGCCCAAACTGGACGCGGACCTGCGCAAGACCAGCTTTGAGGAGGTGTACCTCGGGTACACTGAGACGCAGGCCATCCGTGCCGCCCATCGCTGCCTCACCTGCGGTGCGGGCGCGCAGGTGGACACCGACAAGTGCATTGGCTGCCTGACTTGTGTTCGAGTCTGCCCCTACGAGGTAGTTGCACTGGTGCGCGGCACCGCGAATGTGCCCATAGACCAATGCCAGGCCTGCGGCATCTGCGCAAGCGAGTGCCCGGCCAAAGCCATCACCATGAAGCTGTACTCAGACGACGACCTGCTCAAGGAGATCAAGAGCGCTGTACGCAAAGCCAAACGCGCTGTCAGTGTAGGGACGGGCAATGGCAAGCCCATCATCATCGGCTTTGCCTGCCGCTACTGCGCCTACGCTGGCGAAGATCCAAGCGTCGTCAAAGCCAGGCTGCCCAGCAACGTAAAGACGATAGAGGTGCTGTGCAGCGGCAAGGTAGACTCGCTGTACCTGCTGAAAGCCTTCGAGTTTGGCGCCGATGGCGTCTTTGTGGCCGGATGCCTGGAGGGCGACTGCCACAATGAGAAGGGCAGCGTACACGCTGGCCAGCGCGTGGCGTACGTCAAGGGACTGCTGGACCAGATTGGCCTTGGTAGCGGACGTTTGGAGATGTTCAACATGTCCCCCGCACAAGGTGCTGACATGACCGAAGCCGTGGCCACGCTGACGGCAAGCATCAAGGAATTGGGGCCCAGCCCGGTGAGGAGACGTTAGGATGATAAAAGCAGAACAGAAACCCATCGCCGAGATAATGGAGATGATCGCTCCATACAAGAAGATACTGATCCTCGGCTGCGGCACCTGTGTCACGGTCTGTTTCGCTGGCGGTGAGAAAGAAGTGGGACTCCTGGCTTCTAGCCTGCGCATTGCCTCTGCTGCAACAGGCCAGGGAAAGACCTTCGCCGAGGCGACCGTGCAGCGCCAGTGCGAGTGGGAGTTCATTGACGCGGTAGCGGATCAGATCAAGAGGGTTGACGCTGTCCTCTCACTGGGCTGCGGCATCGGCGTGCAGGCTCTAGCGGAACGCTACCCGGACGAGGTCATCCTGCCTGGCGTCAACACCACTTTCCTGGGCATGGCTGTGCAGCCCGGAGTATTCGAGGAGCGCTGCGTGGCCTGCGGCGACTGCATACTAGGCCAGACAGCCGGCATCTGCCCCATCGCGCGCTGCGCCAAGAACCTGTTGAACGGCCCCTGCGGTGGCTCACAAAATGGCAAATGCGAGATCAATCCAGATCTCGACTGCGCCTGGCAGCTTATCTACGACCGCCTGGCAAGGCTGGGACAGCTTGACCGCCTGGCCACAATTATGCCGCCCAAGGATTGGTCCAAGGACCGTGATGGCGGCCCGCGCAAGATCGTAAGGGAGGATCTGAGGCTATGAAAGCTGGCAGCAATCTCGAAAAAGTCCTTAGCAGCGGCCGCTTCGCCGCCACTGGCGAGTTGGGACCTCCCAAGAGCGCGGACCGTGAGGTCGTCCGACACAAGGCAGGCCTGCTCAAAGGCTATGTGGATGCAGTCAACATCACCGACAACCAGACGGCCATCGTGCGCATGTCGAGCATGACAGTGGGCATCATGCTGCTGCAACTGGGCCTGGAGCCCACCATGCAGATGACCTGCCGTGACCGCAACCGCCTGGCTATTCAATCTGACTTGCTGGGTGCCGCTGCGCTAGGCGTCAAGAACCTGCTCTGCCTGACCGGCGACCATCAGAGTTTCGGCAATCACCCCACAGCGCGAGGCGTCTACGACCTGGACTCCATGCAGCTTCTGACTATGGTCAAAGCCATGCGCGACGAGAGGAAATTCGCCTGCGGCGAGGAGATGGACGTCGAGCCCCACTTCTTCATCGGTGCAGCGGCCAACCCCTTCGCTGACCCCTTCGAGTACCGCCCGTTACGCCTGGCTAAGAAGATCGCTGCGGGAGCGGACTTTATCCAGACGCAGCTCATCTACAATGTGCCCAAGTTCGCCGAGTACATGAAGAGAGTACGAGACCTGCGCCTGCACGAAAAGTGCTATATCCTGGCTGGAGTAGGCCCCATCAAGAGCGTGGGCATGGCCCGTTACATGCAGAAGAGCGTGCCAGGGATGGACGTGCCCGAAGAGATCGTGGCCCGTCTCAAAGGTGTACCTAAGGAGCAGAGGCGGCAAGAAGGCATCAAGCAATGCGCAGACATCATCCGCCAAATTCGTGAGATACCTGGCGTAGCTGGCGTGCACATCATGGCTATCGAATGGGAGGAAGCCGTGGCGCACCTACTGGAACTGGCAGGGCTGCTGCCGAGACCGCAGATGTAGACTTGCCATACAGCGCCTTGATTACCTGATCGACATGATAGAGGCCAAGCTAAGCCTGGCCTCTATTTGTTTTGCCTCAGTAAGAAACGAATGAGTTACAGAACAGTTGCACATAAGAGAACTGATTTGCATTTTTGGCGGTTTTGTGGTATATTGGGGACACAAATAAGTGACAGGTTGTCTCGTGCATTCACTTGGCGGCCAGATGGAGGGATGGATCCTCTCCCATGTAACAGACGAATACGAATCACTGATGTACCCGGGTAATCCCATCACGTGCGATGAGCAGATCGGGTACGCGACTGGAGGCATACGATGACAACTACACTCAGAATCTGTCGCGAATCCTGGGAAGGGGGGGGCCAGCCAGCTCAAGAGTTGGGGCACGAGGCTATCCGTGCAGATCGCAAACACAACGAGGAAAGGAGCAGAGGAAAGCCAGACGAATATCGTGGTAGGACAGCAAGTGAGAGCTCAGTCGAACCAGAGAGTTTCGCCTGGCAGGATGCGATCACGCTGTATCTCAAAGACGTCGGCTCCATCTCACTGCTCAAAGCTAAAGAAGAAACCGCACTGGCGAAATGCATCGAGCGCGGCGAGGCTGCCCAACGACGCCTGCGCAGAGCCCGGGCTCCTACAGAGAATCAAAGAAGACGTTGGGAGGCACAGGTACACGCTGGCCTGAACGCACGTGAGCAGCTAATCAACGCCAATTCGCGCCTGGTGATCAGCATAGCCAAAAAGTACGTCCATTGCGGCGTACCGTTCTTGGATCTGATCCAGGAAGGCAACATTGGCCTCATGCGCGCCGTGGAGAAATTCGACTATCATCTCGGTTACAAGTTCAGCACGTATGCCACGTGGTGGATTCGCCAGGCCATCCTGCGTGCCATCGTCAACCAGGGACGCCTTATCCGCGTGCCCATGTACATGTCCGAGCGCATCAATCGCCTGACCAGAGTGTCGCGTCGGCTATTGCAAGAGCTGGGACACCAGCCCAGCGTCCAAGAGGTCGCGCGTCAAATGGGCGTTACCTGCGCAAGAGTGCTTTGCCTGATCCGCATCGCGCAACAGCCAGTGTCCTTGGAAACGCCCATAGGCGAAGGGCAAGACTCTTCACTAGCGGACTTTGTCGAAGACCAGACCACGCCCTCGCCGGCAGAAGTGTCCTCCATAGCCCAACTCAAACAGGATGTGGAAGAGGTTCTATCTTCTCTCAGCCCGCGAGAGGACAGGGTGCTAAAGCTGCGCTACGGACTCTGGGACGGTTCCAGCCATTCGCTGGATGAAGTGGGGCACAAGTTCGGGGTAACGCGCGAACGTGTGCGGCAGATTGAGATCTCCGCGTTGCACAAGCTGCGCCACTCCAGCCGCACTCGGAAGCTGCGCTGCTATCTGGAATAGGTATGACAGGAGTTATGCGGTTGCCTTTCTAAAAGGCGGATTTCACGGCAGAGGACGCAGAGAAAACCCAAGAGTTCTCTGCGTCCTCTGCGGTGAGCAAGTCCTGTCATGAGACAAGACCAGCTGGGTTGTCAGGCTGTGCTGTCGCGAAGCTGGGCCACATAGATGCCGCGGATCTGGTCGAAAATGCCCAGGTAGCGAAGGCTGGCATAGTCCGGGTAGGTCCACTCCCAGGGATGGAAAGCCCCGCCTTTGTAGTACAGAGTGACCTCAGCGTAGATACCCTGCTCCAGATAAACACGGTGCGTGTAGTCCTTGGTGGTGGCCAGCACCAGCTTGCTGAGCGACAGGTAGCCGGGGTCCAGGTTGAGGCGCCGCCGCCCTTCAACCGCCCAGGTCATCTCCAGTTCGTTAGTCGCGCGCTTGATCGCCGCAAGACGCTGTGGTGGAATTAGCTCAGCGAAAGCCACAATCTGGCGCACCAGCCCCTCGCCAAACTCACACGCGTAGTACGAGGTGTGATTAAAGGGCAGCAATTCACTGTGGTAGTCAATGGGCCCAAAACGGTTGACCAGCGTCCCCCTGGCCACAGCCAGCAGCGTCTCATCAGCGCTAAAGATGCTTGCAATCAGTTTGACCGGCGCTGGCTGTTTGATCTGGCCCATCTCTGCGTCACCTGCCCAGAGGTGATTATAGGCAGACCCTAAGGGTTTCGCAAACCCTTAGGGTCTCATGATTATGGCGCCGAAGAGTGCGGGAGTCAATGTGAGCACACCTCAACAGCCCCTTGCCAGACAGCCACGCTTGTGTTAGAATCCCCTTGATGAGCAACTCCAGGCGGAGCAAACCAAAGATCCACCGTGCCTGGGGCATTCCCTTACCAAAGGACAAGGCAATGAACATCGTCTACTTTGACCTGGAAACGCAGCGTACCATTGACGAAGTCGGCGGGCGCGCCAATATTCGGAAACTGGGTCTGGCTGTGGCAGTGACTTACAGCACGGCAGCAGCCACCTACCGCCGCTATACAGAGGATCAGGTTCAAGACCTGATCGAAGAACTAAAGTCCGCCGAGCTCGTGGTGGGCTACAACGTTCTGAGATTCGACTACGAGGTGCTGCGTGCCTACAGCGATGAGCCGTTCGAGGAACTGCCCACCGTGGACATGCTGCAGCACTTGGCACGCCATTTGGGCTTCCGCGTCTCGCTCCAGTCAGTGGCCACCGCCACTCTGAGCGTTGGCAAGTCTGCCGATGGCCTGCAGGCAGTGCGCTGGTATCGGCAGGGACTGATTGATAAGGTGCTCGACTACTGCCAGCAGGACGTGGAGGTCACGAGGAAGGTGTACGAATACGGAAGAGAGCACAAAGCCGTGTACTATTGGGACAGGCGACATCAGCGCCGCATGGTAGCGGTGAATTGGTAGTGGGGGATAGAAGATAGAATCAAGAAACCCGTTTCCCCCTGGCACTGCCCGCCAGGGCATGTGTGACAGAAAACGGGTTTCTACAGAGTACTGGGTCAACCGTTCGTCCTCGCGTAGCATCTTCCCCGTCAGGGTGTCTCCTTTGTCTCTCGACACCTTTGTCACGTCTGACAAAGACGTGGAAGACGAGAGGTCGCCCCCCTGCGGGGCCCTTCGGCGGCGTCGCTCGCCCTGTCTCACCTTTGGTCTTCACGCCAAAGGCGTGAACGGGGACGACAGGACTGAGGCGACGAACGGCGCTCGACGGGATTGCTAAACTCAAGCTCCCCCTCTCATACGATGTTTGGTGAGCTGCGCTTAGCAATCTGTGGACAAAGCTGTAAACTAACTGAATGAGGATAGACCGTGAGTTTCCAACCCGCATACGTGCGCCTGCTGCGGAGTGGAGAATTGAAGCAGCGAGTAGCCGAGGCGTACCGTCGTCTGGAGGCATGTGACATCTGCCCGCGCGAGTGTGGGGCCAACCGGCGGGAGAGCGCCAAAGGCGCTGTCTGCCGTACCGGCGAACGCGCCCTTGTGTGCAGTTGCAACCCGCACTTTGGCGAGGAGGCCCCTCTGGTGGGCATCGGCGGCTCGGGCACCATCTTCTTCGCCTGGTGCAACCTGCACTGCCAGTACTGTCAGAACTATACGATCAGCCAACTCGGCGAGGGCCGCGAGGTCGAACCAGGACAATTGGCAGCCATGATGCTCCGCCTGCAGCAAATGGGCTGTCACAACATTAATTTTGTTTCGCCCACACATGTGGTGCCCCAGATTCTGGCCGGGGTGCTGATCGCGGCCCAGGCAGGGCTGCGCGTGCCCCTGGTCTATAACACAGGCGGCTATGACTCGCTTGAGACGTTAGCCCTGCTGGACGGCGTCTTCGACATCTACATGCCGGACATGAAGTACTCCGATGAGCCAACTGCACGCCGCCTCTCCAAAGTCGAGAACTACCCTGCTGTCAACCGTGCTGCCGTTGCCGAAATGCATCGGCAGGTGGGCGACCTGCGCCTGGACGAACGAGGCATAGCCTTGCGCGGCCTGCTGGTGCGCCACCTGGTGCTGCCAGGAAGGCTGGCGGGGACGGCAGGAATCGTGCGCTTCCTGGGCGAGGAGATCTCGCGCGATACCTACCTCAACATCATGGACCAGTACCGCCCCTGCTACAAAGCACATGAATTCCCCGAACTGAATCGCCGCATCACCCCTGCTGAGTACGCCGAAGCCGTCCGCCTGGCTCAGGAGGCTGGACTGCATCGGGTCGACGATCGCCGGGCAAGGCTCATCTTCTTGCGAACTTGAATTTTGGCGAGAAAGGCCGACCGTGCTATAATTCGCACTGGTTTTGCGAGAGGATGATCGTGTCGGAGATAATGCGACTACACGCCAAGATACGTGGCTGGGTTCAGGGCGTTAACTTCCGCTATTACACCCTCAGACAAGCCCAAACCCTGGGGCTGAACGGCTACGTGCGCAATTGCTGGGATGGTACCGTTGAAGTCGTGGCTGAAGGCGAACGTGAGGCTGTGGACAAACTGCTGTCCTGGCTGCACGTAGGCCCGCGGTCGGCTGACGTTGAGGAAGTGGAGGTCGAGTGGGAGAACGCACAGGGCGAGTTCAGAGGTTTTGAGGTGCGATTCTAATGCGACGCAATCCAGAACGCCTGGCCTGGGCGGTCACACTGATGGCCCTTGCCCTCTTCTGCACTTTGGCCGTCTCCGTCCCTCTGGGCGTCCGCTGGTACCTCACTAACGCCACAAAGGCGCACGAAGCCAAGGTCGAATGTCTGGAAGGTACTGCAGTCATAGAAGACCCTCAACACGGTACGGCCACACCTCTGCTCAAAGGCCAGACGATCTCGATACCAGAAGGCACTGTGGTTAGCGTGGACGAGACAGCCCAGGCCCTGCTCAGCTTCTTCGACCAATCACTCGTGCGCCTCTTTCCGCGTACCAGCATCTCCCTGGAACGCATGCGCTCGCCCCGCTTCAGCATCAGTCCACGCCCAGCACAGATCATCATACATGCCAAAGGTGGAAGCCTGTGGGCAAATACCGCACTCCGCGGCTCGTGGCCTGTAGAGTTCGAGGTTGAGAGCCTGCAGGCGCGCACACTGTTCGCAGAAGATGGCAATTACACTTTGGAAGTCAGCAATGAGAGGACCGAGGTGATCGTCCAGCGCGGCATAGCCGAGGTCAGAGCAGTATCTCTGACTCTGCCGACTGACACCGCCAAAGTGACACTCGGTTCACGGCAGCGCACAGTTGTCGAAATTGGCAAGCCGCCACTCGCGCCGCTGAAGGCTGAACGTGACCTGGTCGTCAATGGCGATTTCAAAGCGCCCCTGACTACTGGATGGACGGCATTCAACGACCAGGGTGGAGATGGCGGCGAAATAGACGGCGAGGTGTCACTAGTACGGGACGAAGGGCGTCGGGCTGTGCGCTTTCGTCGCACTGAAGGCGAGTTCAACCACTGCGAAACGATTATTGAGCAGGAAATCAACCGCGACCTGCCCGATCCTCTGACTACCCTCAAGGTACGAGCAGTGATCAAGCTGGCCAACCAAAGTCTATCTGGTGGGGGTTATCTGAGCTCCGAGTATCCGTTGATGATTCGCATCAGATACCGTGACATATACCTCAGCGAAACCGAATGGATTCACGGTTTCTATTACGAGAACTTTGGCAACAACCCTACCATGAACGGCGAGGAAATACCACGGGGCAAATGGTATTTCTACGAGTCGGAGAACCTGCTGGACGTGCTGCCGATCACTCCCCACCGCATTGTCTGGCTGCGCGTGTATGCCTCCGGCTGGAGCTACGAAAGCCTGGTTTCCGAAATCAGCCTCATCGTGGAGTAAGAAACGCAGGCGAAAGGGGGTAGTGAGTAACGAGTGACGAGTGGCTTGGGCGCAGGAACGTAGCTTAGCCCTTTACCGTTCGTGCTCTGCATGCCCTTGCTCTGCATGCCCTGCGGGCGACGGGCGACGGGCGACCGCCTGATCGTTCATCCTGGCGTAGCATCTTCCCCGTCAGGGTGTCTCTTTTGTCTCTCGACACCTTTGTCAAGTCTGACAAAGACGTGGAAGACGAGAGGTCGCCCCCCTGCGGGGCCCTTCGGCGGCGTCGCTCGACAGGACGGGATGGGCGTGCTGCAATGGAAGAAACAAACAAGGAGGTGTCAAGATGTTCGTGGAAAAACCTGTCGTTACCTTTATGGACGAACTCGCCAGTTCTGCCCCAGCTCCGGGCGGAGGCAGTGCGGCAGCATTAGTTGCTGCCACTGGCGCAGCACTGGTGAGCATGGTGGCCAATCTGACCGTAGGCAAGAAGAAATACGCCAACGTACAGGACGATGTCCAGCGCATTTTGACCCGTTCTGAGACACTCCGTCAGAAGTGCCTGGATCTACTGGAAGGTGACGTCGCAGCCTACACCCAGGTGTCTGTGGCTTACAAGATGCGGCGCGACACGGAAGAGCAGAAAAAAGCTCGCGGCATGGCCATCCAGAAGGCACTGAAGCAGGCCACCGCCGTACCTATGGAGCTAGCAGAGGCCTGCGTTGGAATCCTCAACTTGTGCCCGGAAAGCGCGGAGAAGGGCAACGTGCGCGCTGTCAGCGACGTAGGCGTGGGGGCGCTGGCCGCTGAGGCGGCCTTGCGTGCTGCCGCGCTCAATGTACTGATCAACTTGGGCAGCATCAAGGACGAGGCCTTTGTTCAGAATGAGCGTGCACGACTCGATGCCCTGTTGGACGGCAAAGCCCAACTGAAAGAACAGATTCTCAAGGATGTAGAAGCCAAGTTGTAGCGCACGAATGACACAACTGGCAAAGCGCGAGAGCGGATGTCTGCTCTTATCCGCGTGATAGGTGCCACTTGTGCCTTTGTGTGTACTGATGAAAAAGGAGAGGGACATGACAGCAACTATTCTCAACGGCAGGGAACTGGCAAAAGCGATGCGCAAGGAGATTGCCGCACAAGTCACCGAGTTCAACGCCAGCTATGGTTTCGTTCCCACCATCGCTGTGGTGCGCGCTGGTGAGGACCCGGCCTCGGTCAGCTATGGCAGGGCTATCGAGAAGACTTTCAGCGGCCGGGGGATGGGCTTTGCCTTGCACAGCTTACCGGAGACAGCCTCGCAGGGCGAGGTTGTGGCTCTGGTCACTCGACTCAACGCCGACAAGAGCGTGCACGGCATTATCGTGCAGGAGCCGCTGCCAAAAGGGATTGACGAGGCAGTGGTGAAGGAGGCGCTGTCGCCTGACAAGGATGTGGACGGAGTGCATCCCGTGAACGCTGGCCGACTGGCCCAGGTAGCACCAGTGGGACGCCCCCCCATGGTCGGAGTGTTCTTCGTCCCTGCCACGCCAGCTGGCGGACTGGAGATGCTCAAGCGGTACAAAGTCGAGTTGCAGGGGAAGCATGCCGTGGTGGTAGGCCGCTCCAACATCGTGGGCAAGCCCATGGCTTTGCTGCTCCTGCGCCAGAACGCTACAGTCACGGTGTGCCACTCGCGCACTGCAGACCTAGCCGCCGTGTGCCGCAGCGCTGAGATCCTGTGCGCCGCAGTGGGGCGCGCGCGGATGATCAAGGGCGACTGGATCAAGCCGGGCGCAGTGGTCATTGACTTTGGCGTCAACTTTGTTGACGGCCAAATGTGCGGTGACGTGGATTTTGAAACAGCCCAGGAAGTGGCAGGAATGATCACGCCAGTACCGGGCGGCACGGGCCCCATGACCACTGTCATGCTGATGCGTAATGTGATTGAGGCAGCCAGGAGGCATGTAGCGTAGGGTCTGCGCTGCCCCTCAGCAGCGTCTCTGGACGTTCGCTTGACAAGTCTGCCAAGCTGTGTTATATTTGAAAAAGTGAAAGAAATCACAATCACATGACGGGGCAGCGTATCTTGACTGTTGATTCCTTTCACGCACGGTCAGTCGGCTGTGGGATGCATCTGATTCATGGATGAAGCAACTATCACACCAAGGAGGAAACAATGATCGTAGACGTTAAGTCGCCTGTACCGAGCGATATCGATATCGCTCAAGCGGCCAAGCTCAGGCCGATCCGCGAGGTAGCAGCAGAACTGGGCCTTACGGAGGATGACATTGACTATTATGGCAAGTACAAGGCCAAGGTCCACCTGGACGTTCTAGGACGTATGAAGGATCGCCCCAATGCGAAGTACATTGATGTAACAGCCATCACACCCACGCCGTTGGGTGAGGGCAAGACAGTGACCACCATCGGCGTCAGCCAGGGGCTCCACTACATCGGCAAGAAAGTCTTCACCTGCATTCGCCAGCCCTCTCAGGGGCCCACGTTTGGCATCAAGGGCGGGGCAGCAGGTGGTGGCTACTCGCAGATTGTGCCTATGGAGGACTTTAACCTGCACCTCACTGGCGACACTCACGCCGTGGGCGCAGCCAACAACCTGCTGGCGGCTGCCATTGACGCCCGCATCATGCACGAGGACCGACTGAACGACAAGAGGCTGGCAAAGATCCTTTGCCCGGATGACGAGTTTGCCCCCTGGATGTATGCGCGCCTCAAGAAGCTCGGCATTTCAGCTAACAAGCCATCGGAACTGAGTCCTGAGGATCGGCGGCGCTTCTTCCGCTTGAATATCGACCCTTACAGCATC
>Ga0315543_1003668_pt1 | contig 13564 bp, 11 predicted proteins | sample SalMarSW160210MG_2_FD_203098 | JGI IMG/M metagenome (GOLD analysis project Ga0315543, IMG submission 203098) | Salt marsh sediment microbial communities from the Plum Island Ecosystem LTER, Massachusetts, United States - Salt Marsh Sediment SW1601-210 ...
TACTGTAATCTATCCGCCGCCCGCGAAGAATCCGTCCAACCACCTCATCAGAATATCCCGGCTCATCCGGTAATTCCAACTCCAGCATAAATTCCTCCGGATTATCCCTGTATTGCTTGTAGTATTACAGCACCACATAAAATATATCCACCTTATCAGCGTCCCGTATCAATTTCGAAAACAATAGTCTCTCCCCTTCCAAACCGCCCGGCAACTCTTTTTGCCCGTGATATTCAATCGCTTTCTCAATCAATTCCCTTTCATATCCGTCCACCTGCTCAAGCACTTTCTTCTCTCGAAGCACCCCTAAGCCCAGTTGGCAATGATTCACACTTCTGGAGTCATTATATGTTCGGTATCTGACAAACTGCTCGAACCGCCCGACATCGTGAAGAAGCGCTATCACATCAGCTATCCGCTTTTGATTGTCTGAAAGGCTCAGCTCTTCGGCCAGATACATCGTCTCTTCACAGACCCGTCGGCTGTGTTCTTCTTTCAGTTTCAAATTGGCATTTACAAACGCATCATTGCCGTAAAAGCCAGCCACGTAGTCATCAAACCAGACCCTGAACTTCTTCAACTGCTCCTGTTCCATAGTCTTTTACTTCTTACACTTGTTTTCTCTGTAACTTTCCTCTTTCGTTTTTTGCGAGCCATAATTATACTGATTGACGATAGAAATGAAAGAGTCTCGTAAGGGATGCCTCACGGCATAAGGAGAACAAGATGCCTAACGTTAAAGATATTATCATCAAAAAGCCTTCGGAGGCCGAAGCAGCAACCTGCAAGGCTTGGCCTATCTGGAAATGCGAACCCAGCACTTTCAATTGGGAATACACAGAAAAAGAAACCTGCCTGCTGCTCGAAGGCAAGGTGACGGTAACAGACGGCACAGATTCGGTAAGTTTCGGGCCGGGCGACCTTGTAGTTTTTCCCGATGGCTTAGAGTGCACCTGGCGGGTAACTGAAGCTGTGACAAAACATTACAACTTCGGCTGAAAATTTTGCAGGTATATGCGCAAATGATCGCGCGGCGCCGCGGGGGGCTTTTTATCAGCCAAAGGTTACCTATATTAACGCCCCCGATTACGGCATTCGAGGGCAGGATTGCGTGGGTAAATAAAGCCTGCCAAGGCTAACCAAAAAGCGTTCTGGCGAGGCACCGGCCGAAGCAGGGGAAGTAGAACAGACGAACGACGGAAGACAGACGACGGAGGAGGATGGATTCCTGCTCCCTTAGGGACAAGTTTCGCAGAGATGACAAGGATGAGTATTTACCGCTCTCTTACGGTCGCGGCTCTGTAATGGCGAGGGGGACAACCGCGTTTTCAGGCAAAAATCAAGGTTGTGGGGGCGGTCGGAGGGAAAAATCACAATAAAAGGTCAAAATCGTAATAAAACGGTAACATCGCGTGTTATAATATAGGGGGCAAAACGGACGGAATGAGTGGTCAGCAGGGAGGAGAACCAATTTTAACGTTAGAGGTGGTGTTGTGAAGAAAAGACGAAAAAAGTGGATTATTATTAGTGTTATTGTGGTATTGGCGCTGATAGTTGTCGGCGTGATGGTCAAAAAAGGCCGCAAAGGGAACGATGCGGGAGAGGTGGTCCGGGTTGAGGAGGTAAAGCTCGGGGAACTGACGGAGGAAATAGGCGCGCTGTGCGAGATTGAGCCGAAGGAAGTAGTGCAGCTGAGCGCCAGGATATCGGCGCGAATCGTGGAGATGCCATACGATGAAGGTGATGTGGTAACCAGTGGAGACCCGAATGCTGAGCCGCCAATACCGGCTTCGGTACTGATTAAGCTTGATGCGAAGGAAATGGAAAGTCAATTGCGGTTAGCGGAGGCGGGCCGAAATGCTCAGAGGGCACAGACAGAGGTTGAAAAGGCGAGGATTGAGGGCAGCAAGGCGACGGTGGCAGGGCTTGCGGCATCATTAGAACAGGCGGAAAAGGACTTCGAAAGAAAGAAAGAGCTACATAAGACTCGTGACATCAGCAAGGCGGATTTTGACAATGTAAAATACGGGCTGGACACGCTTCGCGCGGAGCATGAGAGCGCCAAATATAACCTGGAAGCGGCGGAGCGGAATTTAGTCGTATTGAGACATAACATAGACGCGGCGGAGGCGAGGATAGAGGAAGCGAAGGAGGCACTCAGCTATACAACGATAACAGCACCGATAGACGGGGTGGTGACGCGCGTCAATGCCAAGGTAGGCGAGATGGTGATGACGGGGACGATGAACAATCCGGGGACGGTGATAATGGAGGTTTCAGACCTGTCGAGGATGCTGGCGGTGGCGGAGATAGACGAGGCGGACGTAGGAAGCTTAGAGGTGGGGCAGGAGGCGATGGTGAGCGTGCTGGCGTTCGGGGACATCGAGTTCACGGGGGTTGTCGATGAGGTGGCACTGAAACACCGCATAAGCAACACGGGGACCAGATACTACCGCACGGAGATACTTTTAGACAATGACCCGAATGTATCCAAGCTTTGCACAGGACTGACGGGACACGTCGATGTTAAGACACGGAAACACACCGACATACTAAAAGTTCCCAGCCAGGCGGTGCTGGCAAGAGAGGTTGATGAGATGCCACTTGAGATACGTGACAACTGCGGCGAGGTGGACAAGAACAAGACGTTTGTGACCGTCGTTTACCAGTTCGTGGACGGTAAAGCAATTGTAACACCGGTCAAGATGGGCAAAAGCGATTTGAGATATACGATTATCGAATCGGGGCTTAAAGAGGGGGACAAGGTGATTGTGGGGCCTTACAAGGTGCTTGAGAATATAAAGCACGACCAGAACGTTCAGGACGAGCGAGAAGTGGAAGCCAAGAAAAAAGAAGAAGAAAAGAAAAAAGCAGAAGAGAAGAAGGCGGCTGAGAAAGGCGAAAGCGACAGCAATGAAACAGCGAGCAAGTGACAACAACGGGGTTATTATTCAACTGCGAGGCGTGAAGCGAGTTTACGAAGTGGGGGTGGACGAAATACACGCTCTTGACGGGGTGGACATTGAGATACGAGAAAACGAATACCTTGCGGTGATGGGCCATTCGGGTTCCGGCAAAAGCACGCTTATGAACGTTTTGGGATGCTTAGACAGGCCAACCGAAGGCAGCTATGAGTACGGGGGTGAGGATGTAACAGAGATGGAGGACGCAGAGCTGGCGAGGATACGCAACGAGAGGATAGGGTTTGTGTTTCAGTCGTTCGAGCTTTTACCACAAATGAGCGCGATTAAAAACGTGGAGATACCGCTATTATATTCGAGGTTCGGATGGCTCGGGCGAGGAGCGAAGGCGAAGAAGTCTCTGCAGAGGGTCGGACTTGAAGGCAGGATGACGCATCGGCCAAACCAGCTTTCGGGCGGAGAGAAACAACGAGTGGCGATAGCAAGGGCTCTGGTGTGCGAGCCGAGTGTTCTTCTTGCTGATGAGCCAACTGGGAATTTGGACAGCAAGACGACGAAGAGCATAATGGAACTTTTCGACCAGCTTCACCAGCAGGGCCAGACGATAATTATCGTAACGCACGAAGGGGATGTTGCGGGGCACGCAAAGCGGATAATCCGGATGAAAGACGGCAAGATTTATAGTGATATGCCGGCTGAGCGGGACAAGGCGGCAAACGCTTCTTCCGGGGCGGTGCCAGAAGAGGTGCAAGCATGAAGAGGTTGTTGAACGCGCCGCTGCTTTTTTTGCGATTGCTGTATCAGAGCACTTATCTGGCGATTGGCCAGATATGGGCGAAAAAGACGCGCTCGATTCTGACAACGACGGGGATTGTGATAGGCGTGGCGTCGATAACAACCGTAATAGCACTGCTGACAGGGCTGAAGAAGCAGACGCTGGCGGATTTTGAGAAATGGGGTGCAAGAACTATCTGGATACGTCACACGGTGCCGAGGACGGGACCCAAGCGAAAAATAGATTGGTGGAATTTGCGATTCTGGCCTGAAGAGTTCGAAGGCATAATGGAGCGATGCAAGTCACTTGTGAGGTTTTCGCGTATCGCACCGCGGGATTTTTACACACCTTATGTGGTGAGATATGGTAACAAGGCAGTGGACGGCGTCAATGTTACGGGGGTGGACCTCGGCGCAGAACAGATAGTGAATCGGCCAGTGATACTCGGCAGGCCTTTCTCGAAGCTTGACAACAGCGAGGGACGATATGTTTGCTTTGTAGATGTGGTATTGAGGGACAAGCTCGGCTTGGACAAGGACTGCATAGGCGATGTGGTATTGGTGGGCGGAAAAAGTTTCGTGATAATAGGAGTGGTAGATATAGTGCCCGAACAGGCGGCGAGATGGACAGGGGGCGGACAAGGTCTGGAGATGTTTATACCATTTCGGACTTATTTGAAATTAACCGGTGACAGACGTCCTCAGATGTATGCGATGGCAGAGAGCGTATCGACGGATTTGTCGGAAGAGGCGGTCTCGGAGATAAAGTTCTTTATGCGGAGCATGCGAAAGCCTCGCCTGGAGCCGGGAGAACCGGATACGTTTACCGTCCAGTCGGTCCAGTCAAGAGTCGAGCAATTCAATAGAGTCTCGATGATGATGACGATGGTTGCAGGCGGAATTGCGGGCATATCGCTTCTGGTAGGCGGGATAGGGATTATGAATATTATGCTCGTATCAGTATCAGAGAGGACGAGAGAAATAGGACTGCGCAAAGCTGTCGGAGCGGAGAAAAAAGCGATATTAACACAATTTTTGGTAGAGTCTCTTATTCTATGCTTTTTCGGAGGTTTAATCGGGCTTGGATTAGGGAAGTTGCTGACAATGGTGATAGGCAAAGTATCTAAAAGCGAAGTGCTGGCTATGGCGCATATACCATTGTGGACCATAATGATGGCGTTTGGCTTTTGCGGGATAGTGGGGATAGTTTTCGGAATGATTCCCGCGATAAAGGCGATGAGACTGGACCCGATAGAGGCGTTGAGACATGAGTAAAAAAGGAATAGGCACATATATAAAGTGGCTGCTGCTGGCGCCGATATTTTTCCTGCGGCTGCTGTATCAGAGCAGCTACCTGGCGATGGGACAAATATGGACGAAGAAGGGCCGTTCTGTTTTGACGACGACGGGTATAGTAATAGGTGTCGCATCTATAACGGCTGTGATAGCGTCGTTGACGGGACTGAAGGCGAAGGTGCTTTCGGACCTCGAGACGTTCGGCGCCAAGAGCATCTGGGTATGGTTTGCAAGACCTGATACGGGGCCTAAGAAGGATATAACGTGGTGGGAGCTGAGATTCTGGCCCGACGAATTCGACGGACTTTTGGAGCATTGTCCGTCAGTAAGCAAGTATACCCGTATTTCGTCGGTACAATACCGCTTAGTGGGGCATTATGAGGAAAATTCAGTAGAGGGAGTACAGCTTCTGGGGGTGGATGTAGGATGGGAGGAAATAGCGAACCGGCCGGTGATTATGGGCAGACCTTTTTCGGAAATTGACCAGAGTGAAGGACGGTTTGTGTGTTACATAGAATCGAAATTGCGCGACGACCTTAGGATGAACAAGGACTGCATAGGTGAAATGATAACTGTGAAAGGACGGAGTTATATGGTGGTCGGGGTAATAGAACAACGTCCGGACTTTGCGGTTATAGACGGGGGAAACAGAACGGAAGGTTACGAGATGTATATTCCCTATAGTACATTTTTGAAATTAGGTAACAAGCGGCCGCATATATATGTGATGGCAATGAGCAATTCGCCGGAGGTCTCGGAGGAAGCGGTTACGGAGATAAAATTCTTTCTGCGACAGGCCCGCAGACCTGCTTTAAGCCCCGGCGAGCCGGACACCTTCGGTGCGCAGTCGATGCAATCAGCTATGCAGCAGTTCAACCAGCTTTCGCAGATAATAACACTGGTGGCCGGCGGAGTCGTGAGCATATCGCTTCTTGTGGGCGGAGTTGGGATTATGAATATTATGCTTGTGTCGGTATCGGAGAGGACCAGAGAAATAGGATTACGAAAAGCGGTCGGGGCAAAGAAGGGCGCGATATTGACGCAGTTCCTAGTGGAATCGATTGTTCTGAGCTTTATCGGAGGGGCAATCGGGGTAGGGATAGGGAAACTACTGACGATGGGAATTTGCTCGATTAATAAGATGATGAATATGTCCCACATACCTTTGTGGGCCGTGATGCTGTCGTTTGGCTTTTGCGGGACGGTTGGAATAGCTTTCGGGATGTTCCCTGCAATAAAGGCGGCGAGGTTAGACCCGATAGAGGCGCTTAGGCATGAGTAAAAGGTTATATATACTGTTTGTTTTAGCTTGTGCCGGCTTGACGTTCATTGCCGGTTGCGAGGAGTTCGCGAGTGAAGAGGAGTTCTACACTCTAAAGATAGAGCCGGAGCAAACGCGGGAGATACAGACACTAAAACTGGAGCCGAAGTCGGATGTGAACAAGCCCGTTGAGGTAAACAAACCGGCTCAGCGCGAGATTGGGCTGAGCATAGAACAGTGCCGGGCGATGACACTTACGAACAACCTGGATTTGAAGGTCCAGTTGATAGAACCGGCGATAGCAGCCCAGCAGGTCAGCGAGGAAGAGGCGAAGTTCGAGTCATCGTTTTTCTCGAATTTGTCATACAGCGACGTGCGCCAGCCGAGCTCAGTGTTAGTTAACCAAGCATCGTCATACAAAAGCAGTAATGTCGACCTTGGGGTTGAGATTCCACTGCGAACGGGCGGAACAGTGACATTCGACATTGCCGATACCCGAACGAGGACGGATTATAATCCAGTCTTTCCTGTAAGCTACACTACGAGCAGTACGCTTTCGATAAGCCAGCCGCTGCTGCAGGGGGCAGGTAAAAGGGCGAGCACACATTCTATTCGGATAGCGGAATACGAGCGGCGGATAACCGATGCAAGGACGAAGCTTGAGGTGATACGAGTTCTTGCCAACGCCGACCGCGGGTACTGGCGTCTTTATGCGGCAAGACGGGAGCTTGAGGTCAGGCGAAAGGAATACGAGCTTGCACAGGTCCAGTTAAAACAAACGCGAAGAATGGTCGAAGTGGGCGAAAGAGCAGAGATAGAGGTTGTGCGTTCTGAAGCAGGAGTCGCGGAGCGGCTGCAGAGTATCATTATAGCGGAAAATGAGCTGCGCAACAGGGAGCGCGAGCTGAAACAAATAATGAACGAGTCGGGACTGACGATGGGTACGCCAACGGTGGTCGTGCCGATGACCGAGCCTGACCCTGTGCTTTATGAGCTTGACAGGACGAGATTAACGGGGCTGGCTGTGGAGAACCGGATGGAGATGCTCGAACTGGAACTTCAGATTGCAGAGGACATCAGCACGGTTGATTATTACAAGAACCAGGCGCTGCCGCTTGTGACGATAGATTATACGTATAGACTCAACGGTCTCGGGGCGGCGAGAAGTGACGCATACGATATGATGGATGATATGGACTTCAGGGACCATGTAGCGGGATTGAACGTGGTGGTGCCTTTGGGCAATAATGCGGCCAAAAGCCGGCTGATGCAGGCGTTCTATCAGCGAAGACAAAGGTTGGTCAGCAAGGAAAATCGCAGGACTTTGATAGAAAAAGAGGTGCTGGCAGCTATCGACCAATTGGAAGCAAACTGGCAAAGCATTCTTGCGAGTAGACAAAACGCAATACTGGCCGGCAGATTGTATGAAGCCGAGAAGAGACAATTCGAAGTCGGACTTCGCACCTCAACCGACGTGCTTGATGCACGGGCGAAGTTTGCAAACGCCCAAAGCACTGAGATAAAATCTTTAACGGAATACCAAATAGCACAGACTGATTTGGCGTATGCGACCGGGATGCTTCTGGGAGCAGCGAAGGTCCGCTGGGAGCCGATTGTCCCCTTGGTCGATGCAGCGGCGGCGAAGTAAGGGGGGTAGGAATTTGTCATTTACAATTTGCGATTGACGATTTACAATTCGGGGAGAGGTCCCTTGACCCCACAGTGGTATTATCTTTCAGGCTATTTCCGAAGGGAAGCACAGTTATGGGAAACTTCAAGCATATTAAGATTATGCCGGCGATTATTCTTTTGTTCTCTTTAGCGGCCGAGGTGTCAGGTGCGCCACCGAAGGTCGTCAAGACGGTGCCTGAGAACGGTGCACAGGATGTGGATACCAGTCTGCGGAAGATTCGCATTGTCTTCGACCAGGATATGGACCAAGGCGGCTATTCAATATGCGGAAGCGGGCAAAATTACCCTGAAATGGTCGGTAAACCGCGATGGGTTAACAAACGCACGATTGTGATGCGGGTGAGACTTGTTCCAGACCATAATTATTACCTAAGCGTCAACTGCAAGGATTACAAGAATTTTAAGAATACCAAAGGTGAACCGGTTAAGCCGTATCTGGTTGAATTCAGAACCGGCTCAGGCAAAGGAAGAGCCAAAGCTGGGATGCTCAACCTCGCCGACAACAAGGAAGCGATTGAAGAGCTGCGCAGAGCGATAGATGAGGACTACTCGTATCGCGACCTTCGTAAAGTTGACTGGGCCGGGCTGTTTGATAAGTATAGTCCGACTATGGAGAGCGCCAAGACGCCACGTGAATTCGCAAAGGCAACGGCTGAGCTGCTGGCCAACGCCGAGGACGCACACGTCTGGGTCAAGGTTGGTGATAAGAGCATAGGAGGATTCAAACGAAGTGTAACTCGCAATTATAACCTAATGGTTCTTGAGAAAACTGTTCCCGGCTGGCAGAGGCGCAGCGCAGCAGTATTTACCGGCAAGTTCGACGACGGGATTGGGTACATTCTCATAGACAGTTGGTCCAACGAACATAAGGAGGCCCTCGAACAGGCCTATAAGGCGATAGAGGAGTTTTCCGATGCGCCGGGGCTGATAATCGACGTTCGCAGCAACGGCGGCGGTGCCGAACCACTTGCGCAAGAGTTCGCGGGTTGTTTCATCGATGAACCGGAAGTTTACGCCCGGAATGTGTATCGCTCGGCTGGTGAACCAAGCGGATTTACCAAGCCATACAATCGTGTTTTGGAGCCAAGCGAGAAGCGGCCGAAATATCGGGGCAAGATAGCTGTGCTTATGGGTCCGGTAAATATGAGCAGTTGTGAGGCGTTTCTTTTGATGATGAAGCAGGTTCCGAGCTGTAAACTGGTTGGCGAGAACTCTTATGGCAGTTCGGGCAATCCCAAGCCGACCGACTTAGGTAACGGCGTGACGGTATTCCTGCCATCGTGGAAGGCCATGCGACCTGACGGCACGTGCTTCGAGGGCGAAGGTATAGCTCCGGATATTCTTGTTAAAACGACAGAGGCAGCGCTTCGCAGCCGGGATGCTGTTCTCGAAGCCGCATTGAAGTGGTTGCGTGAATCCTAAAGGGATGGGTAGGCAAATTCTGCTCGCAATCCTTAGAAGGTGCGCAACAAGTGTTAAATACTTAATTGGCTCGACAAGCTCACTACAAATTGGCTTCGATTGGGTTTGTTTTGGCTTCGTTTTTGTGTCGTCAAAAGCTCCGCTTTATCTTCATAATCCTTTGTCGAACAAGAGATTAAGTTCGTTTACGGCTTTCTGGAAATTGGGTTCGTTTTGCATAATTTAGTTATTTTGATTGATTGAACCCCAGCACGCACCAATAGCACAAGCCGTCGGTGGTTTCTCAAAGTGGGTGGGCGATATGAACTTGCCAGAGAGCATTTCGAGAAAAGACGTTCCCTTATAATTGGATGAACATGCGCGTTTTTGTCGAAAAATTGGAAATTTTTCGAGGGGTAAAAGGCTGTAAATAATTACAGGGGAAGGAGTAAAAAAATTATACAAAAAACACATTTTTGCTTTTAGCCCTCCTGCGCAAATGATTGACCCGTCTTCGTCTGCGACTACGCCGGGCAAGTTTCTGCTCACCGCGGGGGCTAAACATTTTAATGCGCCGTGCTGCCGGAGGCCGCAACGAGGAAACCTTAAGTAAGTATGCGTAAGCATACGGGAAAACAGTATCCGAGGAGGAGGCAGCACAAACAAACCCATAACATAAAGTTGTGGGCTAACCGATTTTGAGATTGCCGCGCTTCCGCCTTCGCCAAGGCTATGGCGGACAGGTCGCTCGCAATGACGGAGTAAAAATGCCCAATCAACCCCGTCATCTAGGTGACGTGGCTAACCAACTGCAAAACAAATCACGCTTGCAATCCTTAGAGGGTGCGCTAAAATGAGGATATGGACAAATTACTTAATAAAATTATTTGCGGTGACTGCATAGAGGTTTTGAGCAAGGTCGGTGAGCCGTTCGCAGATTTGATATTTGCGGACCCGCCTTTTAATATCGGATACAAATACGACAAATACTACGACAAGGTCAAAAGCAAAAACTATATCGCCTGGACGAAAGAATGGATGAGTGTCTGCGAAAAAGTTCTAAAGCCACACGGCTCATTTTATATAGCCATCGGCGATGAGTATGCGGCGAATGTGAAGGTCATAGCTGATGAGCTTGGGCTTTTTATGCGTAACTGGATAATATGGCATTACACATTCGGGCAGCAGATGAAAAAGAAATTTGCCCGTTCGCATACACACATTTTTTACTTCGTAAAGGACAAAGAGAATTTCACTTTTAATGATTATGCCGTTCGGGTTCCTTCGGACAGGCAGTTAATGTATAACGATAAACGGGCCAATCCGGTTGGCAAGATGCCGGATGATGTCTGGGACGGATACCCGCGAGTGTGCGGAACATTCAAGGAACGGACCGGCTGGCATCCCTGCCAGATGCCGGAAAGTCTGCTCAAAAGAATCATAGCGGTAAGTTCTAAAACCGGCGATTGTGTGCTCGACCCATTCAGCGGTTCGGGGACAACATTGGCGGCGGCGAAACAGTTAGGCAGAAATTATGTCGGTGTGGAAATATCCCAAAAATATGTTGCAAACGCTAAAAAACGTTTAGCTCGCTCAGAAAAGCAACAGCAAGGCAATGGGTATCTGAAGCCGACGGAGATGACTGAGCTAAATCGGTTATTATCCGATATGGGAAAGGACCCAGAGAAAATAGCCGGTGATAAAAAGCTCCTGATTTTGTTCACAAATCAACTTTCGGGGCGGACGAACAACGGAAGGCGCTACAGGACAGAGAAAATAGCGACAGTTTTAAGGGATTTGGCTAATTGAAAAATTCAGGGATTAAGAAAATTTTATTATTTTTCTCAGCATTTGTCGGCAGTGCGGTGATGCTGACGGTGATACAGGTGCCGATTAGCTGGTCGGCTTTAGCGTGGGTGGCACTGGTGCCATTTATTTTGGCGTGCTCGCCGGACGTAAAGGTCAAGCCGTTATTTTTTACGGCTTACTTAGTTTCACTTTGTTACTGGCTTGGGAACCTATACTGGATATACCAGGTAACCTGGCTGGGGTGGCTTGCGTTTTGTATTTACACGGCACTGCTTTGGCCGATGGTGGCGGTTTGCTTACGTTTCTGTCGGATAAAAAAGATACCGCTGGTTTTAGCTGTGCCGGTATTGATTGTGGGGGCGGAGCGGCTGCAGGGATTTTTCCTGGGCGGGTTTTTCTGGCGGCATCTTTCACACAGCCAATACGCCAATATTACACTTATTCAAATAGCTGACATATTCGGCGCAGCAGGAGTTTCGTTTCTGGTAGCAATGGTCAACGGGCTGGCAGCGGAATTGATACTCGATGCCCGATGCTCGATACTCGAAGCTCGATGCTGGAAGAGCATTTTCAAAATCAATAATCTAATAAAGACTTCTATAGTATTCACTGCATTAGCAGCAACAATCATTTACGGACAATGGCGGCTCAAGCAATCAAACGAATTTATCGAAGATGGGCCGTTGGTTGCATCGGTTCAGACAAATGTTCCGCAATCTGTAAAGAAATCGCATCAGTCCTCGGACGTAATACTCGATGAGCTGCTGAAAGACAGCAATGCAAGTATCAAAGCCGGTGCGGACATAGTGGTGTGGCCTGAGACGATGGTGCAAGCGACGCTGGATAAGCGAGTATTAAGTCGTCTAAGCGGCGAATACCCCTGCAAAACCATCGATAAAACTTTAAGAGAACATTCGAATGGGTCAGCTTTTGTGCTTGTGGGCGCATACGGGGGGATATTAGAAATGAAGGAGGACTTTACACTTGATTTAGCTAAAAGATATAACTCAGCTTTTTTGTATAAACCCGACGGCACCGCGGCGGAGGAACAATACAGCAAGATTCACCTGGTCGCTTTCGGGGAGTTTGTGCCGTTCAAGGAAAGTTTTCCGTTACTTTATAATCTGCTGATGAAATTTACTCCATACGACTACGATTATACTCTGGACGCAGGCAGTGAATACACCGTTTTTGAGATGACCGGCAGGGGAGAGCAGGTTTATAGATTCAGCGTGATGATTTGCTATGAGGATGCGGTGCCTGCAATTGCGAGGAGATTTGCAAAAGATAAAGAAGGGAAAAAGAACATTGACTGGCTCGTAAATATAAGTAACGACGGCTGGTTCGTTCGATTTACACCGCCACCCGGAGGGGCTGGGTTTGCAAAGGGCAAGGTTATTCCGAGCACAGAACTGGGCCAGCACACAGCTATCTGTGTATTCAGGGCAGTAGAGAACAGGATTGCGGTGGTGCGGAGCGTTAATACGGGGATAAGCTGCTTAATCGATACCCTCGGGCAGATACGAGACGGGTATATCGGCGGGTCTTTGCCGCATCAGGCGATGGAACGCAGGGGTGTAGCCGGCTGGTTCGTTGATAGAGTGCCGATAGATAAAAGAGCCACATTTTTCAGCAGAAACGGGCAATGGCTGGATTTTTGTTGTGCAGTCTGTCTTGTTTGGCTAATAATAATACCGCCTTTGGGACGATTTCTTTTTAGCAAAAGAACCGAAAAATATACAAGGGCAACCTGAGAGACAAGAGTAGAAAGGCAGAAATATGAAGAGCACAAGAGCACAAGAGCATTACGGCACAGGGGTACTTATGAGGGTTCCTATTTATGCGCTCACGGTCTGCGCATTGTTTATCTTCGGCTGTAATAATTCTTTGCAGAGGAATTATGTCTATCTCGAGGCTGTCTCCGCAGATGAGCTTGTGCCTGAAGCGAACCGCATTATCCGGGAGGGTTTAGCCGACGATGACCCCGTAATCAGGGCCAATGCCATCGAAGTTATCGCAGCGGTCAAACGAATCAAATTGATGCCTAAAGTGGAGCGATTACTACAAGACGATTTTGTGCCGGTCAGATTTGCAGCGGCTTTGGCCGTAGGCGATACTGAATACTCCTTTGCAGCAAGCTCGGTAAAATACCTACTGGAAGATGAAGATGAAAACGTCAGAATTGCAGCCGATTATGCGCTGAGCAAACTTGGGGCCAACAGTGGTTTTAAGCTTGTTCGCCAAGCAATAACCAGCAAAGACCAAACCGTCAGAGCAAACGCTGCCTTTTTATTGGGCAAAAGCGGTGATGAGAGTTCACTAAGGGGTTTGTGGTTTGCCCTGCGAGATGATAATTCCGATTACAAAGTGAAGTTTAATGCAGCAGAAGCCATAGCAAGACTCGGTGACG
>Ga0315543_1003669_pt1 | contig 13556 bp, 8 predicted proteins | sample SalMarSW160210MG_2_FD_203098 | JGI IMG/M metagenome (GOLD analysis project Ga0315543, IMG submission 203098) | Salt marsh sediment microbial communities from the Plum Island Ecosystem LTER, Massachusetts, United States - Salt Marsh Sediment SW1601-210 ...
TCAATGTCTTATACTTGTACTTTTCGCTTGTTTGAAAAAATTCTCTTTATAAAGCTTTCCTTTCCTTTTTCTGCGTAATACCGGTATCCATATTTGAATCCTTCCAGGTTAGTTTCAGGTTTTACATCATTTAATATAAGACATTTGTTCTTTATATCCTTATCCTCAATCTCCCGAATGGAAGTAATAAAGGGTTTCTTTGGAGTAAAATTCTGACGTACAATAAAAACATTTATATCTGTATGTTTCATTAAAAGAAATGCATCAGTAACTGGAGTAATAGGTGGTGAATCCAATACGATATAATCATACTTCTCACTTAATTTGTAAATCAGCTCCGCCGTTTTCAATGATACTAACAGCTCAGCCGGATTTGGAGGTATAGGTCCGGAGGTAATAATATCCAGATTTTCAACAGAAGTTGATACAATTATTTCATCCAGATTTGAAGCTCCGACTAAATATGAACTAAGACCAAGCATTTCCACTGTTCCAAATTCTTTCAGTATATTGCTGGGTTTTCTAAGATCAAATCCAAGCAAAATAGTTTTCTTATTATAAAGGGCAAGGCTTGTTGCAAGATTCAGAGCATTAAAAGATTTACCTTCCTGTCCGAAGGCTGAGGTAATCAATATCACCTTTTTACTCTCACCCTGAGCATAAAACAAAAGGTTTGTACGGATAGTTCGAAAATTCTCTGAAATAGGTGACTTGGGGGAATCCCGGAGTACAATATTACTATTTTTATCATTTTTCAAAACATATCCAAGAACAGGAATGGTTGTCAGATTTTTCAAATCATCCAGTCCCAAAATTGTATTACTGAAAAAGTTTTTCAGAATAAGGTAACCGCCCGGTAATAAGAGACTAAGAAACAATGCTATTGCAAATGTGATCTTCGTATTCGGAAAAGACCGCCCAATATAACTCGCTGGTTCAATGATTTCACTATCCGGGAGGCTGGAAGCTTTGGCAATCTGGGCCTCTGCTCTCTTCTGCAATAAAAAAGTATAAACAGCATCATTGAGATTGAATTTTCTTTCAATTTCAACGAGCCTCCGCTGAGTCTGGGGTAATTTGTATTCCTCATATCTTGAACGGGCAATATCATCATTCAGATCATTCAATGCAGCCTGTGTACTATTTATAATAAACTTAACATTCTCAGAAATTGAACTCTTCAGATCACTAACTCTTACGTTCAGGGCTTGCAGCCGGGGACTCCTTAGTTGATTGCTTTGAATAAGAGAATTCTTTTCTGAATTTGCATTCGCTAATTCCTGAATTAAGTTGTTTAACAAGGCGTCATCGATACCCATCGCGGAAGGAGCAAGAAGATCCACTGAGTCTTTATGTGTTTCAAAATACTGGTCAAGTGATTGGTAATAACGCAGATTACGAGACAAAGCTGTTCTCTGTGCTTCTAGATCCTCAAGTTGACGGTAAACACGTCCAGCCTTTTCATCTATATCCATTACCTGATACCTTCTTCTGAACTCCTGCAGCTCCTGCTCAGTATACAGCAATGAATCACTGATGTCTGCTAATTGTTGATTAATATAATCAATTGTAGTAATCGCCAGGTAGTTCTTCTTATTCAGGTTTCTTTGTAAGTATTCATTCGCTAAGCCATTGAGAAAATCAATAGATTTCTCAATGCTACTACCTTTGAACGACAGGTTAACTATTGTAGCCTCTAAGTCTGCAGGCTGTATCTTCAGGGAATTTTTGTAATTAACAGTAAGGTTATATATATTATTGAAAGAGAAGTATAAGTCCTTGTTTTGATATCTGTTTTCAAATTTTGTATTTAAAAGAACTTCAAAAGAGTAATGGGGCCCCTTAATTTCCTGTCCAAAGTTAAATCGATCATTAATCATAAGACCAGTTTTTTCCAATACAATCTTATCCGTCTTATAATCATAAATTGTTACCTCTTTTTCCTGAATTCTCAGTATAAATTCTTTCGAATCTAATATTTTAATATAGAATTTGGCCTCCACTGGCTGCGGGTGCTCCTCATTCATAACAACCTCGATTGGGACATCTTTATAGATTTCCCTGAAAACAAAATATATTCCCTGTGGTATGTAATCTTCTTTGACATAATAATTAACATTGAAATTCAAGTCTTTTATTACGTTTCGGATCAAAGGATATGATTGCAGGACTAATATCTCATTATGGAGCTCCTTTTCCTGCTGGACTAACTCAAATCCTTTAAGAAATTCAGAAGGATCGACATTTCTGGAATTGTCCGGAGATGTTAGTAATATTGAAGATCCAACAACATAAATAGGTGCTACAAACTTAATGAAGGCGAGCGCAACACCAAAAAAGGACACCAGTGAAATAGCGAAAATGTACCAATACTTTAACACCTCAGAAATTATGGACTTAATATCCATATAATTGGTATTCACTGTTGACTTAAGATTTTGCACTTGTGATATTTTTTTTCAAATAACTAATCCCATCCATTACCTTCCCGTAGTGGTAACATATGTATAGTTCAGAATTAACAAAAATGTTGTGACGGACGACAGGATCAGTTCGAAAGGAAAATCCCGAAATCCCCATCTTCTTCTTTTCAAAGGTTCAACATATATAACATCATTGGGCCTAATATAATAATAATATGAACCAAATAAAGATTCATTTGTCAGATCAAGATAATTCCTGGTTATTACTTTGTTTTCTTCACGAATAAGCATGACGTTGTTGCGATTTCCATAATAGTTAATATCCCCTGCAAGCCCAAGTGCCTGAAAAATTGAAAGACTAACATCTGCAAAGGGGTACCGGCCCGGTCTGGTAACTTCACCCAGAACTGTTATATGTTTGTTTACAAATTTAAGGATTACGGACGGTCTATTAAGATAACCGTCAAGGGCATCCTTGATTCTTTCAGACGCTTCATCCAAAGTTAAATTTGCAACTTTAATAGTCCCGATATATGGCAGTCTCAGATCTCCATTTTCATTAACAGTATAACTGATCAAAGTCACCTCAGTTCTTCCGATTATGTCATCCCTGGTTTGGCTGAAGAAATTTGTTTCTTCATCAAAACTGGATACCCTTAGATACAACTCATCCCCTGGTTTAATAAGCTTGTTTTCTCTTAGCGTAGTAGAAAAATAAGAAGGATCATCACTCTTTGGATCCCTTCTTTGTGTATATACAGTCCTTCTGTTTGTAACACAAGATGTTATGGTAAGCAATACTATAACAAAAATTATTAAATATGCAAAAAAATGAAAATCTTTCTTATTTGATTTTCCAAAAAAATAAAACATTGCATTCAGTTTAAGATATCCGATGCTTCCCCAATTCTATTACAAAGTACAAATTTATTATAATTACTCAGAATATAGTTATTTTGATTGAACTATCTGTATCCTTGGTATCTAACCAAACTAGTATTGGATTTATTGCTTTAATGCTTTAGAATATCGCATTACAGGAAATTACAAAGAATTTAGGGTATCAAACTTATTCTTCCGGTAATTCTAATCATAACTAAAACACACAGGATGAAAACTGTACAATTATTGGGTAGTTATGTGTTCCTGGTCTTTAATACAACGTAGGGACAGATAGTTTTTATACCGATAATCTGATAAGATATCACGGTTTACCTTACTATTATCAATATTCAATATTCGTATGATCTGATCTGTATTAACACCTGGTGAGGTTTTATTGATATTGGTACTTGTCCAGAACCATGCAGAATTTCCCAGTCCTGAAAATATGATTTGACCAGGATTTGAAGATCCTGTAGAATAACCATATCCGCTTAAATCCGCATTAAATCCAGATTCACCTCCTGTTATCAGCTGACTTCCCTGATCAGTACCCCTCCACCCAAAAAATGTTGCTTGTAATTCGTTCATACCCAATGCAATCTCCAGGCACTGCCATTCTTCGTCACTGGGCAAATGCCATCCTTCCGGACAAGCCTGGGAAGCTATATTAATAGTGTAAAGTCTTCCGTATTGCTCACTGTTATTGATACTATCATAATCATAATATAAAGATTCAGAAGATGTGTAAAAATTCAGGTTTTCAGATATCCATACCTGCTCCCCTATTTTAACTGTGCCATATGATTGACCATCTCTCGGATCTATCCAGTCATCACCTGGAAGCCAATGCGCATTGGGATCATAAAGAGTAGTAAAACTGATTTCATTACCATATGATATCCCATATTGGTTTTCCCCATACGCCCTTACATGATAAATAGTGTTATGTTCCAAACCAGTGATTCTTGCTGTAAAAAAAATGGCGCCATCTCCATTTGACGTATGATTCCCTGAAATGGTTGGCTTGGAAGAAAGTCCCCAGCATATACCCTTTGCAATTACTGGTGGTCCTGCATTTTCACTAACATACCCTCCACATACTGCAGAATTATACTTTATGGAATCAGCTTCTATCGTAACAACATAGGGTAACCTTTCTTCTTCAATACAACTGGATAAAATAACAACAAATACTAATACAAGAAGTATTGTTATCTTCGGTCGAGTGTTAGAATAATTGTTATCCATTCCTGTAGTACTATTTAACCAGGGTTCAAATACTAATTTGAGCCAATTCTGCTTTCTCTGTAATAATATTTACCTTTATTAACTCACTCTGTATCTGTTGAGTTGGTTGCCAGCAAAGTCCCACCATATTTTGATAATACAGGATACATTCTCTTTATACTAATAAATTGATGATTTGGTTGCCTCAAGGCGTTAATTTGAATCGCGAAGCCGGGTATTTTGTAAGAAATCCCTATCTTTAAAGGAACTATCCAGTAATCACTATTTTCTTAATCTGAATGAAATGAAAAAGATAAAAAAAGCGGTGGTTCTTTTAGTATCAGCCACCATGTTGTTCCCGGCACAAATGGTTCTGGGTCAAAAAAAATCTCCTGTAGCTGATGGAAAAGACCGAATGAATCTTTTTCAAAAGCACGTTGAAATGAAAGCAATCTCATCGTTCAAGGATAAGGAGTGGCAGTTTGTCGGTCCCACCAATGTCAGCGGTCGTTGCACTGATGTAGAAGTCGTAGCTCCGAAAGGGGAGAATTACACCGTTTACGTAGCTGCTGCTTCCGGTGGTGTCTGGAAAACGGTGAATGAGGGTACCTCATGGTTTCCGGTATTTGACCAGGAAGTCACAGCATCCATTGGCGACATCGCCCTCGATCCGAATGATCCCAACACCCTGTGGATAGGCACAGGTGAGGCCAACATTTTCAGGAGTTCCCAGAATGGAGCGGGTGTGTATAAGACGACTGATGGGGGTAAGACATGGTCACACGTGGGACTGGAAAACACCATGACCATTTCACGGATCGTGATCGATCCGAACAATGCCGATGTTGTTTATGTGGCTGCATCCGGTCATGAATGGACCAAAAACAAGGAGCGTGGTGTATATAAAACTACAGATGGAGGGCAAAGCTGGGAGAAGATCCTCTATGTGGATGATCTGACCGGGGCAAATGACCTGGTTATGGATCCCACCAACAGCCAGGTACTGTATGCAACTACGTGGCAGCGCATCCGCATGAAATGGAATGATCCCAGGGTGTGGGACGGGTACTCCAACAGCGGGATATGGAAAACCACAGATGGAGGGCAGAGCTGGGCGAAGATCAACACCGGGCTGCCCGAAGCAAGATACAGGGGTAGAATTGGCATTGACATTGCCAGGTCAAATCCGGATGTTCTGTATGCTTTTGTCGATAATTATGAAATTGCACGGCGGTATAGTGATGAAACCACAGATTCCTATGGCAGGCCCACCGGCGGAGTCATCAAGGGAGCATCTGTCTACCGCACCGATAACCGGGGTGAATCATGGGTTCAGGTTAGCGGATTGACCGAAGAGATGAAAACTTACATGGAAAGGCACTCGGCAACCTATGGATGGGTTTTTGGTCAGATCCGCATTGACCCGAATGATGAGAACAGTATCTATACCATGGGATTGGCGTTAAATGTATCCAATGATGGAGGGAAAACATTCAGGCGTCTGCGTGGGATGCATGGTGATCATCACGGTTTGTGGATCGATCCCAACAACTCCGATTACCTGGTCAATACCAATGACGGAGGAATTGTAATCTCCTATGACCAGGGGCTAACCTGGCGATCATTCGCTGACAGGCTCCCACTGGTTCAGTTTTTTAACATTGCATACGATATGTCCGATCCGTTCTATGTGTATGGATCTGTCCAGGATCATGGCAGTTACCGGGGTATTGTCGATCTGAGGCGGGGAAGGGACAACGTTGCCCCGGTTGAGTTTGAAGGAGCTCCCGGTGGTGAAGGCAGCAGTCATGCCATTGATCCCACAAATCCTGATATTGTCTATTCCGCAGGATTCTATGGCACCATCACCAGGAGCGATCTGGGCGCGGTGACCAGCAAAATCCTCCTGCCCAGAACATATGATAATGAGCCACCGCTCAGGGGGCAATGGGTAGCTCCTTTTATCATTTCACCCCATAACCCGAATATCATCTATCATGGCATGCAATATCTGTTTCGTTCACTGGATCGGGGTGATACCTGGGAGAGGATCAGCCCGGACCTGACCTATAATAACAAAGAGAAAATGGGAGACATCCCCTATCAGACCATCTTTGCCATATCAGAATCGCCAATAAAATATGGCCTTATCTATGCCGGAACCGATGATGGAAGGGCACATGTAACAAAAGATGGAGGAAAAACATGGAGTGAAATAACAGCTGGCCTGGTACCCAATAAGTGGATCTCCCGTGTGGTTGCATCAGCATTTGACCTGGGAACCGTTTACCTTACGCAAAACGGTAAACGGGATGATGAGTTTGGTGCCTATGTCTGGAAATCGACCGATTTCGGCAAGACCTGGCAGGATATTTCCGGTAATATTCCTCTCGGTCCGGTGAATGTTATCCGTGAAGATCCCATTAACCGCGACATCCTTTACGTGGGAACCGATATCGGTGTTTATGTAACCAAAGATGGAGGAACATCCTGGGAAGTATTGGGAAACCTCCCCTCAACCTATGTGCATGACCTGGTCATCCATCCCCGGGATAACATGATCGTCATCGGAACACATGGACGCGGTGTGTGGACATTCGACGCCAACCTCGTGAATGGTGGTGTCCGGCAAAGAAGGTGGTTTTAGAAATACAATGCCTCAAATTTGTAAATGACTTAAATGCCTTAAATTCTAAGTACTTGAGGCATTTAAGGCATTCAAGGCATTTGAGGCATTTTTTATAATTCCCTTAAAACCGCCATTACCATCTCTTCTCCCTCGGAAAGGCCGGTGTTTTTCACTATTTCCCTGATCCTGCTTTTCTGATCCGGGAGAAGCTTACACAGGGCTTTCTCTGTAAGTTTTATCTTTTCCAACATACCGTCACTGTTGGTCAGATAATAACTTGTGCTGAGTATGAACTCATCATATCTCCGGTCGGGACTGTATGCTTGCTGGTAATTGGCCTCCCTGAATAGTTTTTTTGAAAGCTTCAGGAAAGAATATTCTCCCTGGGCAAGCACCTCAAACAATATTTCCGGGTCGATTTTTTTGTCGAATTGCTCTGGTAAAAATTTCCTGAAAAGTATCGTTTCCCCTTCGGAAAACAGATGGACTTCATTAATCTCCTCATTGGAAAGAGTAAATATTTGTCCGTTTTCCGGGGTGAGAATATACAGGAAGCCATCATGGATATCCAGGTTCATTTTTATGTTCCTGACCCATCTATTATCCTTGAGAAACAGATTTCCCTCCATCCAGTCATCATAACGAAGAGGTGTTCCTTTCACACCCTCATACCGGTTATCAAAGCCAACTGCACCGGGACTGAGCGGGTTGATATTGGCAATGGCACTAATATTTGTCGGAGATCGCTCATAGGTCCCGGTTTTTGTCTCTGTTTGTTGTGCAGACAAAACCTGTACAAACCATACGATCATTAACAGAACCAGTATTCGTTTCATATCCTATATTTTATTGGGTAAATTTAAATAATATCAATGAATATTCAAGAATGGTGCGCTTCTTTACTCCTTATCTTATTTGTAACCATACCATTTCTTTCAAGTCATATCTATGGTATTATGCATTCCTGAATAATTCGATAACAGCATAAAACGAGCCAAAATCAGTATGAGGGAGTAAGTTCTTTTACAATTTTAACAGTTTTTAACGTAAAACCTTTGTGGTTAGTAAATAATTCTCAGTAGATTTATTTCCATATTCCTGATAATGCAATATTAGTCGATGACAAAGGCTTTATTCATCTTTCATTCTACCACTTCAATTCCTGGGGAGTTTACTTTATAATTAAATTTTCGAATTATGTTCAAAAACCTCCTTAAAATTGCCCTGCGGATTATCCGCAAAGATTTCTCCTACAGCCTGATCAATATTCTCGGGCTTACCATTGGGATTACCAGTTCCATTTTTATCCTGCTCTACATTGTAGATGAGCTCAGTTTCGATAAATATCATGAAAAAAAGGATAGAATTTACCGTGTCGTTTCCCACATCACCGAGCCGGATGATGAATTCACCTGGGTTGTAGCCCAGATACCATTCGCCCCCCAGGCAAAAGCCGATTATCCGGAAATACTTGAGTCAGTGCGGTTTATCGGCGAAGGCAGGACCCTTTTCAAACGGGGTGAGATCCAGTTTTATGAAGATGAATTTTATTATGCCGATTCAGCTGTCTTCGGTGTGTTCACCTACAATTTGTATCAGGGAGATCCTGCAACCGCACTGGTTGAACCCAATACAATCGTTCTGACGACGTCGCTTGCCAGGCGATATTTTGGGGACGAGGATCCCATGGGACAATCGATTGAGTCGGAAAGTGGTGACAGCTATAAGGTGACCGGTGTCATGAAGGATGTCCCGCGAAATTCCCATTTTCGGTTTGATGCACTTATATCGAGAAGCACCTTACCGGTTGATTACGGAAGCAACTCGTGGGGCAGTTTTGGAGTAGCAACCTATATTCTTTTACAGGAAAATATGGATTACCTCGCTCTCCAGGATAAGCTGCATGAGTATTATGAAAGATTCATGTCCGGATTTAAGGAGATCGGGATCCACATTGAGTATGTCCTTCAACCCATAACTGACATCCATTTGCACTCGGTTGGAGGAGGAGAATCCGAACAAACGGGGGATGTAACCTACCTCTACATTTTTAGCATAGTTGGAATGTTCATGCTGATCATTGCCTGCATCAACTACATGAACCTGGCTACTGCACGGTCATCGCGACGTGCCCGTGAGGTTGGACTGCGAAAAGTAGTCGGATCCAACCGTGGATTGCTCATTGGACAATTCCTCACTGAATCGATCGTTTTAGCCCTTCTATCCTTTCTTCTCAGCGTTATTCTTGTGTTTCTGCTTCTTTCCAGTTTTAATACGCTGGCAGGTAAACTTATACCATTCGATTTTCTGACAAATCCATATGTGCTGATCAGCTTTCTTGGTATTATAATCTTTGTGGGGATCTTCGGTGGGAGTTACCCTGCCTTTTACCTCTCACGTTTTAACCCGGTGATTATCATGAAAGGAACGATCGGAACCGGTTATTCAAGGTTTTCCCTGCGAAAAATACTGGTTGTCCTTCAGTTTGCCATATCGCTTTTTATGATCATCAGTACCTGGGGAGTCTATGACCAGTTAAAATATATGAAAAAGAAGGATGTAGGATTCGATAAGGACAATGTAATTCGCATGGTTTTGAATACCCGTGAAATGGCTCGTCAGTCAACCGTTCTGAAACAATCATTCCGGACAATCCCTAACGTATTGAGTGTTGGGGGGACCAATGCCCCGGTAGGTGGAGGATCCGGGAAGAACCTCTTGCTGGTGGAAACACCGGAAGGAATGAAGGAACGGGGCATTAACATGAGTACCTGTGACCATGATTTTATTGAAACACTCGGGATTACCATACTGGAAGGTCGTGATTTCAGTGAAGATATTCCGGCGGATACTCTTTTAGGTGTGATCATTAATGAAACGCTTGCGAAGCGAATGAATTGGGATAAACCCATCGGTAAGAAGTTCCAGTTTACCGGAGATTCTGTAAATGTGATGCGCGTTGTGGGTTTGATGAAAGATTACCATCAAACCGGATTATACAACGAAATTGAGTCATACCTCATGTTATACCGCTTAAATAACTACCTGGTTTACGCGAAACTGGGCGAAGGAGATATCCCCGGAACGATCCGGCTGATGGAAGAGAAATGGAATGAATTGTACCCCGACCAGCCGTTCGAGTACACCTGGCTCGAGGATGATTTTAATGATCAATTCAAAGCGGATGAGCGGCGCGGTGTTATATTCACCCTCTTTTCTGTTTTAACTATCATTATTGCCTGCCTTGGATTGTTCGGACTTGCTTCCTATACCGTTGACCAGCGAACACGAGAAGTGGGTATCCGGAAAGTGATGGGCGCGGGAGAAAGGACCATTGTCACACTGTTCTCAAGAGAATTCCTGATCCTGATTGGAATATCAATACTCATTGCGATCCCTGCAGCATACTATTTCATGTATGAATGGCTGCAGAATTTCTTCTTCCGGACAGCCATTAAACCGATGATTTTCATTTTATCCGGCTTGATAACTCTGATTATCGCATTTGCCACCATAAGTCTCCACACTTTACGAGCCGGCAGGATCAACCCGGCTGATGCCGTACGGCATGAGTGATAAATCCAGTTCAATGTACAGTGTTCATCCACCTTCGTCAAGACTTCGGCGGACAAAGGAGTACAGAGTTTGATTAGAAGTGAGTGGTGAGTCAGTAAGTACAGAGTACAGATTTAAATAAAAAAGTAAGCAGTAGGCAGTTACGGGTTACGGGCCAAAGGCCCTGACCGATAGGAGAGAGCCTGCCGCCGTGGCAGGCATCCCGGGATAAGTTGATAAGATAAAGAAATCAATTTCACCTGTTTATACTAACTGAGTTTTAAGTGATACGATGACTTCTTAAAAGCCAAAAGGTATTTTGATGAGTCATCGTATCACTTTTTACATAATACAGGAAAGACAAACCGATTTTTTCTTTAAATTTAGCATCTGAAAGGCTAGTTCTATTAGCAAAACCTGTTGTATTATCCATGAGTTCCTTCCAGGAAAAGTACCGGCAAATCATTCAACGGCGATCAGATTTTTCATCGCTGAAAAGAGAGGTCAACGGGTATCCACTGGCTTATTTTGACGGGCCGGGGGGTACACAGATACCCAGGCAGGTAATGGATGCCATGAACCGCTATTATGAAACCTGCAATGCCAATGCACACGGATACTTTATCACCACGATTGAATCGGACAGGATGATTCATGAAACGAGGGAGGAGGCAGCCATTTTTTTCAATGCAGAAGGACCGCAGACCATCTCCTTCGGTGCAAACATGACCACCTTGGCTTATTCGCTCAGTAAAGCCATAGGCAGGGTTCTAAAACCCGGGGATGAGATCCTGATCACCCAGCTTGACCACGAAGCAAACCGGGGGCCATGGCTAAGCCTTGAGGAGCTGGGAGTTGTTGTAAAGGAGATCCAGATGAAAGAGGATGGAACACTCGACTATGGGGATCTGGAACAAAACATCAACAACCGCACACGACTGGTTGCCATCGGGCTGGCATCCAATGCGCTGGGAACAGTGAATCAAATTGAACTGGTACGACACCTGACGAAAAAGGCAGGTGCCTGGTTGCTTGCGGACGCGGTACACTTCGTCCCGCATTTTCCCATCGATGTTCAGGCACTGGACGTGGATTTCATGCTCTGTTCGGCATACAAATTTTACGGTCCTCATGTAGGGCTCCTCTATTCCAGGGAGGGTCTGCTGGATCAGTTACCGACGGACCATTTGCGTACGCAACATCATGAAGCACCGTATAAAATTGAAACAGGAACACTCAATCATGCAGCCATAGCCGGCGTGAAAGGTGCCATTGACTACATATCCACCTTTGGTGGGGGTACCGACCTCAGATCAAAACTTTTTTCCGGAATGGAAGCCATTGCCGCATACGAGCACGAACTGGCAAAAATGTTATTTTATGGTTTGAAGGAAATTGATGGCATTACCCTGTATGGTCCGTCCATCGAAGTTACACCCAGGGCTCCAACCCTGTCATTTACCGTCGAGGGGAAAACACCACCGGAAGTGTGCCTTCTGCTCGATAAGCAAGGAATCCTGGCATGGGACGGTCACTTTTATGCCATCCGTCCTGTTGAAGTATTGGGGTTACTGGATAAAGGTGGCCTGGTCCGTGTTGGCATTTCCCTTTACAATACCATCGAAGAGGTGGAACGGCTGCTGGATGCCCTGCAAACCATTTCAACAAAATAACGTTTAAACTGCCAGATGAAAGCCCTGGTCATTGGATTTGGCCACGTTGGCCAGAAAATCGCTGAGATAGTAATTGATAAAAAGAGCTATCCCGGGCTCGTTTCACTGGATCTGTCCATCACAGGCATATTTACTAAAACCAGAGGGGCTCTGACGGATCCGTCAGGAATTAATATCCCGGATGCGATACGCCAGATCAGGGAAGAAGGACATTTCAGCAGGAATAATCCACAATACACCGATCATCCCCTGCAGCAAGCAATCCAAAACCTGGATTATGATCTGCTGCTTGAACTTTCAACACTCTCAATCGCTAATAAGGGAGAACCGGCAATTTCATATATCAAAGAAGCTTTGAAGCGCGGGAAGCATGTTGTTACAGCCAATAAAGGTCCGGTGGCATTTGCTTATCATGACCTGATGATGCTGGCCAGGAAACATTGCGTTCAATTTCTCTTTGAATCGACAGTAATGGATGGAACGCCAGTATTCAACCTAACCGGGTATACGCTCAAAGGAGCTACTATTACCGGAATTTCCGGTATCCTCAACTCCACGACCAATTACATTCTTTCCCGGATGGAAGAGGGAGGCTCTTTTCAAGAAGCCCTTGCATGTGCTCAAAAAGAAGGGTTTGCAGAAGCAAATCCTGAACACGATATTGAAGGATGGGATAGTGCTGCAAAGATTGCATCTCTTGCAAATGTCTTAATGCATGCAAAAATCACTCCTCATGATGTTGATAGAGAGGGTATATCTCACATAACACCGGATATGGTAAAGCAATCAATAAAATCAAAGCATTGCATTAAATTAATGTGCAGGGCCTGGAGGGAAAATAATCAGGCCTATGCTAAAGTTAAGCCGGAAGAAATCCCAACTAACGATCCATTTTCAACAGCAAAAGGCTCCGGTGCATGCCTGAGGATTGAAACGGATCTCATGAGCCCAATCCTCATCATGCAAGATTCACCAACAGTGAAGGATACTGCATATGGTGTTCTTAATGATATTCTTACCATCCAGCAAAACATGTGTTAACCCGAATTATTCATGCATTCAGCATGAATAATGACGATACATAATTGAAATCTATTGATTATCAATTATATATGTCAGGGTTAACCCTGATAAAAGTCAAATTCAATACCCTCAAGTTTGGGT
>Ga0315543_1003670_pt1 | contig 13555 bp, 11 predicted proteins | sample SalMarSW160210MG_2_FD_203098 | JGI IMG/M metagenome (GOLD analysis project Ga0315543, IMG submission 203098) | Salt marsh sediment microbial communities from the Plum Island Ecosystem LTER, Massachusetts, United States - Salt Marsh Sediment SW1601-210 ...
GTTGGGCTTGAATCTTTGCCGTCCCATCTCTGTTCCTCCCTGCTCTTATCCGACTTGTACCAAGTCTACTCGCCTTTGTCCCTCCCGCCAAATCAACGAATCTCCAACGGACTTTTTCAACACTCTCCGTTTGTGTATTTGCCGAAGGCGATTGTAGAGTGTATAATCAGTATCACGATTGGCCATCGAGCCCCTCAAAAGCAAGGGGCTCTTTCTTGGCTTTGAGAGTCCTATGGATAACGCATCACTAGTAGACAAACTGTCGCAAATTGAAGAGCGGTACGAGCAGCTCGGACGTCTGTTGGCCGATCCAGAGGTGGTTGCCGACCATAATCGTGTGCGTGAGTATGCGCAGGAGCGCGCCAACATCGCCGAGTTGGTGGAAACATACCGCCAGTCCAGGTCGGCTAGCAAGGAACTGGTCGAGACCAGAAGCATGCTGGATCATGAACTGGATGACGAAATGCGCGCTCTCGTCAACCAAGAGATCAAACGGCTTGAGACGCGGGAAAATGAACTGAGACAGAAGCTGCGATTGCTGGTCCTACCGAAGGATCCTAACGACGACAGGAACGTAATCATGGAGATCCGTGCGGGCACGGGAGGTGAAGAGGCAGCGCTATTTGCTGCTGACCTGTACCGCATGTATGCTCGCTATGCGGAAGCACAGGGCTGGAAGACGGAACTGCTTAGCTCGAATGTGACGGGCATAGGGGGCTTCAAAGAGGTGATCCTCGAAGTGCGCGGAAAGGGAGCGTACTCTCGGCTGAAGCACGAAAGTGGCGTTCATCGCGTGCAGCGCGTGCCCGCCACTGAGGCCAGCGGTCGCATTCACACCTCAACAGCAACTGTAGCCGTTCTGCCAGAGGTTGACGAGATCGAGGTCGAAATCAAGCCTGAAGACTTGCGGATTGAGGTTTTTCGTTCCAGTGGACATGGCGGTCAGAGCGTAAATACCACAGACTCTGCCGTGCGCATAACACATCTACCGGCAGGTCTCACTGTGTCTTGCCAGGATGAGCGGTCTCAGCTACAGAACAAAATGCGTGCCCTGTCTATCCTTCGTGCACGTCTGTATGACATGGAGCAGCGCAAGCTCACTGAAAAAGTGGATGCTGCACGCCGTTCCCAGGTGGGTACGGGCGAACGCAGCGAGAAGGTGCGTACCTACAACTTTCCCCAGAACAGAGTCACAGACCATCGCATCAGCTTCTCCAGCCATCGTCTCGAGGCAGTGCTGGCAGGTGACCTTGACCAGTTCATTGAGCAGCTAATCACGGCAGAACAGACGGAGAAACTGCGTGCTGCTGGCGTCAGTTGAGTACCCTGTGAACGCTTCTGACGCCAGTACCCTGCCTCATTTTGCTACAGTGCGAGAAGCTCTCGCTTGGGCAAACGGCGTTCTATCCGCTGCTGGTGTACCTTCCCCACGCCTCGATGCAGAGGTACTGCTGGGCCACGTGTTGGACTGGAAACGGGCCAGACTGTACGCCAGACCAGAGTCTAAACTGACGGACTTGCAGCGGCAGGCGTTCCAGGCAAGCGTCGAGCGTCGGCGTCGTCGTGAGCCAGTGCCATACATCGTTGGACATCGGGAATTCTACGGCCTCGATTTCGTAGTGGATCGCAGGGTCTTGATTCCTCGTCCTGAAACCGAGTTGTTAGTGGAGCTGGCTCTAGAAAGTACCGCGCACTTCAGAGCAAGAGTTCAGAGGCTGATCCTGGCCGACGTCGGCACTGGCAGCGGCGTAGTGGCCATCAGTCTTGCCGCGAATCTGCCAGGTGCTGCTGTTTATGCGACGGAAGCTTCTGCTGTGGCACTGGAAGTCGCAGCGTTGAACGCTGCGCGCCATGGTGTGTCCAGCCGTATGCATCTGCTGTCCGGAGACCTGCTCGACCCTTTGCACGAGCCAGTGCACATAATCGTTGCTAACTTGCCATACGTGCCAACGGAGCATCTCGCTTACTCAGCACCAGATGTTGTTGCCTATGAACCACTGGCTGCTCTGGACGGGGGAGTGGATGGCTTGATGCACATCCGGCGCCTGCTGGCTCAAGCCAGACACTGGCTCTTGCCAGGGGGGATTATGCTGCTGGAGATAGGTGCAGGTCAGGGGCAGGAGGTTCTGACGCTCTCAGCGCAGCATTATCCGACGGCGAAGGCTGAGCTATTCCAGGACTATGCTGGTCTGGACCGTGTTGTGCGGGTCAGCACGTAAGATTGGCTTCTGCGTTGTCCTGTCATAGGCAGATGGTTGCCTGATGAAACAGCGGAGGGGAATCTTGCCTTTTCGATTGCTGGCTCTCGATCTTGACGATACCATTGTTGATACCCGGATGCAGGTGTCGCCACGTGTGCGACGCGCAGTGCGCGCCGCTGTGGATGCCGGTGTTCACGTTACATTGGCCTCAGGCCGCCCCTTTCACCACGCGCGCCTCTTCGCCAATGACCTGGGCATCCACGAGCCTCTGATATGCTGTCAGGGAGCCATAGTCCAAGATCCCGCTAGCGCTGAAGTCTACTTTCATTCTGGCGTGCCACTCCATCTGGCACAGGAGTTCATTGATTTCGTGCGTGCCCATGGCTGGGATCTATGCCTCTTCCTTGACGACCGACTCTACGCGGACCGCATCACGCCGTTTGTGCGCTTTTACGCGGAGTACTCGCCGATTGAGGAAGGGCTGTATCCGGTTGACGATCTAAAATCCTTTCTGTGCCGTGAACCCACGAAAGTAGTCGTTGTTACCGAGGCTGACCAGGCGACAGTGGTAAATCACTTGCTGCGAGAGCGTTTTGCCGGACGTTTGCGCATTGTGCGTTCTTTCTCCCAGTTTGTGGAGGGCACGAGTCTAGCAGCCTCGAAGGGGCAGGCGCTCTCCTTCCTGGCACGGAGGCTGGGTGTGTCACAGGCCGAGACGATGGCTATCGGTGACAATGACAATGACGCTGACATGGTCGCCTGGGCGGGCCTGGGTGTGGCGATGGGCAACGCCAGCGCTGCGGTCAAGGCTGCTGCGGACTATGTTGCGCAGTCCGTCGAAGAAGATGGAGCTGCTGAGGCTATTGAGCGTTTCATTCTGGAGCGGTGCCATGGCTGATGTCTGTATCTTGCCTGCTTCTCGATCAGGCAGCATAGAACGAGCTGTGGTTGTGCTGCGTGGAGGTGGGGTGGTGGCGTTTCCCACGGATACGGTTTATGGCCTGGGCGCACATAGCTTCATCGCCTCAGCGATCGAGAAGCTCTACGAGGTCAAGGGGCGCGGGCGTCAGAAGGCCATTCCTTTGCTGATAGCGCGCATTGAGGACGTGGTGACGGTCGCTGTTCAGGTGCCTGAGATGGCGTGGCGCTTGGCCGAGCATTTCTGGCCTGGGCCAGTGACGCTTGTGCTGCCCCAGGCAGACGCGGTTTTGGACGTGCTTACTGGTGGCGCGAATTCTGTGGCTGTGCGGGTTCCGGCACATGCCACAGCCTTGAGGCTCATCTCGGCACTCGGCGTGCCGTTAGCGGCGACTAGTGCGAATCTCTCAGGACAGCCAGAGGCGGTGACAGCGGAGGAAGTGCGAGAGGTGTTGGGGAAACGTGTGGAACTGATACTCGATGGGGGGCGCTGTCCGGGCGGAGTGCCCTCCACTGTGGTGGATGTTACGACGGTTCCCCCCATCATCCGCCGTCGTGGCGCGCTAGTGACCGAGGTCGAGGCCTTTCTCTCAGAGGCTTTGTAGAATGGGTGTCTCGCTTCTAGCCCTGGCTTTTCTACTCTTCGCTCTTTTTCTTTTTCTCTGTTTCTTCGTCCGGTCTGGACAGTTCCTTGCGGAAGTCACGAATGGCTTTGCCCAATGCTCCGCCCAGTTCGCCTAGCCGTCCTATGCCGAAAATCACGAGGACGATGACCAACAGGATGAGCAATTCGAGCGGGCCGATATTGCGTAACATGTTCCCTCCCTGGGAATGCAGCTCAGATCACTTGATAGTATAGCATACATCAGGCGAGGCACCAAAGACTGGTTGTCTCCGGGCACGCGTTGGTTCTGGGCAAGCAGACCCTCCCCGGGGTTGCCGAATCCTATTGGGACCTCCGGGAGAGTCCGCAAAAAGTGAATTGCATCGTTGTCTCAGATTGGCTTGCATTAATCGCGCATCAGTGCTAAACTATGGTCAGTACGGAAGGGGGTGGATGATGGCAACGCAGGCATTATACCGCAGATGGCGCTCACAGACTTTTGCGGAGATCATCGGGCAGGATCACGTAACACATACCTTGCTCAACGCCTTGCGTGCAGGCCGTATTGGTCATGCTTACCTGTTCTCCGGGCCTCGGGGCACGGGGAAGACCACCACGGCACGCGTGCTGGCCAAAGCGGTCAACTGCCTCGATCCACAAGATGGGGAGCCATGCAACCGCTGCGCCATCTGCCGTAGCATGAATGAGGGGCGCTCTCTGGATTTGATCGAGATTGATGCCGCCTCCAACCGTGGTATAGATGAGATTCGTGATCTTCGTGAAAAGATTGCTTTCTCCCCTAGCGAGTGCCGCTACAAGGTCTACGTAGTAGACGAAGTGCACATGCTGACCGATCCAGCCTTCAATGCGCTCCTGAAGACCCTAGAGGAACCGCCACCACACGCCATCTTTGTGTTGGCCACTACAGCACCTCACAAAATCCCGCTCACCGTGCTCTCGCGTTGCCAGCGCTTTGATTTCCGGCGCGTCTCGTTGCGCCATCTCAAGCAAAAGCTAGAGCTTATCTGTGCACAAGAAAGCATTCGAATCGAGCCAGCAGCGCTGGACGCTATTGCGCGCTATGCTACTGGCAGCTTCCGTGATGCGGAGAGCCTGCTGGATCAGTTGATCTCCTTCGGTGCGGAAGAAATTACACTGGACGATGTGCGTCGGGTGCTTGGTGCGGCTCCAGAGGAGGTCATGTCCGGTATCGTCACGGCGCTCGCTGGACGTGATGCAGGCTCGGGGTTGAGGCTTATCAACGAGGCCTTGAATAGCGGGGTTGATCCACGTCAGCTCACACGTGAGGTATTGGAGTATCTACGGGGGCTGCTTCTGGTGAAGAATGGCGGTGCGTCGTTGCTCAGCGTGACCCCTGAGATGCTGAAGGAGATGACAGCGCAGGCCGAAGGCTTTCCTTTGCGCCGCTTGCTGCAGACGGCCAAGCTCTTCAATCAGGCAGCCAACAGTTTGAGGACTGGCATACATGGCCAGCTACCGCTGGAACTGGCCCTTGTTGAAGCCACCCTGTGGGGTGAGCAAATGGTTCTCTCAGGCGAAAAGCGAGGAGAGGCAAGCCGAGCGCGGCCTACACCATCAGCACAACCACAATCTGCTGCTGAAGGAAGGGGTCCGAAAGGAGCGGCCGGAAGCGGGCCGCGCCCCCCTTCGCTTTCCCTCCCGGTTCCAGGGCCAGAACCTGTGAGGGAGGAGCCGCCGAGGCCGGCTGTGGCTCCTTCCGATGTGAGCACTGAGTCCGATTCGTCGTCCGCTGGCGTACCAGGAATGACTCTGGCCTGGCTGAATGAGAATTGGGGCAGGGTGCTGCAAGCGATCAGGCCCCGCAGCCGTGGCGTCGAGGCTCTTCTCAAGTCCTGTGAGCCCTTGTCAGTGCAGGGCGATCTGGTGACACTAGGCTTCTACCATAGCTTCCACAAAGAGAGGGCGGACGAAGAGAAGCATAGAAGTATAGTCGAAGAGGCATTGGCTGAGGTTGCAGGGCGAGCCTGTCGAGTGAAATGCGCTCTCTATAAGGGGGACCGCGAGCCCAAAGAGCCGAAGAATGAGGCGCGTCGTCGCGAGAAGCTGCTCGACAATCCTATGGTTAGTGAAGCTGTCAAGCGCTACGGGGCCAGAATCGTAGACGTACAGTAGGGGTGTAGAGGAGGGTAGGCCATGGGCAGCAAGGGCAAGGGAGGGCGGACGCGCTTTCAGCCCGGCGCCAGTGCCATGATGAAGCAGGTACAGCAATTGCAAGCTCGCATGCTGCAGGCCCAGGAGGAACTTGCTGGAGAAACCGTCACGGTCTCTGTGGGGGGCGAAGTAGTGACGGTAGTCATGAATGGTCAGCAGGAAGTGCGTTCAGTGGCCATTGATCCTGACGCTGTGAATCCCGAAGAGGTGGATATGTTGCAAGACCTGATCATAGCGGCCATGAATGAGGCTTTGAGAAAGTCCCGTGAGTTGGCAGAGAAGAAGCTGGCGCCCATAACAGGAGCGCTAAGCATGCCAGGACTAATGTGATGTCTGCAACGCCCAAACCTGTAATGCGACTGATTGAAGAACTCAGTCGTCTGCCGGGCGTCGGTCCCAAGACGGCTTCTCGCCTGACCTATTTTCTCCTGCGTTCACCCGCAGAGCAGGTTCTGTCTCTGTCCGAGGCTATCCGGCAAGTCAAGGAGCGCACTGTCCTGTGTAGCGTTTGCTTCAACATAGCCGAAACCAGCCCTTGTTTCATTTGCAGTGATCAGACTCGCGATCATACGCAGATTTGCGTGGTGGAGGAGCCTCTGGACGTGCTGGCTATTGAGCGGACGCGTCAGTATCATGGGCTGTATCACGTCCTGCACGGAGCCATTTCGCCAGTAGAGGGCATTGGCCCCGAGGAACTCAAGATACGGGAGTTGCTGCTACGCGCCAAGAACAGCACGGTGCATGAAGTTCTCCTGGCCACGAATCCTAACCTCGAAGGAGAGGCCACGGCCATGTACATCGCCCGACAGATTCTCCCTCTGGGCATTCGGGTGACACGGCTGGCGCGGGGGTTACCCGTAGGAGGTGACCTGGAATACGCTGATGTGGTGACGCTTACCCAGGCCCTGGAAGGGCGGCGAGACATCTAAGAGCTCAGCCGCGAATAGCAGGCTGAGCTTCCACGCCGTTCATGCTCTGCATGCCCTCGCTTTGCATGCCCTACGGGCGACGGGCGACGGGCGACCGGCTGTCCGGCCGTCTGCCCACTCCGCTTTGTTTCGTGGGTGCTGCCCTTGGGCTGCGCCAAGGACATGGCGCGAGGAGCCGCCTCTGCTGACTTTCCGGATCTAAGGGTAAGCTGACAGGATTTCCTTCAGTCGTAGCGCGTTCTGCACTGCATAGCCATGAGCATCGTTGTTGAAGTAGGCGTACACATCTCTTCCATCCCCCAGGAAGCCGAGAATTTGCTCGGCCCACCACTGCAACTCGCGTTCGCTGTAGCAGCTGCCATACGCGGCTTGCGCTCCGTGCAGACGGATGTAGACAAAAGGTGCCGTGGTGCGCAAGAGGCACGGAAAGTCGGGCAGGCTGACAATGCACAATGCTGCGCGGTGTTCTGCCAGCATGGTGAGCACTGCCTCGCTAAGCCACGAAGCGTGGCGAAACTCAAAAGCATGTCTCAAGTCGGCAGGAAGCATGCTCAAGAAATCCCGCAGCCTGTCTGGATTGCACTTCCAGTAGGGTGGTAGTTGGTACAGAATAGGGCCCAGTCGCTCCCCAAGCAGGCGGCTTCGCTGCAAAAAGCGTGGCAAAGCTTCTTCCACGCCGCCAAGTTTCTTCATGTGCGTGATATAGCGACTCGCCTTCACTGCATACTTGAAACCTTCTGGCGTGTCTTCTTTCCACTTTCTGACAGCCTGCTCTGAGGGCAACCGGTAGAAGGTATTGTTGATTTCCACAGTGTCAAAACGAGTGACATAGTGCTTCAGCCAGTGCTTGCTGGGCAGGTCCCAGGGATACAATATCCCCCGCCAATGAGGGTAGACCCACCCCGAAGTGCCTATGTGACAGACCGGTTTCACAGTATTGCCAGCCATACATGCTCTTCCTGTTGACCCACGTTGCCCACAGCAATTGTATCACGGGCCAACTGCTGTGACAACTTTTGCTTCTGCCGCCGAAAGTTGCTGGCTGTCTCGACGGGTGGGATAGTACTGCGGCTTCTCCCAAGTTCGACTAGGGGTGATAACGCTCCGCATAAGCATGTGCCAGTCCAGTAACTATAGACCACTGAAGAAGTCGAACCTTGTTAACCCTAACTACAAGATATAGCAGCACTGATGATAGTGGCCACAATATATTGTGGTCTAGGTTAACGAGGCCGGGTTTTTTTCAACACATTCGTAACCATGCACTTGCGGTTGTGTGTCAGTTGTGATATAATTGGCTGCAAACAGCGACCATCTGCTGCGGAAAACCGGCCCGGTCGGGCGTATCCGGACGAGGTTCTAGTCGTCATCAGTTTCGGTACCATGCAAACACACCAGGTTGGAGGGCATGGGCATCTTCTTGAAGCCTCTGCCGCGCCTCACCGAACGGGCGGAACATAAGCCCTTCGGCTTTTCTATGCCGACCTTTAGGTTGTCAGTGTTGGAAGTTTTCTGCAGGAACACTGCATAGATGTCAAAATCGCTCACTCGCGCAAGGATGGGCTGTTCGCGATAGCTCCTGGAGCCGATGATGACATATATTGTGCTTGGATTGTGCGCATTCCCGGCGCTTGCCTTGTTTGAGTACGCTTCGCTGAAGAAGATAGCTGTCCTCAAGCAGGTCATGGGGGTGCTGGCTTTCGCTCTGCTTGGCTTTTCTTTAGCAGTCGTGTGCCTGGACTCCAGAAAGTTCGCTCTGCCGAGGTATCTCTCCTGGGCGGGCTGGGTTGTAGTCGGGGTCTTTGGGTTTATGCTGGTCTACTCGATCTTTTGCGAGATTCCTTTTGCCAAAACGTACGTGCACTCGGGTTACGGCGACCAGTTGATCACCAGTGGTACTTATGCTTTGTGCCGGCATCCTGGGGTAGTATGGTTTGCGCTCTTTCTGTTGGGTTTGCTGCTGGCGACGCGCTCCAGGTTACTGCTGCTGGCCGCACCGACCTGGCTGGCAGCAGATGTGCTGTACGTTTGGGCTGAGGAAAAGTTCTATCTGGAGAAAGTGTTTACTCACTACAAGGAGTATCAGCAGGAAACACCCATGCTCTTGCCCACGCTACGCAGCATCAGGCGTTGCCTGAGGACTACGAGGGATGATGAATAAAAGACATTTCGGGGGGGAAAATGGCTACTGCAGTCGAGTTGCTCCGTCAAGGCAGGACTGAAGAACTATGGCACAAGTATTGTGGATTCGTAGACTTGAGTCTGGAACAGTTCATGCACATCCAGAAGCGGCTTCTCTTGGAGCAGCTCAAACTCCTGAAGGAGATGCCATTAGGGCGCAAGATTATGAGGGGCAAGATTCCTACCAGCGTAGAAGAGTTTCGGCGCACGATTCCATTGACTACGTACAAGGATTACACGCCATATCTTCTGGAGCGGGATGAGTCTATGCTGCTCGAAAAGCCGGTTACTTGGGTGCGAACGTCTGGCCGCTCAGGGGAATACGGCTGCAAATGGGTGCCATACTCAGCACAGATGTACGAGGCCGCTAACCGGCAGGCCTTTGGTGGCCTTATCCTGGCCGCCGCCACCAGGCGTGGCGAGGTGCTGTTGGAAGAGGATGACGTCGTTTTCAACACCTTGGCTCCAGAGCCGTTCATTTCTGGGGCAGTCTATACCAAGGGACTCTTGACACAGTTTCCTTTTCACTTCATTCCGCCGTTGGCCGAGTCCGCCAAGATGGAGTTCGGCGAGAGGATCCAGACGGGATTCAAACTGGCTATGAAGACGGGCGTTGACATCATCTACGGTATGGCCAGTATTCTCGTGCGGGTTGGTGAGCAGTTCGAATCGGGGGGGCGAAGCTTCCAGTTCTCTTCATTCTATCTGCATCCTGCCGTGCTCTCGCACCTGAGTCGGGGCATGCTCAAGGCGCGGCTTGCCGGTCGGAACATGCTGCCCAAAGACATCTGGACACTCAAGGCCATTGGCGTCGGCGGCATGGATGTCTCCATCTTCCGTGACAGGATTTACCACTACTGGGGCAAGGAGCCGAACGAGGGTTACGCTGGTTCGGAGATCATGGTGGTGGCATGCCAGCTATGGAACCACAAGGGGATGACCTTTTACCCGGGCGCGAGTTTTTTGGAATTCATCCCTGAAAGCGAGCACATCAAGGGCAAGCAAGACCCAAACTATGGGCCCCAGACGGTGCTGCTGGATGAGGTGCAGGCTGGCCAGAAGTACGAATTAGTTGTAACCAATTTCCACGGGGGCGTCTTTGTACGTTATCGTCCCGGCGACCTCATTGAGATCACCACCCGTCGAGACGAGGAGATTGACGTGGACATCCCGCAGATGGTTTTCCATTCGCGGGCTGATGAGATCATTGACATTGCCGGTTTTACCCGTCTGACGGAGAAGACGATCTGGAAGGCCATTCATGCCACTGGCGTGGCATACACCGATTGGACAGTACGCAAGGAAGTTGAAGAAGAGAAACCGGTGCTGCGCCTGTATGTTGAGCTCAAGGATGAGGAGAACCTGGCCGAACTGCGTGCGGAGATCCACAGCAATCTCACCGAGTTGGACGAAGACTATCGTGATCTGGGTAGGATGCTGCATCTGGATCCGCTGCGGCTCACACGGCTGTCTCCCGGCAGTTTTGACCGCTACTATGTGTTGAAGAAGGAGGCCGGGGCTGAGCTGGCTCACCTGAAGCCGCCGCACGTCAATCCCTCGCCAGAGAGCATTCGCCAATTGCTGGAAGCCAGCAGGCAGGGATAGGTTCTTGCTGTTTGAGGAAGTGAGAGATGTTTTCTGTGCTCGTGATCATACCTCTGGCCGCCTTCGTATTCTATCTGGGCCTATCGGTCGTCACCCTGGCGGCAGGTCGTCAGAGCCGCATTAACCGTACGTTTGCCATCTATCTGCTCTGTATGATAGTCTGGAGCTTTAGCTCTTTTGCCGTGCGGGTCGGTTTGCTGGTTGATGACCCTCTCCTTTGGAGCAGAATCCTCACCTCCGCTTCCATTGGCTTGCCCATATCTTTCTATCACTTCGTGCGTGCCTTCCTTGGGCTCAAGAGGCACGTCTGGCGTCTGTACACAGGTTACGTCCTTTATGTTATCTCCATACTGATCACCTTCCTGACTGGTTGGGCAGTAACAGGCGCGCGTGTAGACGGGCCAAAATACTACCTTGAGCAGGGCCCGGCGATGGCCTTTTATACTGTATGGGGGGCCATTTACATGGTTCTGGCCATTTACCAGCTTGTGCAACGCTATGCCGAGACCAGGGATCGAGACTATCGTAACAGAATTCGTTATCCGTTGATTGGTGTGGCCTTCATCGTTGTGGGCAGTATGTCCAATCAGATTCCTGCGCTAAGTGTGTACCCCCTGGATATCGCAGCTAACGCCGTCAATGCCATTATCCTGGCCCACTGCATCCTGCGCTATCAATTGATCGACCTGACCCCCATGCTGAGGCAGGGCGTGACTTATTTTCTGTTGACGACCCTACTAGGTGGGGGGTACCTACTCAGTGTCTTAGTCCTGAATTCGTTGACGCAGCAATTCGGCGCGGTGGTTCTGCTGCTGGCTTTCCTGGTTGTGGTACTGCTTGCTCTGGCCTTTCCCCCGCTTCGAAACAGGGTTCAGTTGCTGGTGGACCGACTCCTCTTCCGTCGTCGGTATGCTGTGCAGCGCATGCTGCAGCGGCTCAGTTGGAGGGCAGCAGCGATCATCGACCTGCGAGCTCTTACGCAACTGATTCTCGACGAAGTCACGACGACTATGAAGATTGACAGTGCCTGCATCTTTTTGCGCGATGTGCCTTCGGGAGAGTTCTCCATAACGGCAGCCGAAGGCATTGACGAGGCTGCTGTGGAGAGCCGTTGGCGGCCCGACCATCCTATCTTGCACTGGCTGGGCAGAGAGCAGGAGGTCTTGACGCGAGCAGAGGTGGATCTCAAGCCAGAATTCCGTAGTCTGTGGGGCCAGGAACGGGCAGACCTTGACAGGCTAGCTGCCGAGTTGTTCATCCCTCTGCGCGCAAAAGACAATCTGGTTGGTGTGTTTGCAATTGGCCCCAAGTCTTCGCGTGTTCCCTACACTGCTGATGACAAAATCGCTTTGGCCACACTGGCTAACCAGACAGCAGTGGCCGTTGAGAACGCGCGGCTGTACGCCACGGAGCAACGCCGTCTCAAAGAGTCGCTCGTCCTGCTTGACATTGCAGCAGCAGTGGGTTCGACACTGGACCTGACGCAAGTGTTGAGGCTCATCGCACAGCGCACAGCCGAAGCTTGCGGAGTGCACCGTTGCAGCATCTTTCTGTTAGATGAGCAGCGGCAGAGTGTGTTGCCACTAATGTCACAATATGCTTCGGGAGAAATGGATGAGCAACTCTGGGAGCGATTCAGGCACAAGACCTATGTGCAGGGAATTGATGACGTGCCTGTTCTGGCCCAGGTCATTCAGAATCGTCAGCCGCTTGTCTTGGATGCCGACACGATTGCTTTGCTTCCCGAGGCATGGGTTACGCCTTTCGATATCTGCAGCCTGTTAGTAGTACCTCTGATTTCCAGGGATCGTGTCATTGGCGGGATGGCTCTTGACCACGTGGAGCCTGGAAAGCGTTTTGGACAGGAACAGATCAACCTGGCTATGACCATAGGCAGCCAGATCTCAGTGGCCATTGACAACGCCCGCCTGTATCAACAGACCGTCGAGGAGAAGGCCAAAACGGAGATTATTCTGCGGCAGACGTTTAGTGGCATAGTGGTGATAGATGACAGCCTGCGCATTGTCTCTCTGAACCCAGGCGCTGAGGTGATCACTGGATACTCTGCTGAGGAAGTGTTGGGCGAGCGGCTCAGCGACGTGTTCGGAGCGGGGATCGCCGCTCCCGGCAGTCCCCTGGCCAGGGCGATTGAGACTGGCGAGAGGGTGCCGCCTGCGGAGACTATGTTATCTGCGAGGCAGGGGGGCAGGGATGTCTTGCTTGGCGTGACGCCGCTGCTGAGTGCGGAGCAAGCCGTCTCGCACTACTTGCTGAGCTTCGCTGACATCAGCAAGCTCAAGGAGGTTGACCGTCTCAAGTCCAGTATCGTGACTAACGTGTCGCACGAACTGCGGGCGCCGCTGGCTTCCATAAAAGCGTATACAGAGCTGCTGCTTGGAGCTATTGAAGAGGCGAATGTGGAACTGTGCCGAGAATGGCTGTCAGTAATCGATCGGGAGACAGATCGTCTGACGGCTCTGATCAACGATTTCTTGAATCTGTCGCGCCTGGAATCGGGATACTTCGAGTTGGAAAAGGTGTGGCTTCGTCTGGAGGAGGTCATTACCGATGTGGTTGCCTTGCTGAAGGTTCAGGCAGAACGTCGGCGAGTAACCATCGAACTCAAGGCGCAGCCCGGGTTACCCCGGTTGCTAGCTGATGAAGGCTTGATCAGGATTGTGGTCAAGAACCTCGTCAGCAATGCCATCAAGTTCAGTCACGAGGGCGGCAACGTTTACATCTCAGTTTGGAAGGATGACGGCAGTCTAGAGTTCTATGTAGAAGATGAGGGGATTGGTATTCCACAGGATGCTATTCCTCGTCTGTTCACCAAGTTCTTCAGGGTGCCGTCAGCAGCCGCTGCTGGTGTGCGGGGGACTGGCCTGGGCCTGGCGCTGGCGAAAGAGGCTGTGGTTGCGCACGGA
>Ga0315543_1003671_pt1 | contig 13549 bp, 24 predicted proteins | sample SalMarSW160210MG_2_FD_203098 | JGI IMG/M metagenome (GOLD analysis project Ga0315543, IMG submission 203098) | Salt marsh sediment microbial communities from the Plum Island Ecosystem LTER, Massachusetts, United States - Salt Marsh Sediment SW1601-210 ...
TATGTAATAGCCTGTTCCATATGAGACGGCCTGTCCACCCCCTTTTCAGAGGTATTTTGTTAGCAACTAGCCTCGCTAGATCTTGAAATCGCCCGGCTTTGGCTATTTTCTCGGGGATTAGAATGGCACCATAGAAATATCATCTAATAGTTGCTAAGTTGCTCACCTATACTGTTAGTTGCTATTCTTATCTACAGAAGTCAAGAAAGGAACTGATGAGACAAACTGCGCTGTTAAAATATCTCCCGTTCTACGGATGGTTTTGGAGAGTAATTAAATGACCCTGGGACATAGACTCAGAGCCAGAAGGCAGGCCATGGAGCTTACTCAGCATGAGTTATCCGAAGCTATTGGGCTGACGCCACAGCACATTTCTGCCATAGAGCAGGACAAACGATCTCCATCATTGTCTTCTCTGGCTAAATTGGCTGAGGAGCTGGGAGTAACCACTGATTACCTTATCACAGGTAAAGAAGGGGTTATTACAGATACGATACCGGCAATAAAGGCTGATAAAGGGTTGAAACTGGAGGTGAAGAAAGCGCTTGTAACGCTGGTCCTTTCACTCCACGATGGTGCTGGTATTGAAAAGACTGGAGACGCTCCCTGATCAGATTCTGGGTGGCGGGATGCCACTTGCCCGATTATGCCCGGAACTGCAACGGGAGGGGAGCTGCTGATTGTTTTCGCCCCGGTCTCCCCTGGCAGAGCCCGCCACGCCAAAACCGTTCTGTACTGGACTTAAGACGCTTTCTCCCACTTATGCGAGCCATCGTTCCACACGACATCATCATGTGCCTCTTCCCCTGAGCCCCACGTGTCTCCAGTTGCCGGCACACCGCTGGTACCGCCTACCTTGCCATAGTCATCGAACTGGTAAGTTCCTACGGGATCATCACTGAGATAGCCACTCAAGTCATCATCACTGTCGGGCCAGGTTCCGTCGTGGTCGGCATAATAGGCCAGGGCTGCCGACTCCACATTGGCTACCTCAGTATTGGCGGCGGCGACATTACCGGTAGTCAGAAAGCCGGCAAGGTTAGGAACGATTACGGCGGCAAGGATACCGAGAATGGCCACCACTATCAGTAGCTCAATAAGGGTGAAACCGCGCTGTCCATATTGGGACTGCCTCAAAAGCCTTTTCATGGTTCACCTCCTTTCCTCATTACTATGGTTGAGCAACTTAACAACTATTAGTTGATATTCATATTGTAGTTTAGCTTAGTGAGTACCACAATGGCCCAAAGGTACTATTTTAGATAGGAATATAGTCCTGTCTTTTACCGACACACGCGCTGGGATTAAAATCTAGGCGTTTTCTGCGGATGGTGAAGGGCTCTCTTTATACTCTGCCGGACAGTAAAAAGAAGAGGGCCGAGATGAATTCCTCGACCCCTTTACATATAAATGATAGGTTAGCAGATATAACTAAAAGGCTTTTGTTCGATAGCAGCAATTGCCTGGAATGTGTGATTGGGCATAAAAAGAGGCTCCCAAGCGTGAGAACTGCCGGGGAGCCCCTCTCTTCCCTTATCAGACGCCCCAGAATGGCTTTTTAGCCACTTCCCCAGGAGAGGGCAAGGTATTTATTATTCCTTGCCCCCGCCCTCGGTAGGGAGGGTAAACAGTTCCGGCTGTACCAGCTTATCCCTGGCGGCTTTCTCCACCCTCTCCTGGCGCTTCTCATCCCGGTCGTGCTCTTGCCTGGCTTTGACCCTTCTTTCGTAGAGCCACCTCTTAAGCTGGTTAAGGTCCCTCATCTGGCCGTCGGTGAGCGACTCAACCCGGATATCTTCCGGGAACTCAACCCCGCTCTCTTTAGAGCGCCACCCTTTGTAGACCTTGCCGGCGATGTAGAGGTATATCTGTGCCCAGTCGTGCTCAAAAGGTGCTGTTAGACCAGCGGTGTAGAGATAGGCACAAGCCTCGGCGTCGGTACCGGTCATCTCCTCCCCTTTGAGTGCCTTCATGTTTTCAATCAGCCTCTCCAGGGTGATGGCGCTTTTCAACCAGTCGGGGAGGGTATCTCCCCATCCCCCGGGCATGACGATAATCGGGTCGCATATGGCGCCGACGATTTCCGAGATGCCTTTTTCAAGCTCCCTTTCAGCTGTCATCTTAATCCCCTCTCTTCACCTACTTCAGTCCAGGATGGTTGTAGGTCAACCACCATGCGATTGCCCTCTTGCCCCCCTTTTCAAATTCGTAGGTAAGGTCGGGGGGATAATCGCCCGTGGTTACCTCCGGGAAACAGCTAGCGATAGCATCCCAGAAGGCCGAAGACGCCTTCTCTGCCGCATCGTCCAGCTTGGAGGGCGGTATCACCGCCCAAACTTTCTCAAAGTCGGGTGCAATCATTTACATTGTCCTTTCCGTCGGTCTGTTTGGAGGGGTAGGAGAGGCCAGACGAAGATAGCCTGGCCCCCCCATATTGCCTACCACTCGACAAACATAGGCATCAGGAGTACGAGGGGCGATGTGCTGTGGCGGAAAAGGCCTGGGCCCTTTTCGCCCTGGGTGGCCATGGTTATTAGCCCTTCCTTCCCCTTGATGTATTCGAGCAGGTAGTTGACGTTGAAGCCAATCCTGCCGGGTTCGTCGGTCTCTACCGGGATGGAGGTTTCAATGTCCCCCATTTTTTCGCTTTTCGCCGACACGGACATTGCCTTCTTTTCCCACGATAGCCGGACAATATTACCGTTATCCCTGGCTGGCGTCAGGACGCCGCGTACCGCTCTCTCGAAGTCCATTGCCATAAACTTCACCTGGGGGGAAGACCCCTTGGGGAGGAGCTGCTTCATGTTCGGCGGGTCGCCTTGTATCAGCTTGATGACCATGGTCACCTTGCCGAAGCCAAGCTTGAGCTTGTCGGTATCGAAGGTGAGGTCTACCATCCTCTTGGAGGTGACTATCTGCACGATTGAGTCGCCGGATGGCGCTTCCCTGGGGGTCTTAGCCCACAGGTGGGCGAGGTACCGGACAGCCGGGGCGGGGATGATGGCGTTAGCCCTGTCCGGGATGATGAGGTTTATCGGCAGGGACTTGTAGGCCATGCGGTAGCCGTCCCCAGCTGCTATCTCCAGTTTTTCACCCAGGAAGAGGATTGGCCCGGAGAGCACAGGGCGTGTCTCATCGGTCGCGCAGTAGCCCAGCATAGAGGAGAGGGCCGGCACCAGGGTATCGCCGTCCACCCTATTCTGCGGCTCAGCTTTGACCTCCGGGAAACCCGGGTAATCGTCGGGGTCAGCGACATCAAAAGAGGCACTGCCTTCTGACCAGGTGAGCTTGAGGCGTTTAGACTTCTGCTCAATAGTCAGCAGCTCATTGCCGTGGACGCGCTTGAGAAGGTCCAGCACCGGGGCCAGGGGAACCAAACACTTGCCGTCTGCCCCCTCGATATCCACGGAAACCGCCACCTCGAGGTCGCTTGCCTCGACTTTACCATCGCCGAGGAATACGTTTTTCAATACGGGGAGGGTGGTCTTCTTCGGGACGACCGGTTTAAGGAACTCGAGGGCGTCTCTGAGAGTACTTACTCTCGTCTTCATTTTTATTACCTCCTTTCCGGCCTATTTCTTCCACCGCCGGCTGGCCAACCCCGACGGCGGGCGCCAACTAAAACATTGACTCTTGGCGGCTTGTCTTTTTAGGCGTGCTTGCCGCGCCGGCTCTCTGAGCCGGCTTAGCCTGGGACGGCAGGGGGGGTTCGCACTTCGGGAACTGCGGGTTCTCCGCCCAGATCTGCCTGGCTTCCTCTACGATGCCAGGCACCATCCCCAGGCCGGCTGCGAGCTCACCTTCAAAGGTGCGGAGGATAGGGTCGCAGTCCGGAGACCGGACGCCTATCAAGCCCTTGTTGGCCTGGTGGGTGATGACGACTTTGATTTCGTCGCTCATGGTTCGCCTCCTTTCTCTCACTTTTGCCCCCAGATGGACTTTATCGATGCGGGTGTGGTCGAAACGTTGATAAGCGTACCGGCCTTTAAATCAAGGTAGAGCTGCACCCAGCTGCAGGTGCCGGCGATGAGCTGGCGCACCACTTCCACCACCAGGGCGGCCATGGCCAGGTTTATGGTCGGCCCCTGCTCCTCGGCGATATCAGCGCAGTCCCGGCCGCGTGGCGCCTGGTTTAACAGGTCCGGCCGCTGCAGCGTCGGCAGGGGAAGGGCGTGGTAGATATCTTTCTCTGGTATGCAGGCGGCGATGGTTTCGCTGTTGCCGATGAGCACCTGGCCGAAGTCCTCCCCGTTGCCGGCGTCTACCCACCACACCGCCGGCCCGGGGTATGAATATGTCCCGTTTCTAATTAGTGTGTGGATGTCTTGCCGGGCGGGGCCGTTATCCACGCACCCGATAATTAACCCCGGGTAGGGGATTTCCGCCATGCGCACCGGCAGGGTGCTGTATCCGACGAGCCGGTCGAATTTTCGGGACAGCCGCTGCGCCAGGACCTCACTCTTGAACTTCCCCAGGTTTTCCCTGTAAAAGCACTGGCGGGTGAGGTTTCGCTCCTCTACCCGGTCGGGGTCTATCAGCACCAGCCTGGCCTGCTGGGGCAGGAGCCGGCAGATCCCCTCGGCGGCAAAGCCGCCGGTACCGCCGCAGCCGACTACTGTCACGGCGAAGGGTCTATCGGCAAATCTATTGTCCAGCTTATACATCGAAGATATCCCCCATGGTCACCGGCGTGAAGTAGCCGTAGACCCCCAGCCTCATTTCGACCTCGGGGATAAGCGTGTCGAGCCTCCCCACCACCATATCGAGGCGTAGCCCCTGCTCGTCGGCATTGTCGACGTAGCTGAAAAACGCCCTCATGGTGCCGTGGCTGTGAATGTCCAGTATGGTTGAGCTAACCCGCTCGTATTTAACCTCCGCCGGCTCCCCCCACTGTGTGGGGGTGGTGAGGCGGTACCGCCCCTCCCAGGTTACCGCCAGATACCGCTCAAGCGGGCAGCTGGCCATCAGCGCGTATATGGCCAGGTCATAGAGGGCGTGGGGTATCTTCCCGTGGGCGAGTTCTATATCCTCATAGAGGGACGCAAGTCCCCTTATCTCCGCGGAGTTTATGCACAGAGTTGCCCTGAGCAGCGGGTTCTCGGCGCGTATGAAGACGCCGGTCCTGGCGAAGATAAAGTCGTAGTAAAGGCCGGCTTCGCCCGCCAGCCCTTCCTTGGTGTTTAACAGGTAGCCTACTGGTTTCACTATAAGATGTCCTTTATCGTTCCTAGCCGCACCAGGTCCTTCAACGGGTATTTGGCCTTCCCGTCCAGCTCCTCCCACAGCTTGAGCAGGTCTTTGGGGTATTTCTTAGACCGGTTGTTGAACTGAGCTTCTCTGGTGAAAAAGCTAGTGAAGAAAGACTCGGGTATCTCGCCGACATCCGGAGGGAACTTATGGGTGCCGGCGCAGGTGTCGCCGCTGCCGAAGATATTGAACAAAGGGGCATGGTAGATAACATCCCGCGGCGACGCCGGTCTTTTCTTGGCAGCGTAAATTCTGGGCTGCCTGCCCGGTGAGCAGATGAAAATGAGCCCCGGCAGCGGGAGCTTAAATCTCCTGGGGGGCTTGAACGCCTCCAGCATCAGGGCTGCTTTCCAGACCGCGGGCGGGCGCCAGAGAGCGAATTCGGGGCCGTTTTTATTTTGCCGCCACCAGAGCGTGTTCCGGGGCAAAAGCCCCGACGACATCGGCACTTCCCTGAGCAATGCCATGGTTATATCTCGGGCGGAAACCATCTTGGTCTTGATTGTTTTACCGTCTACCAGGTAGAAAATAATCGAGTCCTGGTAGAGGTCGAGCCTGGCCCTGATCTTGTCCGGGGGTATCTCAAGGCCAATGGGCATCTCCCACTGGTAGCCTTGTAGTTCCTCCGCCAGCTCTTTAACCATCTGCCCTCCTTTCTAAAATAAAATTCACTATTTCCTCAAACCGACCCCTGGGGTCGGCCTCGAGCCATTCAACAAATTCAGTAAGCCTGTTTTCCGTGTCCTGCGCCTGGTGCCATTGCCGCGTCAGTTCCTCCACATCTCCCCTGTTCCAGCCGAGGATGTCCTGCATCAGCATCTCGTAGTCGGTATCCAGGAAGAAGTTATTGGTGCAGGCATTAAACCTGTCAGTCCAGTGCGCCAGCTGCTCATATGGGGTGCCGTTGAGAAGCTTGTGCGCCTCCTCCGGCTCGAGCTGGACGGCGGCGGCGCGCTCGATAAGCTCCTGGGGAACGTGCTCCTGGCAGGCTTCGGCCAATGATACGCTTGCCCCCTCTATATCTTCGTAGGGATTGCGTATAAGGTAGGCAATCAGCTGTACCCCCGCGCGGTAATCCGATGATATCTCGTGGTATTCGTCGTAGGATATCCCCTGGACTGTTAGCGGGATGCGGTAGGTAAGCTCCTCGTACTCAGCGGCATCGCCGTACCTGACGTAGTCGTCAAGGGGAAAGTAACGGTCCTCGAAGTAGCCGCAAAAGCGCGCTATCTGTGCGGAAGGGTCTGTCTCGGAGAGGATGCCCTGTCTCCTCTCCGGAAGAAACTCATCGACCAGGTTAAGAAAAGCAGCGAAGTCCTCCGCGTTGTCAAGCTGAGCGAGGAGTATGCTTATTGACGGCAACCCCTTGGAAGAGAGCTTGCCGGCCAGGGTTAAGATTGGGCCATCTCTATCAGGCATCTGACCGCCTCGTTTGTCGCCGCAGAGTAAGCCTTCGCCTCTTCGACCGCTTCCGTAAGCTCTTTCTGGTGGAAGGCTACCTTTTCCGGGTCAATCTTCCCGTTTTCGCCTACCAGCTCGTGGGCCAGGGGGAAAATCCGGAGGCGGGTTTCAGGGACCGCCTTCAGGACCTTGATTAAACCTTTCGGTTTCACTATCCCTTGGTACCAACCTTTCTGACGAACTCATAGAGAGTATCATCACCCCGCTTGACCTCCTTGACTTCCGCGTTGGCCAGCTCGGGGAAGAAGTCGGACATTGTTTTCTTGACATCTTCTACGGTTGCGTCGGGGTCATGGTCGGGGAACTCTCTCCCATCATAGACAAATATCCTGCTCATCGGTTACCTCCTTTCTGCTGTTAGTTGTTACTCCATCCAGATAAGCACTGTCTTCGTTTTCATCTCGAGGCCGCAGGTGTTGCACTTGGCACGGCTGGGCGCCTCATCGCAGTCGTGGTCAACACTTCCGCACCGCGGGCAGGAGATAATATCGCCCTCCTCGATTTCCTTACGGTGCTCAACCTTGCCGTTTTCATACCACTGCACTTTGAGGAGTTCCGCCCAGGTGTGGTGCCTGAGGAAATCGCTGAGGTCGCAAAGGGCCACGATCTTGGCCTGCTCCTCAGTCTTGGCCTGGTCGTCTTCCACCCGTAGGCGGATATCGGCCGTCACATCGAAAGGCATAGCTCACCTCCTTTATTCAGTTTTTCTCACGGTATCAGCCTCCAGCCACGGCATGAGAGTAGATATAAACCCCTCGTTGAAGTCGCCTTCCCTCTTGTTGTGGCGGCGGGCGGCCTCTTCTCTAGCTGCCTCGAGCGCTTGTCTCTCGTCAGCCGCATCAACGGAGACAGTGATGTAGCCAGAGTAGTAGATGTCTACATCGAACTTAGCCATAGCTCACCTCCTTTCTGCTTTAATATTCGTCCGGGAAAAGCACTGTGGTTACTGACCTGTCGGCTTCGGTGAGAATCCAGATTTTTGGCAAGCCGTTCTGCTCGTAGGCTGACAGCAGCCGCAGCTGCTTGTCCAGGGCATACTCGTTTTCTTTCACGTCCTCGGCGCTCAAGTCGCCCCAGTCGCCTTGCTCGTGGCGCTGGAGGCTTTTCCTCACGAACCGGGCGAAGGCCTCGTCAGAGGCGGTCCTGTCGTTGACGCCGGCGGTAGTAACAAGACGCCCCATCGGGAACTTATCTCCCATCGCTTCCACCTCCTTTCTCCTGCGTGCAGGGGGGATAAACGGGGATATAAAAAGCCCCCCCTTCCCCTTAATAGGGGGAGGGGGGGAGTGAAACAACCCGCCCTTGACGGGCAGTTTTAATGCAAAAAGACACCCCAGTAACGGGGTGTCTTTCCCTTCTTTGCCTAGTGGTTCAGAAAGTGCCTAACCGCTTGACGGCATACCTGTTCAACTCTCCTTCTGTATTCGGGGGGTAGGGGCTTGCCGTATCTCATAGCTTTACGCTTTCTGTTTTTGCTAACCCCCTTCAGAGTGTCCCCCAAGTCAATAAACAGGTTAGCGTAGCTACTGGATACCCGAACTTTAGCGAAGGGCGAAAGGGTTAGACCACTAACCCCCAAGCCGTCTAAATAGAATAGGGGCTGATTGCCAAAAAAGATGTCTTGGCTGATGTTATTGAACCGCCCCCGTAGTGGGTAACGCCTTTCACCCAGACTATGTAGCCGTTGCCTTTCGGCTTGCCATAAGGCACTAGCTTGGCTTTTGTCGTCTGCCTTCCAATCGGCTATCAAGCCTTCAATGTAGTTTATGTAGTGATGTTCGGGAGTGGGGCAAGGCTTATGACCAAAAACGCAGAACCCCCCACTGTCCAGAAAGAGGTCAACAAGGTGTTGTTGACGGCTAGGCGTATTCCAGTTTGGAATAGCCATTAGTCACCTCTCTTTCTGCCTTGTGTGCGGTGGGGCGCACCATACGCTAGAATTTTTACGCTGTGACCAGTTCCTTCTCGGCGTGGGCTTCGGCGTGGGCGGTGGCTTCGGCTTCGGCTTCGGCTCTGGACTTCTCCATAGCTTCGGCGATAGCCTTCTGCATATTGTCGTTATCGGCGGTAACAATCGGCTTGCCAGCCTTGACGGCGTTCCTCTTAATAGCCTCATAGCCTTTCGGGTCTGCCTCTGCAACGCTTTCGGCGTGTGCAACGAGATTGGCGGCGAAATTCTCCCGTATGAGCTTGACGCTGTCTGCAATCGGCTTGGCTACTCTTACCACTGGACGCCCCGACTTGCTGAACTTGACCGAACCGTCTTGAGCATAGGCAAGGCGTAGGGGTGCGCCAAGTGCGTCAATCGGTATAGCGGTGTCACCCTGCAGGTTGGTGGCAAACAGGAAGGGTAGCCAGACACTCTCAAGGTCTAACGACCAGACACGCCGACCAGTCGGCTTTTTGCCGTTAGGCGTGAGTAGTGACTTTATGTAGTTGGGGGTATCTCCCATAGCTTCAATCTCCTGTTTAGATTTAGCGTATGGCACACCCAACCGCACACAAGGGGCATTATAGACGGCTTACCGTTGCCTTTCGTAGCTGGCTACATTATAGCCAGAGGTCTAACTATTCAGCACCCGTATGACGGCGGTAACTTTCCCGGTAAAGCTAGACTGGATGTCTAGCACCAGTAGCCGTATTTTGTTAAAGTCAACTTATAGCTTCAATTGAAGCTGTAAATTGTAACTAGACTTTATCCCTGTAATGTCTAATATAGCTGTATCTGATATAAGTATGCTTTACAAAAGAGCCTTTAGAAAAGGAAAAGAAGTAATTACTTTTTAGAAATGGGCTAGAATGAGGCTATGCCGAATTGATAGATAAAACTTTGGCGACTTGGCAACGACAATGCCAATTAGGAAAGTTGGACATAGACAACCAGAAGACCATCATTATTCTGCCAAAGACCGAGGGGGAACATCGTGGGGAATATCGTGGCGGCGAGGGAGTTAGCACCTCCTCTGGTAACAGCCGGTCTTCACGGCACCGGGTCTTTGACAAAAGTATTGACAAATGGGATTCTTTATTGGCAGACCGGCACCTTAATGTCAACTAAAGCCAAGTAGCAATGGCTTTAGCCTGCTTAACTCTCTATAGCAGCAGCTTGTTGGCAATTCCCCTGGCATCTAAATTATGTCTCCAGGAGGGTGTCAAATAATCAAAATGAGGTAGTAAATTGGGGTAGTGACTGAGGTAGTGCTAAGATACCAATTGAGGTAGCGTAAAGCGGCCAAATAAGATATCATTAACTTGATACAGAGGTAGCAAATGAGATACCCGAATTGCCAAAAAGCAAAAGCGTTTGAGCTTTTTGACCAGGGGAAGAGACCGTCTGAAATCTATGACCTGGTGGAAGTGAAGAAACATACATTATTCTATTACCATCAGGAATGGAAAAGGGAACGACAGGAACAAGAAAACGAGAATGAACGAAGGAGACTGGCGAAAGAGAGTCAGCAAAGACTGGAAATAAAACGCAGACAAATGGAAAGGGTGAAGCAAGAGGAAATGTGGCACCAAAACATGATGGATGTTCTTCGTGCACAAAAGCGAATTCGGATGGAACCTGAGCATGAGAATCAGAAGAAAAGAGTTTTGGAGTTGGAAGCACAGATGTCGAGGGCCGCAGATAAGCCGAATAACGTTGACGAAGTTCAGAGAATTGGCAGACTCTATAGCCAAGCGTACGACCAGTTTAGAGAGCTTACGAGAAAGGTGTACCCACGCTATGCAGATGATGAGTCGGTTGAGATGGTGCTACACCCGAAGCAAAAATAACTGCTCATGAAAGTCCGTGTTTTGGCTCATCCTCACTTAGCCAAACTCCGGGTGTGCTGCCCTCACCGGGTCTTCCCAGGCGTCCTGTTCAGCCTCGCCCTTCTCTGTCAGTCTGAAGAACACTCGCTTCTGTAAGAAATCATAAATGGCTCGCTCTCGTCTATCAGTGCGTTCTATAAGTCCCAGTATCAGAAACCAGTGGAAATAACGGCTGAAACTCGAGTAGTTTGGCCTACGGAAAGGCTTTTCACCTATCTCAATTCTTTCCTTATTCATATGCTCTATCTCTTCGTTCATGGCGCGATAAATATCAGCAGCGCACCCTTCTGGATGCTCGACAAAATACTGCTTTGTAAACAGCCCGGGGCGATACTCTGAGGCACCTCTTCCCCAGGGGCCAGCTATTTGCGGCGGATCTTTCTGTGGGTTTTCCTTTTTGGGCTGCCGCTTCGCCTTGTTGACCTTAGATCTATCTTTCATCTGGTTCGGTTTCCCATAGCTTCCGGTATTCAGATTTAATTTGCTCGAAAGTGAAGGCCGGGGGATGCCTTGCTGTGTCAGCGTAACCCATAAGAAATCGAAGTTTTTCAATATCGAGCCCCTTGTTGACCCATCTTGCCGCCAGCAGGTTACGCAGGCTCTCAGGGTGTAACCCCCTCAACTTGATTCTGCGGCCAAGCTTCTCAACGAGCTGCCAAGCACGTTGCCGGGTTAATGGAAACAACAGCTCTCCCCGGTACGAAAATTGGCGCCGCAATTCGAGATATTGCTCTATCGAGTCTAGGGTGCCGCGGTCAATGGGGATGATTCTCTGAGTTCGCCGCTCGATCTTATCCCGCAAAACCTCGGCGACTCTGTTTCCACATGTGGCGCAGAAAAGGTTCTTCTTTGCCAGCGTCTCGCCGCAATAGCGGCATCTTATCCTTGTGAGCTCTTTCAGACCTAGAATTGACAACGATTCTTTCTCAAAGTCAACATCGGGCACTTTGATTCGAACTACTTCGGTAATCCGGAGGCCGCCCTTTCCAAGAACGCCGAGGAGGGCTTTGTTCCTCGGACTGACGGCAGCAGCAATAAGCTCATCCGTCAGGTTCGGTCGAGAGTACCACTCTAAGTGTTCTGTCGTGATCGCCTTGGACACTATCGTGAACCCTTCCCAGCCTCATTCGGACGCTTTTGAGGCCAGTTTTTTATATCTACCTGCAAAAGACCTTGGTCTACCTTATTTCCACAACCAGGGCAAAAAGCCTGAGTTCTGCCGAGTCTTTGTCCACACTCGGTGCAAGAGAGCTTAAGGCGACTTTTGAGATGCTGGATGGTTACAGTGCCCTGACTGAAGTCTATATCTTCAACTTTCAGAGCTAGTGCCTCGCTTATTCGGCAGCCCAGGTGGGAAAGCAGCCTGATAAGCAGGCGGTCCCTGAGATTGGTTGCAGCTATTTCCAGCTGGCCAACTTCATTTGCTTCTAGATAGGCTTTATTCAATCTTACCCTCATCTACGTCGTGCGGTTTCTCAGGATTTGTAGATTCGTTTGTCGGCTCAGGGTCTTCTTTAGCCGCAGCCAGTAGGATGCTTATCGCTCTCGCCCTTCTGGCATCAGCGTCGGGCGAAGTCACATAGCGCACCACAGCTACCTTGAGCTGTTCCCCCTTGCTCTTGAAGGGCTGTCTCCAGTTCCCACAATCCGGTTGTTTTCTCACAGTTTCCTCACGGCTGCATAGGAGTGCTTGTTTTGGCGTGTCCGATTCTTTCGAGCCAAGATTCTCCTAGGTAATCCATGTTGGCTTGACACAGACACTTCAGCGGCAGATGTCATCGCAAATCTGTGGTTTTTCCCCTTTGATTTCGGCATTGGCAAGCCGATACAGACTTGTCCCAACTCAGTAGCTGCTTGGCTATTGCGAAACCTGACCATCAAGTACACTCCTTTGCAAGGTGTCAATGGGAAGCCTATAATACAGTTGATTAAATAAACAGCAGGGGTTTGTTTTAATAACTGCAAGGAGCTGGTAGATGAGGTGTCATAGATGCGGCGGTGTCATACTTCAAGATGATAGCCCGTATTGTCTGCAATGCGGCTGGCGCCCGTCTCCTACAGTCCTCGTAGAGGATAAGCCATATCCTGTCAAAAAGAGGGTTGCTTGGCAATTCCACAGACTATTACCGGCCTTACTCGAAGAATATCTGATAGAAACCGACCAAGCGACTGAGAAGGCCCGGCAAGCACTCCAGCAGAAAAAAGATTTCGAACAGACGCTCAGGAGCTTGTGGAATGACGAGGGTTTCGCAGAAAAGATAACGTGGAGGTTTCTTGCCACGCTGGAGTGTTATTGTGTGCTAGGTGAAAAGGCCGCCGAAAGACTGATAAGTACGATGGATAAGCTGAAGACTCTCCAGCATCTAGATCGCTATCCTCTTGACAGATGGCTAAAGGGAGGGCGGAGGTTAAAGGGAGGGCGCCCTTGGAATACCAGAGTCTTTGACCTAGCCATCAAACTGGCCCTCTGCGCCTCCTATCAGTGGCTACTGGGCCAGGAAGTGGAACGGGCGAGGGCAGCATATCCGGGTCATAAGCGCAAAGTGGCTCTTTCCGCCGCTCACATGAGACTAAGGAATGCCCATCGTCTCTCTCGTCGGATACTACTAATGCTTGGACCGGAACTCGATTTACTCCATGCGGTACTTACCAGGGCGCTGTGGGAAGACAAATATCGGCCTCTGGTATTGCAAGAGAAGGGAATGATTGCTGATATATGTTACTAAGGGCGCACCTTTATGCCATCCCTATTGACCTTATCCCAGGACGGTTATGTTTAAGATGGACTGGAGTGTTGCAGCTATCGCTTGCGTCGGGCTAGTGGCTTAACAAGAGGTTTTACCAAGACAAGATGAAGGTATTCCTGAGTCGGCGAGGTCGTGTCAATTGCATCCAATCCCCTTCCCCTTACCAAGGGGAAGGGGAATATATTTTTAAAAAGAGGGGCTATCGCCCCTCTTAAACACCCCATTGGATTAACCTCCCCTTTTCCCCCCACCTCACTTTTCGGGAGAGTTTAGAG
>Ga0315543_1003672_pt1 | contig 13548 bp, 16 predicted proteins | sample SalMarSW160210MG_2_FD_203098 | JGI IMG/M metagenome (GOLD analysis project Ga0315543, IMG submission 203098) | Salt marsh sediment microbial communities from the Plum Island Ecosystem LTER, Massachusetts, United States - Salt Marsh Sediment SW1601-210 ...
GATCTTCTTCCCAGCAGGCCATGAGCTGGCTCGAAGGTTCATTCAGGGAAAAGGAGGATAATCATAAAGGTAGCCTTTTCCCTTTAGAGAAGAAACTATACAATTGATTTCCTGCAAAAGTTGGTTGACAGACTATGAGAACCTTTTCCTTGATAAATATAGACTTAAAATCTTTCATCCTTTTCTACTCGATATACCATAATAGTTCACAAGAAAGAGCCTGCCAAGGAAAAAGTGTAAGGTAATTATGAAGAAAGAGCCTGAAACCCTAAGATAAACCAAGCAGTATTTGAAAAAAAGATCAAGGACTTTTTAATTGGAAAGTGGCAAGAGAAGGGAGAGGATTTATCCGGTATTGGACAGCTAGGAAGCGAATGGCAAGAAAAAACAACTGGGTGAAATAATCCCTTAAATTTGGCAGCAGAGTAAGGGGAACTACTCTTCCTTTAATCTCCTTATGAACTCGGTTATTTTCTTTTTTGATAGCTTTTCGACTAACATTTTTTCCAGTTCCCTGGCAATTTCTTTATCCCTTCTTTTAGTGGTAAGCCTAGCATATTTAACTCCACTGAAGACCCCGTAATATTTATCTCTTCCGTAGACTATTAAGGCAGAGCCTGAAAGATAGGACCGCTCACCTTTTTCTCTCATTTTATCCTGGAGCTTCTCCATTTTCCCCTCATACTTCATCTCTAAGATCTTCACTGCATTGTAGAGGATAAGAATGGTCCAGATTCTTGCCTGAATAGAATTTAGGCTTCTTCCGGCTAAATCTCTCAAGTTCCATCTTCCTGATAGATACCTTATTCCTTGATTTTCAATGGTCCACCTATCCTTGTAGAACTTGTAGATTTTAAAAGGGTCCTCTTCAGCATCTAAAGGAGTAACATAAATCCTGCGTCTTTCTTTTCCATCTTTTTTATCATAAACAACCACAGCATTAACTTTACCTAAATCTTTTTCTCTTCCCTCCTTAGAATATCTTCTTAGATAAAGTCCATTGATGCCACATATTCTCACCTTCTTTTTCTTCTTTCTTCCTCTTTTTTTAACTGTTATCCACTTTTCCTTGAAAGTTGGCTCTACTCCCCTTAAGTAGTACTCTACATGTTTTACAAAATCAAGATCATCGTCTCTAACTAAGGTGACAAAATCTACTCCCCATCTATTTTTTATTTTCCATAGGAAATGTCCTCCCCAATAGCCTCTATCTAAGGTAAGAGATTCAATTATTTCCTTTACCTTGCTCTTGCCCAGATATTTTTCTATATCCTGGAAAATATGAATAAGAAGAGCCCTCTCATCACTATTTATGGGACCTAAGGCACATCCTATGAATCTAAGTCTTCCTGTAGTGGTGACGTTCATCAAAAGCTCTAATTTGTAGCCGTATTTATATCTTTTCTCCTTTTTATCCCATACCTTTCCCATTCCTTCAAAAGTTTCTTCATAGGGAACCTCCAGTTCCACTGCACCAGCAACATATTCGTGACCCCTTATCCATCTTTTATCCCTCAAGATTTCGATATGTTGATAGAAAGCTTTGTCTCACTTCATCCTGGGAGATCTTCTTTAGATGATTCCTCAAGGTACCAAGATCTATTACTCCTTTTTCTTCTCTTTCAGCTTTTTTAATTTTTTCAATGTTAAAGCCAATATCGGCCATAAGTTTCCCATCCTCAAGAATCTTACCAGCTCCAGATAGCTTCCCTATACAAAGAAGCTCTTTCATGATGAGAGTTCCTAAGATGATCTTTGAGGGGGTATCCATTGTTCTTTCTCATCTTAGGTTTCATGCCTGTTATAATATTCCAGAAACCCGCCTCTTTTAGAAAATCAACGACAAACTCATTAGCTCCAAAATCACTCTCTACTACCTGGGCCTCTTCCCCGTTAATTATGGCCTCTTTTATTTGTCTCTCGTTCCTTATCCATACCTTTAGAGCTTCTCTCATTTTTCTCCTGGCTTTAGGCACCTTAGGATTTTCTGCTGAATTTTCATCATCCTGATATTCTCCTTCAGTCTCAATTGTTATCAAAGGCAATGCTAAAGTCGCCGAGCTGATTTTCCAAAGTCTTTAGCCATTCTTTCAAGTTCGGTAATGGTTGCCATGAGCTCATGAGGACTAGCCTCATAAACCGGTAGAATATCTTCACCTTCCATCTTCCATGGCCTAAGGCTTCCCGAAATCTCTTTAACAAGGGATGAAGATAAATGTCTTTGATGGGCACCTTCAAGGTGCTGTACCTATCGTTGCGACTGCGTCCCTTACTCTCGCCCACATAGATCCAGTTGGCAGCCCGATAACAGGTACCCTGGAAGCGCTCCTTCTCGACAAAGGTCTCCAACAGATAAATGGGCGTATCTTCTCTGCCAGTCTGAGCTAATCCGCCGGGTAACTTTTCCTAAGATATGGCTAGCTAGATGCGGAACCTTAACAGGAGGGCAAAATTAAAAACCGCATGTTATTGGTGATAAGCTGAAGGTTGGCTTTCCTTGTGGTGGCATCCCAGCCAATAAAGTTATCTCGAGGAGCAGTCTTCCAAGCTGCTGAGCCAAAGAGAAGGCAGGCCAGGGGCCTAGCATCTCGATCAAAGACTAGGTACTTCATGTTCTCTCCCACTATGCCACTAAACCCAAGGTAATGGTAGAGAGAAAGCAGGCAGTTAAAAAGTTTAATAGGGTCTTTATCTTTAGCCACCTCGATATGCACAGAGGTAAGGCTATCAAGCCTGCCAGTAATGGGAAATATCTTATGGGGAACGTAAGGGTAAGAGGCTTTTCCACGAGTTTTCCGGTAATGGTACTTATGAGGAGGTAAGGTAATATAGCCTCTTCTTTCTAGCTTCAGAAGAAAGGTGCGGCAGGCTATATCCTTAAGTTGACCGTTGCTAGCCCGCCAGTTCCATAAAAGGGCTAGTTCTTTAGCAAGTCGGGTGCGACCCCAGGAGGGATTGGCAGTCATCATTTCCCGAACCAAGGCTATATCTTTATCGGTTGTCTTTTGTCCCTGAATAATCATGGTCTTCCTCTTTGTTCTTATTATACCATAAGAACAAAAGAAGGGGAGTCCTTCAAGGAATTCAATTTTGATGATACTTTACGGGATTATTCAATGACTATTTTGGAGTTGTCAAACGAACAAGTCTCATAAATAAACATTTCGTACCTGAAAGTGGCTAAAAAACCCTTGCTTTATTCTTTCTCTTGTTGAAGTTGGGGGAGAGGCAAATTTAGAAATTCAATAATTTTTCACGGTTGGCTTAAGCTGTTTTTAAGTTAATGCGGGGGCCTGAATAGTTACGCCTTTTTTACTATCCTTCTTCTCCTGTATTCATCTACACCCTGGCAATTTTGATCCCCTTATTTTCTCTAAAAGGGATCTTATCTTAAGTTAATCCTGGTAAGATAAGCTAATCCACGCTGAAACCTGGCGTATTCCTCAACCCTTGTCTTTATCTCATAGAGATCGCTCTTTTTTACATAGGTCATTCTTGTTCTTCCTTTTCTTCTTTCTGAAAGATAAGGATATGGACCATGAGGAAATCCCTTTTTGCATCTACAGTCCTTTTTACCGCAATAGTTAGGCAAAAAGACCAGGGAGGCTCTGATCATTTTCTTTGGCCTAAAAAGTGAGTCTTCTAACCTTTTTCGCTCCTCTCTTAGCCAAACTATCCTCTGACGAAGATCACTAAGAGCTTTTCTATCAATCATCACGAGCTATCCTATATTTTTATATCATTTAACATATAGGATTATAGCGAAAAAGAAAAAGAGAGTTAATTCTGTTTTGATCCCCTTTGAGATGCTTATAAATGTTAGTTTGGGGAACTTTCAATTTTTCTGGCCTCCATCTGAAAAATTTAAAGCAGCTCTTTCTTGTAGATACCCACGGCTAAAGCCGTGGCACTCAAAACAATTCAAGCTTCGCCTGACCTGAATCCTGGCTCTGTTGCCATTTGACATACTTGAGGATTTCTCTTTCACCAATTCCCACTGTTGAAACAAAGTATCCGGGTGACCAGACAACATTTTCCTTCCAGTATACCTTGGCCAACCAAGAAAACTTTTTCCTCAACAGGCTTGCGGTCATCCCTTTAATCCTACCCACCACCTCACTTACTGGATACCTCAGCGGAATGATCATCACCATATGAATGTGATCCACCTGAATATTATATTCTATTATCTCACAGCCCGGCATATTTCTCATTACCTTTGGAAAAAGTTTTCTCAAATAACCCCTCACGCCAGGATTCAGGATACGGCGACGATATTTCGGTATCCACACAATATGATACTCGGTGCGATATGCACTGTGTCCCGATAATCTGATCTCCATAGGTACATTATAGCATATCGTCGCCTATACATTCACCCACGGGCAAGCCCGTGGAACTCTGCCCTTCGGGTTGTTAGAAAGAGCAAAACTAACTGATGGCCTCTGCTGTTTCATTACTAATCATAAGGAAAGAAAAAAAAGGATTATATACTTACCCTACCGGGAGAATAATTACCTCCTATCGAGATAAAGATAAGGTAGAGAGAGCTTTTCGCAACATCAAGTCATTTGTAAAGTTTTCTCCGGTCTATGTTTTCAAAAAGGAACATGTCAGGGCCCATTACACTATCTGTATCCTCTCTTACCTTTTAAATATTAGCATTGTTAACCAGGTAAAGAAGGCTAAGGCCTCCTCTTTTAAGAGCTCAGATCGTATTTATGAAGAGCTATCCAGTTGCATTCTGGCAGAATTTAAAGCTTCTCCCAAAGGCAAGCCCGTGAAAAAGATCAATAGCTTAACTGAGGAGCAGAAAAATATTCTCAGGAGTCTAAAATGTGAGCATCTTACCACTCGTAAATATGTCAAAAATCTTATAAAAAGTTAAACCAAAACATGGAATAAAAGGCAAGTGTGTTACCGAATTGAAAATTTTATATAGATTCTATGCGGTTTTCCGCCACCACATGCGAAAGTTGGGCTCTAATGGCTAAGGAAAGCTTGGAGGGCTCTGGTGGAGATTCTCTTTTGACGGACAAGAAGACAAACAATTCAGGGCCTCCTAAAAATGGAGTAGAGCCTCAAACCTCTTAGCCATATTTGTCCAGCCCTCAAGCCCTTTGTCGCCAGAATAAGTAATGTTGGCAAGAATAACAAAATCTCTCGTTTGTTTTCTGGTCTCCTCCATTAGTTTTAAGCCCTCTTCAATATTAAGCCTTTTCTCGGCAGAAAAAGAAAGATAACCCAGATCCTGAAAGCAGCCATATCTGGGCTCTAGATTAATATAAGGAGCAGGGTCAAATGTTAACTTAATACTTGCCCCTGCCCACCCGCATTCCTGTGCTCCCACGAGTTGCTCGAGTGACTTTGAAGCTGGACCCGAACTGACGTAAAATGGATTGCGAAATCTTACTCCTGCAACCTCAAGGGGTATTACAATATCCTTTTTTGTCTATATTCATCCTGACCACCTCTACAATCTTATTAGCTTTCTTTTCTTCGTTGACTCATATATGGCCAGTATGATCTGAAGGGCAGTCCGACCATCCTCCCCTCGAACACCCTTCATTATTTTCTTATTTAATTTTACGCAATTAACAAAATAAGCAATTTCATCCTGATATCCTAAAGATCGCTCTTCATCCACGGCCGGAAAAGTCCAACCCTTAGTCGTCTCTGCTTTTTCAATAGCATATTCATGCCCATCCGGGCTGTATACGGAAATTGGGGAGCCCTGAGTAAGGTTAATTTTAATATTTCCCTTTGCTCCATAAATTTCAACTTGATCATCCATGCCACCAAAAGTAACATAATTCCCCTCAATAAAGGCAAAGGTGCCGTCCTCAAAGGTTAAAATAGCTCCTGCCCAATCCTCGCCCTCGAATTCGGCATGAACCAAATTGTCACTTTTACCCCGGCTAGTTTTACCTATGACTTCTACTACTTTTTCTTCCTTAAGCCAAGAGACAAAGCCAGCTGGATGTATACCTAAATGAATCATTGCTCCACCGCCACAATACTTTAATTTCTGTGCATAAAGAGAATGAGAACCACCGTGGCTCTCTTTGGCTTTCACATAGACAATATCACCAATTGCACCTTCTTTATAAATATTTCTTGCTCTAACAAGGGCTGGAGCAAAAACCCAATCCTCAGCGTACATAAGCTTTACTTTGTTATTTTTACAGGTGTTCACCATCACATCGGCGTCCTTAAGCGTGGTAGCCAAGGGTTTTTCACAAACTACGTGTTTACCAGCAAAAGCTGCAGCTAGTGCTATTTCTTTATGGAGGTAATTTGGAACACAAATGCTTACCATTTGTATATCCTCTTGCTTGAGCATTTCTCTGTAATCACTGTAAGACTTTGGAATGCTATATTGTTTACAAAAGCTCTCAAGATTATCGATTGCAGACGCAGCAACAAGGGTAGCATTCAAACATCTCTGGTATGCTTTAGCATGTAAATTAGCAGCAAATCCAGAACCAATTATACCTATCTTAACTTTTTCCATCTTATCTACTCCCTTTCTTTATCTTTTTCCTTGTCTTTTTCTTAAGTTAAAATTCTCTGCACCTCTAATCCCTTTATTAAATTTTCTAAAAACTTTTTGTTTTTTGCCAACGCTGACAATATATTTAATGTCTCTATCCACATAATTATTAAACTTATGCTCTCTTAAGCAGTTTAGCCGAGTTCTTATCCAAGAATAAAAATGCATTTTTGTGCTTTCTCAATATGGAAGCAGGATGATATGGAGAGATATTGCCTTCAAGGCAGTCTTTGACAGCCTGTGCTTTACGGCTATCTGGAACAGTACAGATTATATTCCTTGACTTCATAATTTGCTTGATGGACATTGAAATTGCCCTACGAGGTACCTCCTCGAGGTTTTTAAACCATCCTTCACCGAGTTGCTGTCTTCTACAAGGCTCATCAAGTTCCACGACGAGATATGGTTTTTCAGTATCAAAATCCGCTGGAGGATCGTTGAAGGCCAGATGTCCATTTTCGCCAATTCCAACAAAGGCAACATCAACCCCCTTCTCGCTGATGGTTTCACTTAAGCGCTCACATTCTGACTCGGGATCTTTGGTATCCCCATTAATTAAATAGACAGCCCCAGGATGTACTTTATCAATTAACCTTTCGTTTAAGTACTTCCTGAAACTTGCCGGATGGGTCTGCGGAATACCTACATATTCATCCAAGTGAAACATGGCTGTCTTTGGCCAATCAATGGAAGGAGTGCTTGTGAGAGCTTCCAAAAACTCAAATTGAGATGCACTAGTAGCTGCTACAAAAACTGCTTTACCTTTTTCCTTTATTGTACTTATCAGTATCCTTGCTGCCTTCTTAGCAGCGGCCTTACCCATTTCTTGTTTTGTTTCAAATTTTTTTATTTTCATTACCTATCCCCTTATTCTATAGATTTCTCATTATTCGCTTTACATTGTCCAAATGATTCGAGCATTGGAAAACAGTCAAAAACTTTCATCTTCATAAACCCATCCTGCTTAAGATATCATTTTAGGATCAGTATGTCTCGTAAGGGAAATTCTTATAACAATGCTACATGTGAGAGCTTCATAAACACCCTCAAAGATGAAAAGATGTTGATGGAAAAACAAAAACTAACTGTGTCCTGCCAGATTACTATAACCTAGTCGGTTCAACTAATAGGGGTGAAGTCCGCTCTCCTTTTATCAGTTTCTAATTTTGATTCAATTTCATCCTTTCTATAAGCATCCTTTATTAGATTCATTACCTCTTCACAGGCAACTAAAGTTTGTTTAATATCTTTATCAGTATGTGAATAAGTAATGAATAAATATCCATTGGGAAGGTAATTAAAGAGTACACCTCTTTTAGCCATTTCTTGCAAAAGGAGAATATTCATATTTTTCGCTAAATCAGGATCTTTATCTTTGAATTTAAAAATTGACATAGGGGGAAAACCTTTACATTCGGCATTAATACCAATTTTTACTATTAAGTTATTAAGGCCTTTCATCAATTTTGAGCCCAGTCTCCAAATATGCTCAACTGCCTTCTTTTCTCGATACTCTCTTAGACAAGCGGCTGATGCTGCTAAGGATAAAGTCTCTCCTCCATAGGTACTGGTGATAAGGAGTTTTTCAGCTATTTTCATAATTTTCTGCTTACCCACTAAGGCGGCAAGAGGAAATCCATTAGCTATTCCTTTAGCAAAACAACTTAGGTCTGGAATGACACCGAAATATTCTTGGGCACCGCCTAAAGCCATACGAAAACCAGTTTTAATCTCATCAAATATCAATACTGCTTTGTACTCATCAGCAAGTTTTCTTACCCATTCTAGATATCCATCTTTAGGTCCCTCTCCATCAATTATTGTTTCCATTACTATACAGGCTACTTCATCTTTATTTCTTTCAAGCACTTTCTCTAAGGAAAATTTTGAGCTAAAATCATTTAACTTAAAAGAATAAATATAATCTTTAAGTATCTTCAGCACACCAAGACTACTAGGACCTTTTTCTTCAGCTACCCAGCAATCATGCCAGCCATGATAGCCACAATGGACGATTTTCTCTCTTCCTGTATAAGCTCTGGCTATACGTACAGCAGCAGTATTGGCATTAGTACCAGTCTTAAGAAAGCGAACCATCTCTGCCGATGGAATAGCTTCGATTAATGTCTCTGAAACTTCAACTTCTAAAGGGTGCATTAAGCTAAAGACTATTCCTTTCTGAAGTTGTTGTTCTACTGCCTTATTCATAGCTGGATAAGAGTATCCCAAAAGAATAGGACCTAAAGCCGCCCCATAATCAATATATTCATTACCATCCACATCCCATACGTGCGAACCTTTTCCACGGTCTATATAAATAGGAAAAGCTCCAGGAGCATAATATTCTGGGCGCTTACTTATAGTCTGAGAACCAGCCGGAATTATAGTTAATGCCTTGTTATAATACTCTTTTGATTTTTGTAAATTAAGAGAATTTGGTCGAGTAGACATCTTTTATAACCTCCTTGGGTTAGTTAATGTCCCTCACAGAACCGGGCTTGTGGAACTACCACATCCGGCTCCTCAGCAATGTATGTCTTTCTCGAGGACAGGGTATAGGTTAAGTGATATATCTTCAGCTTAGGTAAAGAATTATACTTGAGAAACTTATGGAATTGTGACCAGCTATAGCTTTTCTTTTGACTTCTCCTGTTTATCCATTTGAAGGTAAGTCTTACAGCTCGTTTATAGAACGCTTTCATCTCTGGTATATTCCCACTTATTCCGTAGTAGCGGTAGTGCCCCAGTAGCTTCAGTCTGAGAACATCCCACCATTGCTTTAGTTCCACCAGGTTACGGATATCCTTTAACCACCCGTTAAGTTCTTTTATTCTCTGCCTGAATTTCGCCTTAGCAGTTTTCCTTCCTAGTTTAAAGTGACCCTTTCCTGTCTTTGTGCAGTAGTGAGTGAAGCCGAGGAAATCAAAAGTTGCCAACCTCCTTCCTTTCTTTTGAGCATCCAGCCAGGGATAGCGACCAAAGGGAATTATCCTACTTTTCTCATTAGATATCTTTAACCCAAACCTGTTTAATCTTTTCTTTAAGGCTTCCTCGAATGCTCTTGCATCTGCTACCTTTTGAAAACCAACAACAAAATCATCAGCATACCGAATGAGCCTGCAGTAACCTATAGCTCTCTTTTCTATCACTTCCTTAAACCATATATCTAAACAGTAGTGAAGGTAGATGTTGGCTAAAAGTGGGCTCAGTATCCCGCCCTGGGGTGTACCTTTATCTACCTCATAGTATTTTCCTTCCTCCATCACTCCCTGCTTTAGGAAACGTCCTATTAACCTCTGGATATTTGGGTCCGCTATCCTTCTCTTCAGGAATTCCATTAGGTGCTTGTGGTCCACAGTGTCAAAGAACTTCTCGATATCCATATCCACTATGTAGTTAACAGGTCTTGCCATTACCATCTTGTCCAGTGTATCCAGGGCTTGGTGACAGTTTCTTTCAGGGCGAAAGCCATAGGATACATCAAGAAAATCTGCCTCAAAGATTGCCTCAAGAATCTTCTTTAATCCCATCTGGACTATCTTATCCTCTACAAAAGGTATGCCTAAGGGTCTTCTCCCACCTTTAGGCTTTGGGATATACACTCTTCTTACAGGTAAAGGTCTCTATCGTTTTGCTTTTAGTCTTTCCACCAAATTCTTGAGGTTCTCTTCAAGGTTCTCCCCATACCTCTTAACACTTACCCCATCTACTCCAGGGGCCTTGTTCCGCTTAAGCTCCCTAAAAGCTCTTTTAAGAAAATCCACGCTAAGAAGATGAGCCAGTGAGGTGAACTTAAGCTGTGGATTCTCTCCTGCCCGAGAAGAGAGGGAGGGAAGTTTTGTTGACTTCCTTTGTCCACCTCTGAGCGTGGAGAAAGTGTCCCTTTCCTCCCAACACATTGCTGCCAACCCCTTCGCTCTGCAGGCATTACCCTGCTTCCCAGCTAATATGGGTTGGTCCGATTCCCATAGCATCATCTGGACTGCTTTGCCATTTTCAGACTTGGTAGTCCATACCCTATTTTGAGGAATGCTATGGGCCTCCCGAGTTCCCGCCCTACCCTTTTGTCCTCGTGCCCCGGCCTTAGACCCCGGGGAAGTAGCTATGCTGCCTTCCACGAAATGAAGCGTGTCAGCCTTCCCGACGCTGATTATTTCGGGGCTCAATACCTTTACTTGCGTTGCGGTCCAAGGGTTCCCTCCCTCTGGCTTCATACGACTTGTTACCTTACCGTATGCAGAGTTTGGTATCAGGGTGGTGGCTGGTCTCTCCCTGAGTTGGATTTCCTTCCCTTTTAAATCTTTAAACAACTCAAGTTGTTTCATTTATCACCATCCCTGAGAAGGTCACCAACTGGATAGTGCGAGCTTTGCTCGGCGCACTCATCTTTTTACCTCCAGATAATTTAAATTTCCATGAAAGTTCCCAAAAAGGAATTAGTATTTCACATAACTTTGCACCAACGCCAAAAATTAAATTCGCAAACTCACGCTAGAGAGATATTATTTACTTTATGGCGCCTGTCGCTAATCCTTTCAGCATACCTTTCTCGGCTATAAGCACAAAAGCTACTACTGGCAGAAGAATCAAAATAGATACAGCGTTAATCTGTCCCCACTTTATCCCACGTGCGGTAACAAATCCTGAAGCTATAACAGGGAGCGTCCTTGCATTTATACGGGTGAGAATAAGAGCAAAAAAGAAATCATTCCAACTACCGATAAAGGTATAAATAGAAGTTGCAGCTAAGCCAGGAAGACTTAAGGGAAGAATTACTTTATATAATGCTTGCAGTCGATTACACCCATCTATTAAGGCAGCTTCATCCAATTCTACAGGCAAAGATAAAAAGAAGCCTCGCATTAACCACACCACAAAAGGAAGAGCAAATGAGACGTGCGATATAATCACTCCTAAATGAGTATCTACTAAGTGCAACTGCTTAAATATCAAAAAATACGGAATGATTAGAGCGGAAGGCGGGAATAGACGGGTAAGAAGAACGAGATAGGGTATATGCCTTAAAAATCTATATCGCGTACTAGCATAAGCACATAGGCTACCTGCGAATATCGTAAAAACCGTGGTCCCACTTGCAATAATCACTGTATTAACAAAGGCCTTTGCAAAGCCCAATTTGAAAAGTGCTTGTAAATAGTTTTTTAAAGTTGGTCGGAATATCCAAACTGGAGGCATGCTCAACGCATCTCGTAGAGTTTTTACAGATGTTAAAAGGCTCCATATTACAGGGCCGATAGTAAAAAATAATAGCAGAATCATAATAAACCAAAAAAAGATTCGAGTTATCTGTTTTTTTTGGGTGATGGTTTTATCTGATATCATTTTGTCTCTTCATGTTAAGACCAATTAGAATGCAGCTTCTCTCAAACAACAAAATTGCAGAGAGCTTTTAAATTTCTCCTAGCTCTGCCCCGGAGATATCCATACAATTTTCAGCCAATTTAAGAGCTGATCTTATTTCTTCTGCACAGGTTTCGGCCACCTAGGCCGATTTCAACTCCCAAATTTATTAATCCATTAGACCCATATCTGATTTGCCTTCTCTTTCTATGGTGTACATAATGACCCGAAAATACCCTATAGTGTCACCTCATTTGATAAGTTTGATGTAAAAAATTCCCATCAAAGCACAGATACTGAACATAATTACTCCTAAAGTTGCTGCATGACCAAGATGCCAGAATTTAAATGCTTGTTTGTACATAAGCATAGCCAGATTTGTGCTAGCACCAGCAGGCCCCCCTCCCGTAAGTACATATATTTTATCAAACATCCTAAATGAAAATATGGACCTCATTATTAATACAATCAATATTACCGGTTTTAACAAAGGTAGAGTTATGTTTTTAAAGGTACTCAGCTTTGATGCTCCATCTATTTCAGCAGCTTCGTATAGTTGTTTAGGAATAGTCTGAAGAGCGGCTAGTAAAAATAGTATAATGAATGAAGTCCATTGCCATACCTCAACTATAATAATTGCCTGTAATACTGTGGAGGTATCTGCTAGCCAAACTGGTGTGGGAAGCCCGATATTTCGGAGGATATAATTAATGAGGCCATATTGAAAATTATATAACCATCTCCATTGAAGTCCTATTATAACGGGTGTCATCAAAAAAGGTAGAAGAAAGAATGTTCTAAAAAGGCCTCTACCTTTCATTTTTTGATTAAGCAACAACGCTATTCCTAATCCTAGTACAAATTCAAAGAATACAGACGCGGCTACCAAAATCATTGTAACTCGAAGGGAGCACCAAAAAGCTGGGTTGACCAAAGTCTCTATATATTTCTCAACTCCCACATATCTTAGCTTCTCAGCAGAAGCGATATTCCACGAGTAAAAACTCAATCCTGTAGTGTAAATTGTAGGAATGACTAAAGTTATGGTTAGAAGGATAAACGTTGGTAATGTGAGTAAGTATGCAAAAATTTTATTTTTAACTTTAAGAGAAATTCTCATATACATTTTTCTCACCTACGTGTTGTGCTAATTTGATATTTCTTGTGAGGTAGTATAGATACCCACGCCTTTACAGGCGTGGTGCTTTTATAATTCAAGCTGCGCTTGTCCTGTATCTTCCTTTACCTGCAGCTCTATGTATTTTCTGATTATCTGTTCGTTTATTCCCACCATGGAAACAAAATAACCCTTTCCCCATATTCCCTTGTCATCCCAGTATACCTCATCCAAAAACCGAAATTTTTCCCGCAATGATCTACTGGTATTTTTCTTTATTGTTTCCACTACTTTGCTCACAGCATACTTTGGTGGTATTATCATGGCAGATGAGCATGATCACAATTTATGCATATTTCTATATACTCCCACTCAGGATAATATTTCCTTATCTTTTGAGTTTTATCTTAACCCCACTTCCACACTGAAGAGTCAAAATTGGGGCTTTTTTGAATAGTGGGTTAACTGAAACCCTTTATTTATGGGAATTTTTCTTTTTGGTTCTTTGAAAAACGCC
>Ga0315543_1003680_pt1 | contig 13538 bp, 12 predicted proteins | sample SalMarSW160210MG_2_FD_203098 | JGI IMG/M metagenome (GOLD analysis project Ga0315543, IMG submission 203098) | Salt marsh sediment microbial communities from the Plum Island Ecosystem LTER, Massachusetts, United States - Salt Marsh Sediment SW1601-210 ...
CAAATTATATTGTCCGTTTCCTGTCATTTTTCAGTCTCTAAACGCAGAAAATATGCGGTAATCCATTATGTTTCTTCGTCTTACGAGAACTTCAGCTTAACTGTCCAGAAACGGGATTTTTCCTCCGGGACGGCGTTGCCTGAAATTTTTATCGGCCTTTCAGCCAGCAGAAAAATGCCTCCTCAATCGGGGCGTTTTGACCTCTCTGACAACGTAGTTTATCTGCTAAAATCGTTAAAGTCGGCAAAGTCATTAAAAGCTGCAAAAGAATTTTCCTGATATGGCCTTATTTGATTATCTGGAATAATGAGCCGATTTCAGGAGGCTTTTGGGAAATGCCCGATAATACTAAGTTGAAGAATGAAGATTGAAGAATGAATAATTAAAACTATTCAAAGATAGTCCCGCCAAAGGCGGTTCCACAAATTTTCAATCTTAAATTTTCAATTTCTTGTGATTGATTTGTAGAATGCTCCTGCAGCAGGTGACCAGCGGGTCAAATTCTCTCCGCTTGACCAGATTGCAAGGCACGCCTTGTGAGGCATGCCATCCACCAATACACTGCAGCCCGTAGCGTTTTTGATGCCGTCATCGAGGATATACAACGCACCATAAATGGTGATTGAACAGCCTGATTTATCATGCATATCAATATGATCGCCTACCTGAGTATATCCTGTTGCGGTGAGCATGGTATTGTCTTTTTCCATGTCCAGCTTTTTGCCAACAATCAATGCGGGAAAATTCTTTACAGACTGGATTGTTACATTGCCTAAATCCTTTATGCTAAAATCGTCCTTAACAACAAGGGTCCCATTGATAGTTGCACTGCCCATTATAGTCAAATTTCCATTACAATAGTAAACACCCGCGGGATTTCCAGCGTTGGGCAACAAGGTCAGGCTGTTATAATCACCGGGTGCAAGCTGCTCAACAGAATATGAATTGGCACCGATATAATACGTTGAACTGAAATTGGAATATGAGATTCCAGGCGTATTACAAGGGGCCTGTGATACATTCGAATAACTCTGCCCCTGAATCTGGCCTGGCGGGACATTGTTTATCGCTTTTGCGGAATAAACATCACCGTTTATGCTTCCATAATTAGTAACTTTGTCGCCAAAATATGCATCCCCATTTATAACAACTGAACTTTCAATATCCTTGTCAGCCGACTGCCGGTAAACAATACAAGGATTAAGACGCAATTCTGCGGTCAGGTTTTCCTGGGCAGGCATGCTGCCTTCGCGATACGCCAAACTTGTTATCCGATAATTGAATGAAGAAAGCTGTGAAATGGTAACATCATAATAATCATCTCCACTGACTAACTGCTGCCCCGTAGCTCCTGTCCAATAATCTGTCAACACATCCTGTGGATTTAAAATCAGTCCTTTTGCATGCTCAAGGCCTGATTCCGCAAGATAATCCATATCGGCCTTCAGTTCCATATTCTGTCCGCATAGAAGTTCCATATCGCCGCGAACAATAAAACCGAGTCCGATGACTACTATGGCCGTTATAAGCACCAACATAATAATCAGGGCAATTCCTTTTCGCCGCGGTGCGACAGAGTCGCAACGGGTGCCGCGATTGTACCTTTTATAAAATCTCATTACATATCGTCGTCACTTGAAACAATCTGACCGCTGCCGTCGAGCAGATAACCTGCCTGACATCGCAGATACGCACTTATCTGATAATTTTCGACGCTGCCTTTGTTATTAACGCCAAAAAAGATATTTAACCTTTTTGTAAAAGGCGGTTGCAGGTCTGTCGTAAAATCTACATAACTGCAATTGTCTATAAGGGTAATAGAACTGTTCTGGCAATTGGCCGCGAGCCACGTTCTTGCCTGACCGTTTCCGATTGAATCGAGAGTCTTCGGAAACGAGGCAGCCGCAACGGGGAGACTAAAACTAATCAGCTTTATATAGTTATTGCCGCCGCCGCTATCAATATAAACTATTTCATTGGGGTCTATCTGGCTGTCGCCGTTGTAATCTGCCTGCCATATTGCCACGCTATCGCTGAACTTTGCGCATATCAGCTTGCTGTTTTTTACAAGCCCGCCCAGATAAATAGTCGTATAGCGGATTCTGCTTTGAATCTGGGACGTATCATCCGCAGAATCATTTGCACTGCCGAGAGCAAAAGATAACATCGCTACGGCAGTGAGAATTATACTCATTACCCACACTGTCATCAGCAGTTCGGCAAGTGTAAAACCCTTATACCTATTCTTCCTCTGTTTCATTTGCTTTTCAGCCTTGTAATTTCGGCAAGTTTAAGGTCATTTTGATATACCCTGACCGTTATCCTGATAAAATTTGGCGTTCCAAAAGCACCCTGCTGCGGCATATAAACCTGTTCACAAACTGTTTCTCTGCTGAAATCCGCATACATCGGGTCAATAAAAATGATACCATTTGCATCCTTTACCTGCCCTTTCGGCTCGTTATAGCTGCCTGCGGACCAATAATTAGGGTCTGCGATAATCCGTTCAATCCGGTCGGATGCAAGCTTTGCTGCGATTGTTTGACTGCAGCCCTGCTGGCCGACCACAGTGCTTGATGCAAATGGCAGAATCAGTCCTGCTGCAGCTATCATAAGAATTACAAGGGCTATCAGTGCCTCAGCAAGCGTAAAAGCCTCATTTTTTATAGTCGCTTTTACCATTTTATATGGTCTTTTTCAGATACGGTTTTCCAGAAATGAAGATTGAAGAATGCGTTCTTACAGACCGGCGTGTTCTTCATTGTCGTTTGCCTTAAATGCACCAGTTGTAGTGCTATACCACCAGCCTGTGGAACCGTCTCCTGCTTCAGCTCCAAGAGACACGTCGTTACTATCGTTGAACGGATTGTCCGGTATCCTCAGCAGATAAGGACCATAAACACCATCGCCCGGAGCCTGCGTGGCAGCCAGTGTTCCATCTTTTTCTGTGTATTTTGTCATCGCATCTTTGAAACTAACACTGGGTGCCGTTCCCGGCAGACTGGCAGGGCTATGATTGTGCTGAGCCTTGTAAAGCTGAATCTGCGAACGGATTGTCTGCAGGTCGCTCGCTAAACTCGCCAATTTTGCTTCCTCGCTGGCACCGCTGAATTGCGGAATTACTATCGCGGCCAGAATACTCAAAATTATCACCACTATCAAAATCTCAACCAGCGTAAAACCATTTCTCTTTCTCATTTTCTTCTCCGTGTTTCAAGGCAGAGCCTCAACGTAGAGTAAAGGTTTTATCTTTCACTGTCATCTTTACCATAATCTTCTTCGTCCTTCATACCGGAGCCTGTCCGCCGTAGTCCCTAAGGGACGAAGGTAAATGGCTAACATAAAAACGGCTGGTCTGCCCCACACATACCAGGCCGACCAGCCTCTATCTTTTCTCCGACTCTATCGGAGCTTCGCCGTCAGACTTTAATAACCGGTGTGTGTGGCGTCGTCATTCGCATTAAACGCACCTGTATCTGTATTGTAATACCAGCCGCCGGCTTCGTCAGGCGTACTTGTACCTTCAACTACACTATTGACATCATCAAACGGATTTCGCGGTATCTTCAGCAGATAAGGACCATAAACACCATCGCCCGGAGCCTGCGTGGCAGCCAGTGTACCTGCCTTCACCGTGTATTTCGTCATCGCATTTTCGAAATCAACACCGGACACCGTTCCTGGTAGACAGGTAGTGCCATGATTGTGCTGAGCTTTGTAAAGCTGAATCTGCGAACGGATTGTCTGCAGGTCGCTCACTAAACTCGCCAATTTTGCCTCCTCGCTCGCACCGCTGAACTGCGGAATTACTATCGCAGCCAGAATACTCAGAATAATCACCACTATCAAAATTTCAACCAGTGTAAAACCATTTCTCTTTCTCATTTTCTTCTCCTTAAATTCTAAGGAAAATCTTTAATCTTTATTTTTAAAATGCTGTTCTACCGCTTTACCCCCCGGTGGTTGGCGGAAGCGGATTTCTGCCAGCGCTATCGGTTATGCAGCAGCGGAACTTAACCTTTATTACTTTGGCTGACCGCCTTTTGCATTTAAATGACGTCTGCAACGTCTCATAAAACCATGGACTTTGTATAATACGACAGGACTAACACGCCCGACAATCACACTGGCTGGTTAAAAAATGTAAGAAATAAATAATAACATCGCAAAACGGCACAAAATCTATTCCCGATAAGTTTTGTTCGGATACGGTTAGTGAAGAAACCCCTCAATGTTAAACCGGAGATAAAACCACCGGATATCGGGTTTTTATATTCTAAAAAATCGAAAAACGTAAGTGCTTCTATCTGCAATACCTGTAAGCGATATGCCCTGTCAATCAACGCATCTTAAATTGAGCTTTTCGTCAAAAAAGAAAATCCCACCAAAAATCCGACAAAGTCCTAAAAAACTCTTGACAATCAGAAGGTTTTGGGTGTACAATCTGATTCGAGAAAAGGGGTACTCCTTTTACTTAATAATCGAAGGAGGACGAGCAATGAAGAAGAAGTTAGTAGCAGCAATTCTGATTTTCAGTATTATCTCCCTTTGTAGTGCAATGCAGTCGCAAACAGTCTCTACTACCGGCTGGTCTGGAGCACCGACGGTCGTTACAATAGCAGACCCTAATAAGGATGCTACTATAGGTGAGGGGCTTGTTTCGCCAAGGGTGTGTATCTCTCAGACCTTCAAGGTCTTGCCGGACCATACAAGTCTGCAGCTGGACAAGATTGCTATATGGGAAGATGGCAGTGCGCCAACACAAAATCCTTACACTTTGCGTCTTGTGGACCTCGGAACTACAGACCCGACATATCAGGGCGGCGGTTCACAGGATTATGCTGCGGGTACTGACCTGTGGGGTGGGGCTGTAACCTTCACATATAGTGGAACGGCTACCAGGGGCGCCAGAGAGTTTGATTTCGAGGGCTCCGAAGAGGTTATGCTCACAGCAGGAAACTATTATGCTTTTGAGCTTACCGCTCCAACTTACGTTGGCGGAATCTACTGGTATCGTACCGCTAATCTTGGGACCAGTACTTATGCAGACGGCGCTGCATTCGTGGATACGGAAAGCGGTACGCCGGGCATCCGAAATCAGCTTTTTCTAAACACTAATGGCCGCGATTTTGCTATGGCTGTCTATCTTATTCCTGAGCCAGCAACGATTGCACTGTTGGCCATCGGCGGGATTCTTTTAAGAAAACGATAAGCCTTACTAAAAAGTTACAGTCTGTTGTACTTTTCTGACCCACTGATTCTGATAATACGGCTGTCAGTAGCGTTATGCTGCATTTCGATATGAATACAATCCAGGCCTTCAAGCACCTGTTTAACTTTATCGGCCCATTCGATAAGAACAACGGAATCAGGCCCGATAAATTCTTCAAAGCCCAGCGCCTCAAATTCCGCAATCGTATTAATCCGATAGGCGTCTATATGATAGATATTGAATTTGCCCTGATATTCATTGATGATAACGAAGGTGGGACTATTCACAAGTGAAGGTTTTGCCGCTCCTGCCCCTGCCGCGATGCCTTTTATCAGTGTCGTCTTTCCGCTACCCAACGGCCCGCTAAGACAAACAACCTCCCCCGGCTCAAGCATAGAACCAATTCTTTTGCCAATCTCAAACGTTCTCTCAACAGAGTCCGAAACAATTTGCATGGTTTTCATTTGGTTTTTTTTAAATGGTCGAAACCTGCGGGCAGTAAATCGCAGATTTTGCCGTCAGGCCTTTTTATCTTTACCAAAGAACCGCCGGTAATTCTGCCTATAGCGGTAAGTTTAACTTTAAAACGCCATTGATTTCTCAACCGTCCAAATTTTTCGTGTGGTATTGTAAAAAGCAATTCAAAATCTTCGCCGTCATTAAGAGCAGCATTTAACGTGCCGGCATTTCTGGAAATCGGCAATTTATCGGCGTAAATTATAGCGCCTTTTTTACTCAATCTGCTTATGTGATTTAAATCGGTGCTCAGGCCGTCGCTTATGTCTATCATCGCATTTGCGCCGGCTTTTGCAATCGTAAGTGCTTCTTTAAGCCGCGGCTCAAATTCAAGATGTCTTTTTATAATCGAGGCGCCGAGAGTTCCTGTTACACAAATTATATCGCCGACTTTAGCAGTGCTTCTTTTGACAGGCTTTGTTGCGCCTGGTCTGCTTAACATAGCAACACTAACTGCCAAAGGTTTGCGCCAGCTTGTCATATCGCCGCCGACAAGCGGGCAATTATATTTCTTTGCCGCTGTCAGCAATCCTTTGTGCAGTTTTTTCAGCAAAGCCTTCCCGAAGTTTTTCGGCAAAGCAACTGAAACAACTGCTGCCAGCGGTATTGTCGCCATTGCGGCACAATCGCTTAAACTCACTGCCATTGACTTATAACCAATTTGCTCAGGAGTCGCTTTTTTAGTATCGAAGTGTACACCGTCAAGAAGTATATCTGCTGTAATAAGAACTGAACTGCCTTCTGATAATTTGACTTGTGCCATATCGTCGCCGATACCGATGGGGAATTTTGCGGGATTGAGCCTGCTTTTAGCCGTAAAGTACTGAACGAGTTCGGTTTCGCCGCTACTCATCGCTCTGCAAGCTGCTTTTTCCAGTAATTTATCTGTTCCGCTACCTGCAAAGGACCCGCTGCCGCTGCGGTCACATACGAAGCTGCGACATTTTTACTGCCCAGACACTGATAAACATCATTGTCGATTAGCCCGGAACATTTTTTAAATTGCTCAATTGTAACATCAGCAAGTGCTTTGCCCTCTTTTTCGCATTGAGCGACAAGATATCCTACTGCGCCGTGTGCGGTGCGGAACGGCATTCCTTTTTTAACAAGGTATTCCGCCAAAGCCGTCGCATCGAGAAAACCCTTATCAAGACCTGCCGAAATTGTTCCTGCGTTGAATGTCGTGTTCTCAACTATCGCACAGACCACATTGACACAGGCCTCTATTGTATCTGATGCGTTAAAAACGTGCCGTTTATCTTCCTGCAGGTCACGGTTATAACCTGATGGCTGCGCTTTTAATATCGTAAGAATCGCCATCAATGAACCGTAAACTCCCGCCGCCTTTGAGCGGATAAGCTCTAAGTTATCAGGGTTGCGCTTTTGCGGCATCATACTCGACGATGTGCAGAAGGCATCGTCGATTCGTATAAAATCGAACTCTGTCGTTGAAAAGATTATCCAGTCCTCAGACAGCTTGGACAGATGCGCCGCAATCAGACAGCAGTCAAAAATAAACTCCGCACAAAAATCTCTGTCGGACACCGAATCAATTGTATTATAGGTAATATCTGAAAAGCCTAACTGCTTGCAGGTAAATTTTCTGTCCAAAGGCAGACAGGAGCCTGCAATCGCCCCGCTGCCCAAAGGCGAGACATTTAAAAGCAGCCGGCAGTTCTTCAGCCGAAGCCGGTCGCGGTTGAGCTGCTCGACAAAACTTAAAAGATAAGCTGCGATGGAAACCGGCTGGGCCCGCTGCAGATGAGTATATGCAGGCATAATATCCTGCACGTATTTTTCTGCAAGTTTGACAAAGGCCTTTTGCAGGAGGGTTATTTTCGTCTGGATTATTTCTATTTCGTCGCGCATCCACAGCCGCATATCGGTTGCGACCTGGTCGTTTCTGCTTCTGCCGGTATGCAGTTTCTTCCCTGCATCGCCGATTTTTGCAATCAGGGCAGCTTCAATCGCCATATGTATATCTTCGCAGGTCTTGTCGAATTTGAATTTGCCTTCGGCAATCTGGTGCGAAATCTCGACAAGGGCGTCTTTTATCTGTCTGAATTCATCTTTTGTCAGGAGCTTCTGCTCGTAGAGCATTTCAGCATGAGCAATCGAGCCGACAATGTCATACTTATAGAGACGTTTGTCGAATGAAAGCGACTCTACAAAATCAACAGCAAGAGAATCGGCAACCTTGCCGAGCCGATGCTCCCAGCTTTTTTGTGCCTCAGCCATAATATTCTCCGTAAAATACTATTCTTGAGAAATTATAACGGCAAATCTTAAATTTTAAATCTTAAATTTTAAATTATCTTAGTGCCTTTGTGTCTTCGTGGCCATTTTCATCCTTTGGCCTTGTTTTCCATCTGCGGTGTATCCACAAATACTGCGTCGGGTCTTTGCGGATAGAATCCTCAAATGCCTTTGTATATTCCTGCGTAATCCATAATAGCGGGTCGTCTTTATCTTTCCACTCCGCAGGCATAATCAGCCTTGCTGCCTCTATTTCAAAAAAGAACCTGTTTCCTGCCCTCCTGCTGATCCCAACGCCTATCGGCAGATTATACTGAATCGCCAGCAGTCCGATGCTTTTATACGTGCTTGCCTTTCTGCCGAAAAAATCAACAAATATTCCTTTCTTTCCCGCGTTCTGGTCGGCTATAAAGCAAAGCGTCGAGCCCTGCTTAACAATTTGCTCCATTTGTTCTGCAGCACCTTTTTTATCGATGATTTTCTGTCCCCTGCGCTGCCGAACGTCATAAAGATATTTGTTAAGAAATCTGTTATCGAACGGCCTTGCGATACTGTAAATATCAAAACCGAACTCGCCCAGCAGGTAGCCCATAATCTCAAAATTGCCGTAATGCGCCGCGACAAGCAGTAAAGGCTGGTGCCCTGCCATCATCCACTTTACGCGTTCGACGTTTTTATAGCTCGAATATCGCTCCCAATTGTCCTTTCGTATCACCTTAGGAGAAAAAATCACGTCCACTGCAAGCATTACAAGATGCTCGAAACTTCGCTTGCCGACCTGCTCTATCCACGCATTGTCTTTGTCGGGAAAACTTGCCTTTAGATTTTCTATCGCCCTTTGTCTGCCGCGATGATAGTGCTTCCATAAGCCTCTGCCTAAAAAACAGGCGAATTTAAGCACTTTTTCAACAGGAAACAGAAAAATGAAAAACAGAAATATTCTCAATAAAATATAGACCAGCCACTGCTCAACAATCGTCGGCTTGCGTTTATTTCGCTTTCTCTGCCTGATTTCTTCCATATCCCCACATTTTAACCGCCACTAAGGCACTGTCAAGCATAGCCTTACAAATATAAGGCCGCAACTATAAAACAGTTCGACAAATGTCCTTCAAAAAGCTTTATAAATAAGGTATAAACAAGTTACTTTTTTAGGAGAACTTATATGAAAGAACTGAGGATTTGTCTGATTTGTTTGTGCTTGCTGTCTCTCTCATCTGCATTTGCAGAAGACTATCTTAAGAACAGCAGTCAGACAGGCATTAGCGGTTATGTAATTGAAAAGCTTTCCGGAAAACCGCTGCAGGATGTGGAAATAATTTATAGAACCCGCAGAGGCACCAAAAGAACCACAACCGATGCAAATGGCTTTTTTATGATTACCGGCCTTGACATTCAACATAAACAATCTATTTATATCATCGCGAAAAACTTTGCTTCTCAAAAAATAAGCATTATGCCGGTGGCGGGTAAAATCATCGATACAAAAATCGAGCTTATGCCTTCAAGCAAAGTGGCCGGTTTCATAAAAGATGAAAACGATAGTCCCGTCGCGAATGCAAAAGTAGAAGTTTTTCAGCTCAGAAATCAGGATACGAAAACAGATGCGAATGGCTTTTACGAAATCGACGGCCTTGACCCCGATTTCGGACAGTATTCACTGGCAGTAAAAGCAGATAGCTTCTCTGCAGTAACAATTAATTTTCCGCCGTCTGCTACAGGCCAAACCGCCAAACTGGACATAGTATTAAAAGTAGGCATTATAGTTTTTGGCCGGGTTACAGACCCTTATGGAAATCCGTTACAAGGCGCTGTCGTCGGAAATACAGAATCCCGTTCTATGTGGAATCATATAGAAGCAACATCTGACGCTAATGGTTTTTACGAATTACAAAACATCGATATCGATAATGGCCAGCTTGTCCTCTGGGCCGTTCATCCACAGTATCCGCCTTATGTAGAAACGTTTAATATCGATGCCCGGGAATCTGAAAAACAGATAAATATCAGGTTTGAAAACCCTAAACCTCTTCACGGCAAAGTCGTTAACAGTCAGGGTAATCCTGTTTCTGGTGTTAACGTAATTATAAGAGAAATTAAAGGTGTCAGCAATATTAGTGATTATAAAGACCGGATTATTACTGACGCCGAGGGTAAATTCACCATTGAAAACGCGCCGTCTTCCGGCAAGGTCGTCCTTCAGATCAGGTCACAAACTGTGCCGAATATAATGCCTGAAATTGAAATCGGAAAAGACGAACATATAATCGAAGTCCAGCAGGCAGGCAGAATTTACGGGCAGGTAATCGACAATGCCACTGGAAAAGCAGTTTCAAAGTTCAATGTAAAACTGGGCTCTAGCAGTAAAAGTCAAAAACGTGGCAGCGGATATTCCGCCACATGGAGCAGAGAAGGGCATGATTTCAATGATTCTAATGGTTTTTTTGATACCGGCTCAGAAACTCTCCCGATTGGCGCAGGTTATATCGTAACCGTTTATGCACAGGGTTACGACCTGCTGACCATCGATCCCGTAGAAGTTTTGCCAACCTCAAATGAACCTAATCGAATCATCTTTAAACTGATGCCTCCCGCTGCAATCGAAGGCTCGGTAGTAAATGAACAGAACGAACCTGTTGTCGGTGCTTCAGTAAGATGGTTTTCGGAAACAAACAGACTCCAAATGTATGGCGAACACTGGGACGACAAAGACACGACAATGACCGATTCAAACGGCAGATTTGCTTTCGACACAATAGGCAGCGGCAAACGGGGTATCTATATTACCGCCTCTGGTTTTGCTCCTTATATCGATGCAGACCTGATTCTGCCGGATGATAAGGAAGAACTCTATGAAATTGTCCTTGAAAAAAGCGCCGAGGTTTTTGGAACAATATATAAGGATGGTAAACCGGCTGCAGGTATAAAGATAAGTTGCGACCTGAACAGCCGATATGATTTGCATTCTCACCAAATGGGCTTTATTGAAAAAAGCACTGTCACAAATGCAGATGGCAATTATTGTCTGTCAGACCTGCCGGCAGGAAATCTTAGTATTTATACAATGTCGCCGATTATAAACCGTTCCAGCCATACAACAGCCTCAAAAAAAGTTATTTTATCGCCAGGCCAAAAAATCAACCTCGACTTCGGCAACGAACAAGGCTTTACAGTTACAGGACAGGTCTGTATTGGACAAACGCCGTTAAGCAACGCGAACGTATTCTTCCGCGGTTCGGATTATTCAAAATCTGATACAAGCAACAGCAATGGTTTCTTCAAAATAACTGGCCTGGCTAAAGGTAAATATAACGTTAGTACACACTATAGGAAACCGCAAGTCTCTTCAACTTTTTCTTCTCGCACATACAATCCTGAAGATGAGCTTCGGGACAATCAGCAGATTGACGTCAATTCCGATACGACTTTAAATATCGACTTTGGCTCGATAGCGATAAGCGGAAAAATTCCTCCTGAATTTATAGGCGAAAAAAATCTCAGGCTTATGGCAAGAAGATGGAACCCTAAATCTATAGCCGATGATGAAAATTATACTTACAAGATAAACTGGGATTATATAAATCTACAACCTATGCTCAACCCAAATGGCAGCTTTACCTTTTCAAACCTCAAGCCCGGCAGATACTATCTCACACTAATCGGCAAAGGACTCCGGGTAATATCTGAATCCTTTGAAATTGATAATTCACAACAGCCAAACAACATTAAATTCATAAACCCAACAGCAAAATTGCAGGTAACTGTCATCGATGCAGAGTCAAAAAAGCCGCTTGATGGCGCTGCCTGTGGCCTGACCAATGACCTTGAGATGCATTTCTTCGGCCTACCGCGGCAGCGGGACGTAAATGCGACGCCAAACACAAACAGAACCGATGCCAACGGCATAATTGAATACGATAAATTGCCCCCTGCAAAATATACTTTCATGGCAGCTAAGGACGGCTTTCTAACCTTCAGTAAAGATAATATTCAAATAGAAGCTGACAAATCTGTTTCAATAGAAATAGCTCTTGAAAAAAGCGCTGTCTTGAAATTTATATTTGATGACGCCGCTAAAAAATTAATAACAAAATCCTGGGCTCACCTGATTTGTAAAGCTATTAACCTTGACACACAAGAACCTTACACTATTACAACCTTCAACACCCAGATTAAAAAACATTTTATTTTTCTTCAGGTGCCGCAGGAATATCTTAAAAAAACTCCTTTTTCCAAACCAAATCTTAATCTGCCCACAGGAAGATACCGCCTCGAATATGAGCTTTTTCAGCACGATGACCGCGCAATTTCTAAGATGCAGAAACCATTTTTATCAGGCCAAACGGAAGTTGACATAAAGGCAGGACAAACAATTGAAGTAATTATAAAGTAGATTATCATCCGCAAAGCTGAACTACCATTGCTTCAATTGCCGTTTCAGCGGTAGCCCTGCCGGTCTTGATATCATAATCAATCTCGGCAAGCTGTTTTAAACAGCCGCCGATTTTCTCCAGCGGCATCTTTTTCAGCGTCCTGAAAAATTCATCGCTGTTCCAGATGCGAAATTTCTTTGCTATCACCTCGGGCGATTGTCCTTTCGCCAGCATCGCGCTAGCCGAGAACATCCTGCGAAAATGCCACGCAAACGCCCCGACAGTCGTATATTCGGCACCCTTATCGGCGCCAAACATCAACCGCAATTTTTCAAGCGCTTTGCCCGTCGCACCCGCTGTCATTGAATCTATTACCTCAAATGCTCCGAAAATCCGGTTATGCCCGACAACCGCCGCGATGTCTTTTTCAGTTACGGCTTTTGCGGTATTTGTATAGGCGGCAAGTTTATCTATTTCACTGCACAGAACGCCGGGCTCATCGCCTGCAAATTCAACCAGCATTTGTGCGGCGTTATAGGAAAGATTCTTGTTGTGCTGCCGGCTTGCATAATTGCGTATATAAGAAATAAGAGCGTTCGATTTCAGCTCGCCAATTTGAATCAATTGCCCGACCTTCGGCAACAATTTTGCAAGCCGTGTATTTGACTGCCACTTTTTTACTGCAAGAACAAGAACGCCGCTTGAAGCGGGATTTTCAAAATACTTTTCCAGAAGCTGGCGATTATTGCTTACAAAATCATCGGCATCCGTCAAAACAACAACTCGCCGCTCAGCAAGAAATGGCAAAGTTCTAAGCTCATCAAATACCTCTGCCGCAGCCGCCTTATCGGCCTCCGCTCGCCACAGACACATCGCAAGCTCTTCCGGTTTTAGAAACTGTGCAATAAGACTTGTCGCCTGCCCTGCTACAAGAAATTCATCCTTGCCGGCAATGACATATATTGGTTTTACCTCTTGTTTTTTGACCGAAGGCATTTATTACTGCTGCTCATCCTGAACTGGCGGTTCTTCAACAGCCTTCTCTTGTGGCTGTGGTTGTTCCTGCAACTCGCTTTGCGGTTCATCCGCCTCTTCTTTTTCTTCTTTAACAACTCGTTCGACTGCTACGACTTTATCGTTTTCTTCGAGTTTTATGAGTCTTACACCCTGCGTATTTCTGC
>Ga0315543_1003682_pt1 | contig 13530 bp, 7 predicted proteins | sample SalMarSW160210MG_2_FD_203098 | JGI IMG/M metagenome (GOLD analysis project Ga0315543, IMG submission 203098) | Salt marsh sediment microbial communities from the Plum Island Ecosystem LTER, Massachusetts, United States - Salt Marsh Sediment SW1601-210 ...
GATTCCGTTGATGAAGTCAAATCATTGTTAAGGGAGCTGGCAGGAGACCGAGTATGTTAAGTCTGGACGATTTCCGTGGTATCGTACCTGATAAGAGGATAGCTGAAATTTACGCCAGAGCGAGGAGGCTTTACGGCAAACATATTGTCCACGTCAATGCAACTTACCAGGGAGGCGGAGTAGCAGAGATTCTTTATTCTTTAGTTATACTCATGAATGATGTAGGCATAGATACTGGATGGCGGATTCTCCACGGCAGTCAGGATTTTTTCGAGATTACAAAGCAATTTCACAACGCACTTCAGGGAGCTGATTTGACTCTTTCGGCGAGAAAAAAGGATTTATATTTACAGGTTAACGATACTTTTTCGAGGTTCACACATCTACACCATGACTGTGTTATCGTGCATGACCCTCAGCCGCTTTCAATGATTAGGGCCTATAGGAAACGTCAGCCATGGATATGGCGGTGTCATATCGATTTAACCAATCCACATAAAGGGCTTTGGGATTTTCTGAAAGGTTATCTTCTCAAGTATGACCAGATGATAGTATCCAGTGAGAAGTATTTTAAGGATGATTTGCCGGTAAAGCAAAGGTTGATATTTCCAGCCATTAATCCACTTAGTCCTAAGAACCGTGATATCACCGACAAGACCATGCTTGAGCATATTAAAAAAGCAGGGATTCCAACGGATAAGCCGGTCATTACGCAAGTTTCTCGGCTGGACCCATGGAAAGACCCTCTCGGTGTAATAGAGGTATTTAAAAGGGTCAAAGAAAAAGTCGATTGTCGGCTGGTCTTTTGTTACAACGTAGCAAGCGACGACCCAGAGGGCCTTAGAATGTATAACAAGGTGTATAGCAAGGCCAATAAATTAGCCAAAACCGGTGATATTTTGTTTGTCGTCGGTAATCAGGAGTTACTGGTTAATTCCATACAAAAGTACTCCAGCGTTATAATCCAGAAGTCTATTAGAGAAGGTTTTTGCTTATCAGTTACCGAAGCCCTCTGGAAGCGCAGACCGGTTGTGGCCTCTAATGTGGGGGGACTTCCTATTCAAATACAGGATGGGAAAAATGGATTTCTACTCGAACCTGATGATACGGATGGTTTTGCAGACCGCATTATCCACATTCTTAAAAATCCGAAAGAGGCCAAAGAGCTTGGTGATAAAGCCAGGGAGACGGTTCAGCGGAAATTTTTGATAACCCGTCTGCTTTCAGACTATCTGGATATGCTGAATTCCATAATGACCATATAACGCGCAATTCAGCTGCGTACGAATCATATGGTTCGCAGCACCGCTCCGAGTGACTTCCCCAGGCTTTTCACAATATCAGCTTCGAAGCGGTCAACTGTATCGTGGGTTAATGTACCTTCTTCATCCCTGAAGCGTAATGAAAGAGTTACGCTCTTTTTTCCGGCTGGGATGCCCTTGCCACGGTATATGCCGACAAATCGAACATCCTCCAACTCGCCGGTCGCCTTTTTATTTACAGATTCTACAATATCAGCCCAACTGACGGTCTCTTCAACTATGAGCGAAAGGTCACGCTCGATTGCCGGGAATCTTGGGATTGGCTTGACTTTTATGGTACCAGTGTGCAGGGATAAAAGCTGTTCAAAGTCCATCTCTGCGGTAGCAGGCGAGAAATTTTTAAAATCGAATTTTTCTTTAACGGCCTGCGAAACAATCCCTGCGGCACCGATTACTTTGCTATTCACCTTAATTTCGGCGCCGGGTTGCGCCCAGACTATATCAATAGGAGTAAAAACTATTTGGTTATTTCTATCGATACTTTTTATCAGGCCTTCAATCACACCCCGTAAATCTCTTAAATCACCGTCACAGACCAGAGCCAGTTTGGTCTTTTCAACCGGTAAAGTATCAGCCTTGCCGGTCGGCACGAAGGTATCCGCAATCTCGAATACCCTGCACGGAAGGTTCTTGGCATTAACGTTTGTTTTCAATACGCCAAGCAAAGAGCCAATGAGACTCCGTCGAAGCAAATTTGCATTTTTCCTGGATTGGTCTCTTACTCCAAGATGCTCCCTGTGCCGTGGGGCTGTAAAAAGCTCAGCGATGGAACTATCAACAAAACCCACTGTAATCGTCTCATAATAGCCACAGCTATTAAGGTATGTTCCAATCGCCCCAGCTAATTTCTGATGAACATCAACCGGCGCTACCTCGATACTAATTCTCTGCTCGGTTGGTATCTTATTATAATTGTGCACCCGGGCCGCTTCTTCTATTAAGTCAACCTCGCGATAAATGTCACTTCGCCACGAAGGCACTGTACAGGAAACAACTTCGTCTTTTCTTTGTGGCTTAAAACTCAATGCCGAGAGAATTCTAACTACTTCTTCTGCGGATATTTCAATGCCGAGGAGTTTGCCCAGGCGTGAAAGCCGCAATTCCACATTTTTTTGCGCCGGCTTTTTGGGATAAATATCGACCACACCCCCGGCCACTTTACCACCCGCTACCTGCGTTATCAGTTGTGCAGTGCGCTTAGACGCCCAGTCAATCATTTCGATATCCACTGTTCGCTCGAATCGAAAAGCTGCTTCTGACGGCAGTGCCAGTCTGCGAGACGTTGTACGGACGCTGACCGGGTCGAAGTAGGCATCTTCCAGAAGGATTGCAGTGGTGGTATCGCTCACTTCTGTATCCAGACCACCCATAACGCCGGCTATAGCCACAGGCACTTGTGGGTCTGCAATAACCAGCATATCAGTATTGAGCTCGCAGCTTGTACCGTCAATACTGATAAGCCGTTCGCCGGAAATGGCCTTTCTCACTATTATTTTGCCCTGTTTTATCTTGGCGTAGTCGAAGGCATGAGGCGGCTGACCGGTCTCCATCATCGCATAATTTGTCGCATCCACGACGTTATTTACGCTGCGAAGGCCAACTGCTTCAAGGCGTTTTTTCAGCCAATCCGGTGATGGCCCAATCTTAACGGCCTCGATTACTCGGGCTGTATATCGACCGCACAAATCCGGCTCAGTGATTTCAACACTGGCAAATTCCGTAACGTCTTTATCCAGCTCGTCCAGTTCAATTACCGGCAACTTTAATTCTTTTCCCGTCACAGCAGCCAGTTCACGAGCAACACCGATATAGCCAAGACAATCTCCACGGTTGCTGGTTACCTCGACATCGATTACGGTATCACCACCGACCTTTTCTATCCCCTCACAGGGAAAACCTAAATCGCTTAGAGTCTCGGCAATTTGTTCCGCGGAATTTTCTATTTCGATATAATCACTCAGCCAATTTAGTGAGATTTTCATAATAATCGTGCCATAAAAGAGCAGAAGTTTAATTTTGTTAATAACATAACTGCCATTTGTATCGCTGTCAACATCAGAACCGACGGCCTGTAACAAAAAATGGGCAAATTTTTGCCTTTCTAATCTTTTTGCTTTTCTTTATAATATGCCGAACTGACGGTTTTGTTATTCAAAGGAGTGCCATTATGGAAAAGTGCAGTATCTCAACTGTGATAACCGTTATCTTTATTTCAACTGTGCTTCTGGCGACTGGTTGTGAGCGTCAGCTGACTATTAATACTGAGCCAAAGGGAGCGCTGGTTGTATTAAACGATGAGGAGATAGGCACTTCGCCGGTTACAGTCTCATTCGAATGGTATGGCGATTATAATGTCAGGCTCAGCAAGGAGGGCTACGAGACCCTAAATACCCACCGCAAGTTAAAACGCCCATTGCATGATAAGTTTCCGTTCGATTTACTCGCTATGCTTAGCTCCAAAAGAACCGTCGATTCTTACCAATGGTCATTCACGCTTGAAGAGAAAAAGCAAATCAGCCGAGAACAACTGCTCCAAAACGCCCAGGAGTTGAAAAGCAAGCTCTAATCACTGATTAAACGGATTTTGTTTAGCCCTGCCATCTTGATGGCAGGGTTTGTCATTGCGAGGAGTGTAGCGACGTGGCAATCTCCAAATGTCCTTAAGCCCCCAGTTTTATACTGGGGGTGTTTAGCGGTCGTCGGCACGACGACCTTCTTGATACTCGCCGTTTCGCGACGTCACATTGCCCGCCCTCTGAAGCACCTTGTGCGAAGGAGAGTCATTCCTGCGAAACCTGTCCTGAGCAAGGTCGAAGGAGCAGGAATCCATTTATTTAGCCCCGAAGTTTACCCGTCCTGGGCGGGCCTGCTTCGCGGGGTTGTTTAGCGGTCGTCGGCACGACGACCTTCTTGATACTCGCCGTTTCGCGACGTCACATTGCCCGCCCTCCGAAGCGCCTTGTGCGAAGGAGGGTCATTGCGAGGAGTGTAGCGACGCGGCAATCTAAAAAATTCTAAATTCTCAATTCACTAATTCGCTAATTAACTAATCCTCTAATCATTTCTTGCTTTATAAACTCAAGTATGATAAGATTCAATTAGATACTTTGAGGGAAACATCGGCGAGAGTAAAGATATTACAGCGATTGACCAAAAAGATTTGCGCAGCGAAAATAAAAAGTTTCGTTTAGCCACAGAGAACACAAAGGGCACAGAAACAAAATCATGCAAATTAATGATTATCCAAATTTATTAATGGTTTCAAAGCTTATTGAGCCGATTGATATTTTGACCAAAAATATTAACGAAATAAGAAAGCACTTGCGTTCCGACTTAGAGGTATTATTTATTCATGGGGCTTTTGTCTTGGCTGTTTCCAGAATAGAAGTGATGCTTTCTGATGTCCTAAGATATTATCTTATTTGTTTTCCACAAAAACTATCTACCGATTTTAAGTTTGATAAAGAGGAATTCTTAGAAAACCAATTTACCTTTTTAGAAACGGCTGTTGATAAATATCTATATAATCTATTCTATAAGCCGTTAGGTGACTATTTAGACAAATTCTTACAACACCTATCAATCGAGTGGAATGATTTTCAAGATTCTTTAGGAAATAGTTTGCAAGCAATCAAAAATAATCGCAATTCATTACTACATACAGGCAAAGCGAATCGAACTGATAATGATGGACAGATTGATTACGATTATGTAGTTCAATCAATAGATGAAATTCTTAACTTTGAGGAAGAGCTAAAGAAGCGTATTGCTGAAAAATATAAAGAGTACACAAAAATAAATGCCAACAAAAGATTGTGGCAATATATGTTCAAATCACCCGTTATGCATTACGATTGGTACTGGCACTATGACGAAAGCAAAGATCATATATTTGGTCTAAAACACAGTGAGTATGAAGACGGCCTCGCTAGTTCCGAGAAAATGCTATTAGAACTTTGGCGCAGTCATTTCAATGGATCTAGTATAGAAAGTTTTAACATGAAACATCTTGATGGAACTAACCGTGCAAAGGCAATGTTTTTTATGTCTATTGCTGGAACTTTTAGTTTTGAATAATTAATTCGCATTTTATTACGGAAAAGAAAAGTTTAAAAGAGGTAATTAAATGGGATTTGATTTTCGACATAATGCTGGTTTTGGCAAGAGGATGGAATACTGGATCATTGGCAAGATGATCAAGGAGGGGTTAGATGTATATGTCCCATTAGTTGATGATATTGGAATCGATTGCATTGTAAGAAGGCCAGACGGTAATTTTGTTGAGGTTCAGATAAAAGCTCGTTCAAAAGATGTTAAAGAAGGCGATGCAGCCTTATTTGCTGCTATGACCCATGAATTAAGGAAAAATTATTGGTTCGTTTTTTATTCGGAACGCATGGGCACGACTTGTATAATGACAAGCCAAGAATTAATCAATGAATCTCATCAAAATAAAAAAGGAAAAAATAAGGGCAAGAGAAGTATCTGGTTCAATGGAAAACGTAAAAACAAAAAAACCGGAAAATATACTGAACACATAAAGCCACAGTTTCAAAAATACATAGCAAATGATTTTTCGAGAATCATTAAAAATAAATCCGTGTAAATCCGTGTTTAAGTCGGCCTGAATAATTCCCAAAGAGCGTTTTTGGCCAAATATCAGAAATCCATCGCGAAGCGATACCACAACTCAGAACTCACAACTCAGAACTCAGAACTCCATTTTTCTGCATTTTTTTAAAAATATCGCTGTTTTTCTATTGACCATGCAGAAAAAGGGCGGTATAATACCGACGATTGGGGGGATAGGACAGATTGCGGAGAACTGCAACCATGAACAATATACCAAACACAAATAAACCACAAATCACGATTCACTACCCACGCACGACGCTCAACGCACAACGAATAACAAATTACGCAATACGCACAACTCACAACGCGCAACGAAACAAAGTATGCAAAACAAACCCAATTTTCCTCAAAATCGGGTGAATTTAAGTTATGTTAAAACAGAGGGTTATGAAAATGGACATCGATTTTTGGCCTAAAAATCCCAAAGCCAATTTCCAAAACGGAAAAATGAACACAAGTTCTTTTAATACAATGAACTACGCTTGTCCGCCGAAGCCTCGGCGAAGGCGGAAACAAACCCAATTCAAACCCAAAACAAACCCAATCAAAGCCAAATTACTTACACAAGATTCTCTCGGTACCAGTCTATAGCTTTTTGCAGGCCTTGTTTGAATTGGACTTTTGGTTTGAAGCCGATTGTCTTTTCGGCGAGTGTGATATCGGCGAGGGAATGTTTTACATCGCCTGGACGAGGAGGGTCATATTTCGGCTTAATATTTTTGCCGAGCAATCCATTAATTATCTCAATAACTTCATTGACAGTTACGGCTTGGCCGCAGGCGATATTCAAGACTTCCCCTTTGGCCTGCTTTGCCCTTGCAGCCAACAAATTCGCCTCGACGACATTGTCAACATACGTGAAATCCCGGCTTTGCAGGCCGTCACCATAAACGGTCGGCGGCTCATCCTTCAAAATAGCCGTTACAAAAGCCGGTATGGCGGCTGCATATTGGCTGGCGGGGTCCTGATGGGGGCCGAATACATTGAAATAACGCAGCGAAATCGTTTCCAGGCCGAAAACCTTGTAAAATACCGAGCAGTAGTACTCCCCGACGAGTTTGCCCACTGCGTAAGGCGAGAGGGGCTGTGGCGGCATCGTCTCAACCTTTGGCAGAGTTGGGGTATCACCGTAAGCCGATGAGCTTGACGCATATACAAAGCGTTTTATGCCGGCATCACGAGCGGCCAGAAGAAGCGTAAAAGTGGCATCGACACAGTGTTTATGGGTTAAAGCGGGGTCGTCAACGCTGCGCGGCACCGAGGGCAAAGCACCCTCGTGCAGAACAACATCAATATCTTTCATCGCTGAACGGGCAACCTGGTCATCGCCCATATCGGCCTGGATAAACTCGATTTTGTCTATAATACCGGCCAGATTGCTTTTTTTGCCTGTGAGCAGGTTATCAACAACCCGGACAAAACAACCTTCTGAAATGAGTTTTTTGCAGATATTTGAACCGATGAATCCGGCTCCGCCAGTTACTAAAAATCGCTCCATAGAACTATCTCTCACAAAGACATTTTATACAGAAATGACCCCATTCGCAAAGTATTGCAAAATGGGGTCTCTAGTTTACATTTCCGCTATTGCATGCTGCTAAGTTGAGGCAGCAGCAGTCTGCGCTTTCTGATACTCTTTGTAAGACCTGAACTGCTCTCCGAAATAGCCACCCTTAATAGTCCTCGCGGCAAGGAGCACACAGCCAACAATTTGGGCATTCGCTTCTTTTAATTGAGCAATGGTCCTTTGAGCGGCACCTCTTCTTGTAGCAGCGGCATTAAAGACCAAAATCGTTGCATCAGCAAGTTTTGCAAGTATCTTGCTGTCAGTCACCAGCAGCACAGGCGGGCTGTCAAGCACAATGTAATCATATTTTTCACGGAGTTCTTTAAATAGTTTATCCATCTGTGCGCCATCGAGCAGTTCAGCCGGATTGGACGGCAATGGTCCTGCATCAATTATATCCATCCCCTCGACACTACTGGGCCTTATCGCATCCTGTGCACTGCACTGTTTCATAAGCACATTGCTCAAGCCAAAATTAAACTGATCGGCTTCCATACCCTGTCGGCCTATTCTTGGGAATAATATCTGCAAACTTGGACGCCTGAGGTTGGCATCTATCAACAGTACCCTTTTGTTTTCAGTAACAAAGGTTGTCGCAAGATTAACCGCCACAGAGGTTTTACCATCCCCTGCCGAACCACTGGTAACAAGTAATACCTTAGGCTCAACAGTACATGATAGTTTCAAATCTGTCCGAAGCTGCCTATAGGATTCACTTATAAGGGAATGAGGTGCCAGGCGAACAATATGACAGGGGTCAATCCCACGAGCTTGTGCATCTTCAACAGTATCGGGAATCATACTCAAAAGCGGAATACGCAAATATCTGCGAACATCTCCCGGCGTGCTTACCAGGTCATTCAGTGCCTCGATGAAGAAAGTAAGCCCTATGGCAAGTAGAAGACCCAACATCGTCCCACTTGGGAAATGAACCCACCACTTCCGGGAAGTTACCATTTCCAATGGCACCGGAGCTAATCCAACACGCTGAACCTTAGGCGTTCTCGGGTCATCATGTATTATCTTCAATTTCTCAATCTGCTCCTTAATTGAATCGAGCATCGTGACTCTTTCATCTCTTATCTTTAGCCGCTGCTCATATTGTACACGGGCTAAATCGAGGTCTCTTTTTTTCGCAGATGCATCCGCTCGCAACCTTTCCATCTCTGTCAACCTTTCTTGCATCACAATCAAGTGGTCCTGGGCATTTTCGTAGTTTGCCTGACGGGTCTGCTCTGCTATTTCTTCTCTCCTAAGCCGCCTTTTTTCTCTGACCTCGTTTATATACTCTTGCAACTGGAGTACAATCCTGTGATTTTCACCGAACCTTGTAAGCCTGCTAGACAGTTGACTTTCTATCATGGCAAGCTGTTCGGCAAGCATAACCATAACAGGGTCGGCCTCTATTGCATTTTCAACTTGCACACTAATAGGACCTGTCGCCAGTTCCTCAAGATTTTTTATATCAGCTTGATATTGTTTTACTATTAGAGAAAGCTCGTTTTCCCTAACACTTAAATCGTCCAGTACCACCTCAATTGTTTGTCGGTAACCATAACCTGCATGTCTTTCCAGGTCGGTCATACCCCATGCCGTACGAACCTCACTGAGTCCTCTATCGGCTGCATCTAATTCTCTTTGAACCCGACCTCTTTGCTCTTCCAGCCTTGTCAGTTGGTCAGCAATTTCTGCTCTTTTTGCGCCTCCTTGCGAAGAAACAAACAAATCTACCATCTCGTTAACTATAAGTGCTGCTTCATCGGGTTTGCCGCTGGACATCGATACTTCAATATAACCGGCATCTCTATGAGCAAGAGCACCAAAATCCCTGCCCAAATCCTTAACACGTTGTGACTCATTAGCTCTTCGGGTGAACCAGGTAGTTTTTCTAATGCTATCTCTGGCGAGCAACTGCTGCAGTGTACTTTGTTGTCCCATCAGGGTGGCCAGTGATATACGGTGACCGTATTGGATATCCTTTTGCACCTGAACCGAGCTAATAGTCATAGGGTCTGTTTCTACAGGCGGCAATACTTCAATGTAGGTCGAGGCGGTATATTTTGGGAAATATTGCTCTAGAAGATACCACGTTGCACCACCGGTTACCATACCCAATCCGGTTAGAACAATTATAAGTAATACGTGTCGACGCAGTATCCCGAAGATTTCCTTCGACGTTAATCCGGTAGCAATTGGTGGCCTTACCCCGGCTGGTCCTGCCGTCCTATTTATTACCCCTGGTCTTTCTTCTGCCATTTTAATCTCCAATCTGGACTCACTGTTTGCTTACTAAAAGCAGATATTGTATTAAATATTTTTTTCGCGTGACACATCATCTAATACATCACTGCGAAAGGCGTTCAATGGCTTTGCTTATCTTTTCTCTTACTTTTTTCGGCAATTTATCAGCCCCTATTTCCAATGCTTGCTTATAAGCATCAAGAGCTTGCTCTTTTGCGCCAAGTTTTTCTTTTATCATACCTGTATGCTCATATACCTCAGCAGGTGGAAGAATTCCACTCTGCTCATACTGCTGCAAAGCAGCAGCCGCATATTCGGCAGCCTGAGAAAGTTTACCATTTTTATACAACACATAAGCATAAGTATCCAAAAAGCCCGGATTATTTGGTACTGCCTCAACTGCCTGTTCAGCATACCGAAGGGCTACAGAGAGCCTTTCGTCGTTTACAGCAAGCATATATGCTAAATTATTGAGAACACTGGTATTATTCGGCATTTTAGCTAATAAACTTTCGTAATCTGCGATACTCTGCTTAAGATAATTATTATCGGAAGTTTTTTCGAAAGCCAAGCTTAAAGTCTCCACTTTTTTCACCATGTAATTAATCCCACGAGGGCTGTCCAGCCCGGCTATTTTGATACATTTATCAAGATACTCTATGGCCTTATCGTAGTCGGCATTAATATTAGCAAGATTAAACATGGTCCAGTTAGCAGCAAGCGAATCAGGGCTAGTTGAAAGTTTTTGTGAGCAGTACATCGAAACTTCCTCAGGTCCCAGCAGTAAGAACATTTTTAACAGAATCTCAGAGGCAAGCATCTCATTTGTCTGGGCTTCGTCAGCAGCTTTTCGGCAATATTCTATGGCAACTTTTTCTTCACCGAGCTTCATCTTTGCTTCAGCCATTCTGTAGAAAGCAATAGGGGCAAAGGGACCGTCAACATGCTTGCCACATTCTTCAAGAACCTCCTTTAGCTTATGTGGTTGCCAGTTACTTGAACTTGAGGTTCCTGCTCCTAAGACAAGTGCCTGTAAATATCCATCAAACGCTGTTACATATTCTTTATCTGGCATTGTATTGTTCAGATCTTGTCCGAGATATTCTTGTCGTTTCAGCAGATAAGCTTCTTTATATAGTCGATCAGCTCTTTTGAAATCGTTATCAGCTATAGCAGATGCTCCCGCAAGATTATACCAGGACACATCAGTGGGAAACTTCTCCAAGGTATCATCATAGAGTTTTCGTAGAGCGTCTTTTCTGCCAAGTCTTAGGTAAACCCGTTCAAGCAACGTTCTGGCTTCTTTAGGACAATCCGGTATGTCAATTATATTTTTAAGTTCGATTATAGCATCATCTTCCCGGTTCACACGCAGATAAGCTTTGGCCAGGTTAAGTCTGGTGTTGGGTTCATCAGACAGTGACTTGCTCTTATTAAAGTCAGCTATTGCCTGTTCGTAATTTGCCATCATGAGGTTGATTTGGCCCCTTAGCCTCCAAATCGTTCCATCGTTCTGCCCGCTTTGAAGAATTCGATTTACCATCTCCATTGCCTCCTCCAGTCGCCCATGTCTCATTAGTAACCAAGCCCCAAGCATCGCTGCCCGGGGTTCATCTGGATAATTCTCATTGAAACTTTGCAGTTTGTGTTCAGCTTCCTTAACAAGCCCAACTTTAAGGAAAGTCTGAATTTGAAGAAGGTGGTTTTCTACGCTGTCTTGAAGTGATAAAAGTTCATCAGAATATCTCTTTACAGCCTCCCCATCGAGCGATTTTTCTGCTATGTATAAAAGGCCCCTAATCACACGGATGTCTTTGGGGTCATTTCTATACGACTGCTCTAAAACCTCTTTGGCTTTTTCAAATTGCCCGCTCTGTAAATAATGCTCCCATAGCAATATCTGTTCTTCTGATTCTTGCAATATCTTCTCAGCCTCTTTCTCCATCCCCCTCGCACGATAGTATTCTGCATACCCGGATAGCATTTCTCTATCATTTGGGCCCATTTCCTTTGCTTGTTCTAAGAACGCAGCCGCAGCAGCAAATAGACTACCCCTTCGCTCCGCATCTGCTTCTTCAGTAGCTAATCTCGTTGATAGCATCCCGAGCCGTACAGCATTCCGAATGCTTGGGGCGATTTTCTGTATATTCTGCCGAATTACCAACGCTCTTAACGGCTGTGTCTGGCTTATATAATCAGCGTAAAAGCCAAGTAAATTTAAATTGTTTGGATTTAATGCCAAGGCTCTTTCCAAAGCGGTGGTGGCCTCAATTACTTGTCCAGGCGATACATTATCACCAAGCTCTCGATTGCGATGGTACAACGTAATAGCCAATGCTTGTGCAATACTTCCATCAAGAGGATTCAGAGATGCAGCTTTTCGAATATCCGCAATAGCAGTGTGCTCATTTCCAAGCTTAGCATTGATGCTGCTTCTTAACATATAAGCACGAGAAAATATGGGTCTTTGCTTCAGACTTTCATCAAGTTTAGACAATGCGTTCTTGAAATCCCCTTTAGCCAAATCAAGACGAGCTGCAAAAACCTGCCCTTGACATCTATCCAGATTGTTACTCACAGCCGTCTCTACGATTTGCCCTGCCAGTCCCCAATCCTCCATCCTAATTGCTATATCCAAAAGATAATCTGCCGTAATGGCCTGCAAATTTGTTTCTTCCACTTGTTCAAAAACCGGTCTCGTAGCAGCACTCTCCTTCGGAAGCTCTGTTTTAAGGGCCTTTTTGAATTCTGTAGCAGCTTTCTCCAGTTCGTCGTTGCCTCGATAAAATAATCCAAGTTTGATAGCCCGACTAGTCGGGTCAGCAATATTAGATAGAACATACTCTTCTATTTCATAACGCCTTTGCTGCGAAACATTTCCAGGCTCAGGTTCGGAAAGTATTTGCTTGTATATCAGAACTGATGTATTATCAGGAAAATAATGCAGAAATCGACCGACTAAATCCTTGGCCTCACTTATCTGGCCCTGCTCTATGTAATTTGCGCAAAGATTAATAATCGTTGCTTGTGGAACATAATTTGGTTCCATTGGCAGTAACTTTCGCACTAATTCTGTTACAAGCTGCCTATATCCATTTAATTCTTTTGTCATTAATGGCATAGATGCCTCCGACTCTGGCGGCCCTTCTGCTTCGGACTTTGCTATCTGTTGCAAAATAATACCCAAGCGATCTCCTGCTTGCTTCTGTCTTATTGCCCTTTGGACTTGGCCAATCTGGACCTGTGCCATCGCCAAATTAAGCTTAATTGTATTTGGGTCATTCGGCTTGAGTTTGGCTAATTCTTCTTTAGCCTCATCGAGTTGATTTGCGCCGATATAAGCCCTAATGCGAAGCAGTCGGCTCTTCTCAGTAGCACCGAAAGATTCTTCAAAAGCATTTATGTTAGATATGACTGCCGTCCAAGCATTAACCTTCAAAAGAACCTCCGCGTAATCTAAAGCCACTTCGGGTTTGGTTTGAGCAACATTTGCTTGCAGCGCGCTCACCAGAAATTCCATAACTGCACCATCCTCAGAAGTGTTCCTAAAAATCTCTGCAAGAGTATAGGAAAGTAATGCATCTGGTCTTGCGGACGCCCTAAGTTGCTCGTAGGTTGCATATAGCTTTCTGATGGCGAAGTCTCTATTTCCCCTTGCAAGCTCAAGCATTCCTCTCCATTTAATAACCTGTGGGTCTTCACCACTGCCAACGATCTGTTCAATTTCGTGCACCACTTGCTCGGCATCTCTTAGCCAAACTGCGG
>Ga0315543_1003687_pt1 | contig 13512 bp, 12 predicted proteins | sample SalMarSW160210MG_2_FD_203098 | JGI IMG/M metagenome (GOLD analysis project Ga0315543, IMG submission 203098) | Salt marsh sediment microbial communities from the Plum Island Ecosystem LTER, Massachusetts, United States - Salt Marsh Sediment SW1601-210 ...
CGATACTTCTATGATTCTAGAACCCACAGTGCTATCTGACGTAAGTGGTACAGAAACTAAAACGTGGAACTGGACCGTCACTTTGAGGGACACCAGCGGTGAAACGGCATTACAATCCTTCACCGTGACTTACATACCAGAGGATACGCCACAGCGTGAACGTGTTTTGAATGGCAGCTTTTCCTCTGGAGCAAGCGGTTGGTCATTACACGGAGACTTCTGGGCTGGTAGAGAATATCAGCACGGTCGTTCAGGAGGCTATGCTGCAGGTGGAGTGACCAGTGCTGGACAACCAAAGAACAATGCGGTTGGATGGATGTATCAGACCGTGAGCATTCCGGCAGGAGCGACCTCGGCCACTCTCAGTTTCTACTATAACATCACCTCAGAAGAAACGTTGACTACCGCACATGATTCTTTGAACGTTACCATCCAAGACTCCTCAGGCCATTATCTAGGGTCCGTTAAGTTCCTTTCTAACCGTAGTCAATCTTCCCTCGGAGTCTACCGACGAATAAGTGCCGATGTGACATCCTACAAAGGACGAACAATTAGGATAAACTTCCTTGCAGTCACGAACAGTAGTAAGTACACAGTCTTCCGAATCGATGATGTCAGCTTGATGTCTGACGGATAATGGGTAGATTTCTGGAGGCTATGGAGTGAGCATGCGATTCAGGAATTTCTCTTTCGACTTCACTATTAGCTCGCATCCCTATCTAAACAGCCAGTACCGCGGATCTCTTGGTGTAAGCTGGTAAACTTCGAGGAAGATAAGTTGGTGGAGTATGCTGAGTTTCCAGTTCACTTCCAACGCAACACAATACATATTGTAGTGATAGTGTGGTTTGCCATAATTCGGTGGTATGTCTTGGTGAAGATATTGATGAGAGATGTGGTAGTTACGCTCAGGCTTTCTGCTTTAGTTCAAGGGGACGCTCATGCTAAGCTTCTTTGAGAGGAAGTTTCTCCCTATTCTGATTCTACTGTCGATTGGCTTCTTCGCTTTGGCAGATACCGAAGCTCTTGGTTCTGCAAGGTCGATCAATTTCCCTAACCCAAACCTTCAGCAGGTCATCCGAGACACTATTGGCAAACCAACGGGAAACATCTACGAATCGGATCTAGTATGGTTGCCCTGCCTCGGCGTTTGGGACAGGGGTATTTCGGATCTCAGTGGGCTGGAGTATTACACTAACCTCATTTCTGTCTCGCCATGGGGCAACAGCATTAGTGACATCAGTGCGCTCTCCGGCGTTACTAGTCCCACTAAGCTTGACCTGGATTCCAACAACATCACTGATATCAGTGCGCTGTCGGCGCTCACTAACCTCACTGGGCTCAGCCTAATGAGTAGTAACATTGGCAATATTCAACCCCTAGTTGATAACGCCTGGCTAGGCACTGGGGACGACGTGGAGATCAGCTATAACTACCTTGACCTCGCTCCTGGCTTCGACGATATGCAAAACATCCAATCGCTTATCAACCGCGGAGTAGATGTTGGCTATGAACTACAGAACGAGACTCCAGATGACAAGCATCCTACTGCCAATGCTGGCCCTGACCAAACCCTCACTGACACCGATGGCAATGGTAGTGAGAAGGTTACCCTTAATGGCAGTGGTTCAACGCATCCCGATGGAGATCCTTTAAGCTACTACTGGACAGAGAGCGGGCTGCTCGCAGCGATGCTGATAGCAACAGGGGTTAACCCTACTGTTACACTATCTGTTGGTACACATGCGATAATCCTGATCGTGATAGATGACGAGGGAGCCTACGATACGGATGAAGTCTTGATCATAGTCGCTCCATCGGCCCACACAGTTGGCGCTCCAACCACACCCTCCGGTCCCTCATCGGGTCAAGTGGGAGATTCACTTGACTTCTCCACCGGTGGATCAATTTGCAGTCAAGGGCATTCAGTGCAGTATCGATTCGATTGGGGTAGTGGTGGTTACTCCAACTGGAGCTCTTCTACAAGCGCTTCTCATAGCTACTCCAGCACTGGCACATATCAAGTCAGGGCTCAAGCACGCTGTGCCAGTGACACCTCGCTGGTGAGCAGCTGGTCGGGAGCTAAGACAGTGACTATCTCCGCAGGAGGTAGTGACGAGACTGCTTTCTCGTGTGGCCCCAACCCTGTCCCCGATACGGGTACTGCTTTCTTCTACTCTCTGCCAGTAGGTACAAGCACGGCCAAGCTCATGGTCTTTGGCGCTACTAGCGGCCGTCTTCTGTTTGAAACATCGATCGATGTTACTCAAACACGCTTCCCGGCAACTGGCACCTGGGATCCTGTAGATAACGATGGCGTCAAGCTCGCCAATGGTCCATACCTCTATGTCCTTATCGCCAATGGTCAGCTCATCGGTCAAGGAAAGATGGTGATCCAACGGTAACAAGGAGAACAGATGCTCAAACACCACGGCATTAGAGGTTGGTGGATAACTGTTGTTCTGGTATGCGTTTTCGTCCTTCCCCTTCTAGCCACCCCTTATACCAACGTTGGAGAGGCCTTCAAACTAGGCATGGGGGCTCGTCCTGCTGCAATGGGAGGAGCCTTTGTCGGCCTTGTTGATGAGAAGAGCGCCGTCTTCTCTAATCCAGCAAACCTTGCCTGGGGAGAGAAACTCACCGTTCTCTCAACATTACAAACAAGACTAGCTACAGCTTCTTGCGGGGACATCTTAGCATCATTTAACAACTATGCAATTGGCGTCCATTACTTTGACTTTGGGGATGTCCCTGAAACGGATCAGTTAGGCAACCTCACTGGTTACTTCTCCTATCGGAACTATACTTTTGCTGCTGCGGCAGGATTAAAGATCAAGGTGCCTTCCTTGGTACGAATGGGACTTGGTGAAGAGCTTGGTTGCGGCGCCCGCGCAAAGCTGTTTAAAACAGAGACATTAACCCCGGGGAATACAACTGGGGTTAGCGTTGATCTGTCCCTTCTTTTCCGTGGTGAGCTCTCCAATACCAGAGGGATCCCTATCGAAGGCTATGCCCTTGGCCTACTATTTGAGAATCTAGTGGGGACACCAATCAGCTACGGGAGTGGCCATCAAGAAGAGCTGCCCAGGAGAGCCACTATTGGAGGCTCCCTACTGTTAACAAACCACGCAATCATCTCAGCAGATCTTACTAGCACACGAGATGTTCGCTTTGGTGTAGAGTGGACCCCAACTCCAACACTATCTATTCGGGGCGGGCTTAAGAATGAAGGTGTATGGATATGGAGCGCAGGACTGGGCCTGCTGGTTAGAGACTTCACTTTCGACCTCGCCATTGTCTCCCACCCCTATCTGAATAAGCAATTCCGCGGATCGCTAGCGGTGAGTTGGTAATGGATAGAAGCAGGCCTCACCCCATCTTGTGTTGAACCGAGCCCTTTCTAGGATTCTAGGAAGGGATAAATTAGAGAACCACTAATCACAAGTATCAGAGGAGGAGAAAGATGGCATACGGGATTTTCGAGTTCAAGGGAACGGGCCTAGGTTACCTTTGGCTGTATATCTGGACGGGATTGCTCACAGCGGTGACACTGGGTTTGCTTTGGCCTGTGGCCTACGCGGCCCAGCAACGGTGGATCGCCGCCAACACATTCATTGATGGAAAACAGTTGGTGTTTGTAGGTACTGGGTTGGGTATCTTTGTAGTTTGGCTGAAGATTCTTATCCTTTCCCTGCTCACTCTGGGCGTGTACGCAGCGTGGGGCTGGTGCAACATAAAGCGCTGGCAGACTAACAACCTTTACTTTTCTGGTTCAGGCGATGTTGGCGAGAAGCTTTAGGAAAAGTACTAGATCAGCCCCTACGTTCTCCCCAAAGTAATTGGGCGATTCTGTGCAGGAGATAGTCGGCAGATTTCGAGGTGTAGCGGGTCCCGTAGTGGACGACTTTTAAGTGGCCTACCGCGAGCGATCTCGAAAAGCCTGTCGTCGGGAGCAGGAAATGACAGTGGGTACCGTATGGTGCCCGGGACCAGTAGAGGACTACTTTCAAACCAAGCACAACCTCTTTGTTCCATCTGACCTCATCGCTACCTGAAAGATCAGGTTACACAAGCTCTCCGTGTTCCGCATCAGAAGGACACTTGTGTTGCTCGGAGACCATTTGCTTTTAAAGCTCAATAGTGCTAGGGTCGGTTGGTTCAAATGATAGCCTTGAAAAAGTGAACTCACCGAAAGGTGGTGGCACAAAGCTACGGATCCTAGAAGGATAGCCGAGCTGCCAAGGCTTAAGATGAATAGTGTTAGTGATTTAGGAGTTTGTGGTTATAGTGTGTGTTTAGTACGCCTTCCAGGAGATTGGGAGGTGTTTATTCTTGAGGAGAGGTTAGTAGTGGGTTCGGGTCAGTTTAGCTGGCTGGACTAGTATACCAAAATGAGGGCACATAGGGATGACAATCTTGCTACAGAAGTGGTGCAAGTATGAACCCATGGAGCCCCACCAGTCCATTGGGTTAACCTAGTTGTGAAGGGGGGTGATAGCAGGAGTCAAACCATGTACGAAAAGGTCGAAGTACACCTTTTTACACACGCAAGAAGGAGGTAGTGCAAATGAGAATGAAAGGTAGAAAGGTAGGTTGCCAACTTATAACAGTGGGTTTGATTATGGCAGTTCTAATTGGGCTAGGAGTATCGGTCAGCGGTGCAGCTTCTCAAGGACAACTGCCCCTTCGATTCGAGATTTCCTTTACGAAAGATGTCGCCAGCGGACTGGCGGAGCTCGGCCTTCAGGTTCCAGTGGTAGGGCGAGTATTCGTGGCCATCAGTACGGATGGTTCTCGCGAACCAATCAGACTAATTGACGTGACAGGTGTTCCTTTCTGGGGGAAGGATGTACGGAATCTCTCAGCGGGGCAACCCATCGTAATCGCTGATGATGAAGGCACATTGGTAGTAGGGTATCCTCTCGGCAGACTCGCTGATATCCCTGCTGGAGAATACTATGTGCAAGCGTTTCTGAATGTCTACACAACCTTCCATCGTGCAGACGGCCACGTTGTAGAGATGCACCTCAACTCCGGGGCCGGCCAGAACCCATTTGGGGCGCCGGGGAACGTTAAGAGTAGAGTACAACGAGTGTACCTTGACCCCGAGAGCAGCGGGACGGTAGCCCTTACTCTGACTGAAGTAATTCCTCCGGCTCGACCGCTGGAGGAAGGGGAAGTACTCCAGCAGGGTCTCTATGACGATACTGCAGACGTTAAATATGTTAAGATCAAAAGCAAACTAGTCTCGGAGTTCTGGGGTCAGGACATGTACATCGGGGCCAATATCCGCTTACCAAAAGGTTACAATGACCATCCCGACGTGTACTACCCGGTGCACTATCACCAGGGGCACTTTCCTCGTGGCAAAGCGGGTAGCGAATCCGATGAGGGTCCTTGGTTCATCGAAGTATGGTTCCGTCACGCGAACCCCTATTACGACGACTCCTATGCGGTCAACTCCGCGAATGTAGGCCCGTATGGGGATGCGCTCGTGAAGGAGCTCATCCCTTACATCGAAGAGCACTTCCGAATCATCCGCGAGCCGTGGGCCCGCATATTGTCGGGTGGTTCCACCGGTGGGTGGGAAGCTCTGGCTCTGCAAGTGTTCTACCCTGATTTCTTTGGTGGTACCTGGCCGTCCAGCCCTGATGGCGTAGATTTCCACGGTTATCAGATTGTCGATATTTACGAAGAGGACAACGCATACTATACGGAATACGATTGGACGAAGGTAGAGCGTCCCAGTTGTCGTAGAAGCGACGGGAACATTCGCTTCACCATAAGGATGGAGAACCTCTGGGAATATGCTTTGGCGCCCAACAGCCGATCCACAATGCAGTGGGCAGTATGGGAAGCGGTCTACGGCCCTGTCGGCCCGGACGGCTACCCGCGGCCTATCTGGAATATCCTGACTGGCGAGATCGACCATGATGTAGCCGAGCAATGGAAGAAATATGACCTCACCGATATTCTTAGGGAAAACTGGTCAACGCTTGGCCCCAACCTGGTGGGGAAAATACACATGACCGTTGGTGACATGGACAGCTATTACCTAAACCTAGGTGTCTATCTTCTTGAGGAGTTCCTCGAGTCGACGACCGATCCGTATGCCGTGGCAACCTTCGCTTACGGCCGGCTCGGGAGTCACGGCTGGCGCCCCTCGCCGCGCTTGGCAAACGCAGACTATGCTGACTACATCACGGAGAATGCACCCGAGGGTGCTGACACGTCAAGCTGGAAATATTAGAGGAATGGGACCTTACGGCATATATGACGGTGCCTAAATAAGGTATGTTGGAGGCCGTTCCAAGCTTGGGAATAGTGTATATCTCTTAAGCCTGGAACGGCCTAGTAAATCGATTCCTATTTGACCCCTAAAACTACAAAACCAAGAACCCTCCAATGCAACACAAAGCTCGATTGTTGCGAAACCAGCAGCTTCTGGAAGTCAGCATGTTCTTTCCCGCAGGGCCCCATCCCTAAGAGTCCCTTCAGAAGAGGCTTTCAGGCACTGGCTCCCCGTAGTGGACAACTTTCGAGCTCTTGAATGGCCGAAGCCTAAAGTATTAGAGGCACTCTATGCGCGATGATCCAGAGCAGGCATGGAATAGGTGCCCCAACTGGAATTTAGCAGGTGCAGAGAAGTAAGGTGGAAAATGCCAAGCGCGGCCAAGAAGGCCTGGAAGGCCTGAAGCCTGGGTGGGTAACGATTGGAGAACTCTGCTGCCGCGTGGCTATCAGGTCCAAAGTCAGCTGAACTTGTGCCCTCACGGCTAGAGCCTGCATAATTGTGAATAGAAGTCTCGTTCTCTCAGGTTCCTTCCTTCTGATGACCGCCGCTCTACCAGAGATCGCCGTGCTGGTGGACTCAGATAGCCTTTAGTTCGAGTCCTTTCACGCACGCCTGAGGTCCCACCGTATCTAGAACTTTCGTTCGAAGGTTCTCGGTACGATTGCGCTAAGTACTGTCATTTGCCTATCCAGAACCAGGATCATCCTCATCGAAACCATCTGGAAAAACATCGTTCGCTTCCTCAATCAATTTTCGCATAGAGCGCAGATAATCCCTGAAACCAGACACAATGGCCTCAAAATCGTATGTCTCGCCATCTGGAAATACAAAACCCGTAGTCTGGGGTCTGTCCAGTTCGTGTAGCCGTTTGGCGATTCCAACTACTTGGGGAAAGGCGAATTCTTCAACTTGCTTCCAGAATTTCGCTTCGAATTCGTCATCTGTTTCAGTCAGTTCTCTATATAGAGGAGGCATGTCTCGGAGCGTAATGCTGCGCAGACTCCATGCGTTGGCGTCGAAAACATCAACGACGCTTTCAATAGTTATTCCACTCCTGGAATCTTCGGTCTTCATAACGACAGGAACTTTGCTCCCTTGCTTCTGCAGCTTGTTCCTGAGATCTCGTATTAGTTCAAACCTGAACGGTTGAGGGGGGATTTCGGTCTTTTTCTTACTCCACCATTCATCAAACTTGTGCTTTTGTTTTGATCTGAGATCAGATTGCAGAACAAGACTTATACTGCGAGCAGCTGAAGTAAGCGCGGAGAGATAATAGCGGAATTCCCGTCCATTTCCTTTCGTTTGCCTCAATTTGTCGAGGAAGAATTCTGCTTCGCCAAGTCGGTCTTCAGATCGTAGCATTAGCGGAATCCCCTTGCTCAACCGAATATCTATTCATCTGACACTTTCCCACCGCCGCAATCACCTGCCGAGCGTTAGCGAGGTCAGGTGCATTGCAATGTTAGACATAATCTAAGGTTTAGTAAAAATATCAAGTTCTTGCCCTTTCTTTTGTAGCTCCTTCAAGCTTTGAGTCAAACTTCCCATTTTTGTTATGATATCATCTAAAGTTTCTGGGTATTTAGAGTCTAAATCAAAAACAACACCTCTTTTTCTATTGACTTTAGTTTTAAATCTTCCAATATTCCCTTGTCCATCTTCAGCAACACTGGAATGGACAATTTGATTTCTCAATTGCTCGATTTCAGAAGCTTCCTTTATGAGTGATTCACATTTTTTGTTAAATTCATCATTACTGGAAACAGTCCAGACGAGCGCAAGAAAAACATCGCATAAACGACTAAATGGAAGCACCGAAACAACAGCTTGACCAATCTTTTGTTGCTTATTAATCATGCACATAGTTGATAAAGATATTTGTTGCTCAATGTATTGAAACTGTGCACATACTTTTCCTATCTTTTTTAAGACATCATCCATATTGCTACCTGTCTAACTTCTTATTCTTCACAAAAGCTCCATTTGCCAGCAAGAAAGCTCCTACGCCATTTTTTTACGGTAGTTATGGAGATTGTACATAATCTAGAGTCTAAATATGAGCGAGGTTGGAAAGAAACTGAAAACGATGCTGGAAGGCTATGCGAAGTTCCTGCGAGATCGGGATTTGGCGCCCCCCAAGCACCAATCACACCTGGTTCGATGGGTCCGGGAGTTCCTGCTATTCGCGGAGGAGCATGGCGGCTACACGTTCGAGCAGACACTAGACCTGTTCCTGGCCGCAATCGGCAAACGCGTCGGCATCAAGCCGTGGCAGATCCAGCAAGCAGCGGATGCAGTACGCATCTACCGCTATCAATATCGGGGTTCCGGCGAGCATGGTGGATCCAGGGCGGTCTCTGATAGTGCGTCAATGAGCGATGATGAAAGCCTCGTGTCCCGCTTACAGGAGGTCATCCGCTTGCGGCACTACGCCCGCAGTACAGAGAAGACTTGGGAGTAGTGGACAATTCTCGAACTTTTGAGTGGCCGAAGCGTGAAGTGTTAGAGGCACTCTATACACGATGAGAGAAGACATCCGGCCTGTCTGCGTGCGGTCACGCACAGGCCAGGCGTTGGGCTATCTTGCGCCATGGACGTATATCAATCGCGAAGTGAGCTTGCCAGAACCAGTCTTTGACTTAGCAGTAGTTACCTCCTAAAGTAGTACAGGATTTCCATCGCATGTCCGACATCCTGCTTAACTGAGTTCTACCATCACCGTAGAATTCCAATCATAGAACCTCTCTTAGAAAAGACAGCCATGAGTCCTCCGAGTACCCTTAAGGTTCGGATCCGACATTGTTGCCGGTCGCTTCATCTCCTTCTCCTTCCATATCTATCGTATCTCCATCGCCGCTCGGCAGAGATTCCAGTGAATTGAGGTTGTCGATCAATCTGTCTAGCTTGGAAATGCCTCGCTTTGGCAGCTCTCGAAGCTCGCCAAGCAATTGACTTCCACGATCTCCCATTGCATACGAGAACAAGAATAGCGAAGATCCGAGAAAAATGAGTACGCTGATCAGGTGCAATGATTGAATTACACGCCCAATAGAGCTGTTCGGAATTACTCCCTGGTGAAGAGCCGTGGTTGAGATTGTGAGGCTATTGTACCACGCAAGGCCAACGGATGGGGCTTCTCCTAGACTCGGAAGCACATCAACGCCAGCGCTTTGTAGAGAGTAGTATACAAGCGCATACCCCCATACGAAAACCAGAAACAGCCCAAACACTATAACTGCAAACATCGGGCCAATCCATCTTCTCAGGACTTCAACGTTGCGGAGTCCACCTGTTTCATCTACAACGTGCTTACGCAACCAGCTACTAAGAGACTGCATAGACGAGAGTGCCCTTTCGACTTCAGCCTTTGAAGCTAGCTCCATTTTCCTTTGTGCTTCGACACTCGACTCAAACGATCTACAGAGTGTTCTTACGGCGAGGATCGCAAGATCTAGAGGCCTATTCGAGAACACTACAGCACACAGGAAAAGGACATTCATAATGGTAAGGTTGGCATATCCCAATACGGAAAGGGCTGTCGGGTTCCGAACCACGGGAATCACTATCGAGAACACGACAAACAAGAGCATTGCTATGACAAATCCAGTCGGAGATTTAGCAAACCGTAGTGCTCTCCACAGAATTGCAGTCAGCCATCCCAACCAGCGTATCCCGACATAAGGGAACAGGAAGCAGTAGTAGAACGGTGGTAATAGAATAGCAGCCAATCCCTTCCACCACTCGCGTCGTATAGTATGATGCACAATTGGGGCCAGTGCAATGAGGCCAAGATACTGCAATATAGGCAGCTCCAGTTCGCGGCCACAGAGAGCCAAGCACCAGTACCAAAAGCACAGCGCTGGGATCCTCCAAATGAGCCACCTGTAGAGGAATGATAAGACTCGCTGTGACCAACTATCCGATTTGGATGGCGATTCCTTACTGCTACTCAATATTGACACCTCACAAAGACGATGTTACAGTGAATTAGATAGTAAGTAAACGTATCCGTCAACTGGTTAGATAAGCTACTGCGAGTTCTGGGCGAGTTCCAGGGACACAACACCTTTCTCTTCGGTGGCAAACCCGCAACGCCTTCTTTAGTTGACGGAACATCCCTGAAAACAAGTTGTTGATTCTCGACTTACCTCCCTTGCGGAGTTCCCATCCCGTTACCTTAAACCCTGTTTGTCGAAGTTGTCTCTTCGCTGTCCAAGCAGCACAAGGTTTGTCCACGAGATTCCGGAATTCAGGGGCATCATACCTATCTCTGACTGACCTCTCGTTTCTGCCTCTGGTTGTACCGACATCAATTTCTTCTCAATTCTAGATCACTTTTCCATCGTTCTTTCATCAATTCTACATCTTTTCTATGCTGATTATGAAGTGTGGAAAGAGTTCGTTGAGTTCATTGAGTTTGTCGGGTTCGTAGAGTAAGAAGGAAGCGTGAACTGATAACTGAATACTGATAACTGAGAACTGCCTTTAACTTGCTTTCTCTCCATCTGCGATCTCCTCTCTCCCGGCTTCCTCAAGTTTATCTCTCAGGAACCTCAACATTGCCTCAAAAAGAGATCAAAAGCGGATCAAGAATAGCTCACAAAGCCCTCATAGAGTTCGTTGCCCCATAGGAATACCCCGGTGAAGTATGTAAACCATCAGTCACTTCACAGGGCAAGGAATTCCACGGGGCAAGAGTCTGTAGAGTTCATTGAGTTCATTGGGTTTGTTGAGTTGGTGTGAAGCAGTTGAGCAAGGGAATAGTCGAATGATTAAATGGGGGTTGTGTCCGTCAACTCTTCATAGTATCTCAGGAGATAAAAAGAATAGAATTGACACCCGGCTGTCACACAAACAGGTTACATCAATTCCGGATGCTTAGCCTGAAGCCATACTCGGACGCGCTTGCAGACTTCCTTGGCTATATCCAGGGTATCCTGAGCTTCTCGATCGGAAACGGCCCCGGCGTGTTCGTAGTCGCTGATGTTTCGTTTCTTCTGCACTGTCTCAAGCTTCAGAATGGTCGAAGAATCGACTCCAATAGTATGTCGCAGGGACTGGAGGGTGTAGTAGTGATGACTTCTATTGCTCTTCGGAACCCGGTATCCTGTCGCAGCAAGCACGGCTTTCGCCGCTTGAAGAACGGCGTTGTAAGCAATGCTCAGTTTCCATCCCGGGCTATGTGTTCTCGTAGCGCTTTCATCAAGATCGCGCTCGACAAGGGCAAGCAATTCGTGGATCTCTTGTCGACTCGTCTGGTGCCCAACGATGAAGCCATGAACCAGCCAATCAGTCAGACTCATCGTCGCCACCTATAACGTAAAGCTTCGGCCCGGCCAAGACTGTGGTCAAAAAGTGATCTTTCGCCCGAATCTTCTCTGCGTATTCCGCAGGGGGGAAGACAGTGGGATTGAGATCGCGTCCAAGCGTTTCCCTGATGCCTGCTGTTGCCGAGACGATGTCAAACAGTGAAACGTCACCCACGACGAGAAGGTCGATGTCGCTTCTGGCGGTCTCCTCGCCCCGAGCAACCGACCCGAAAACGAAGGCCGTCCGAATACGAGTTGCCAACGACTCAAGGGAAAGGCGGAGTAGATCAACGATACCCGCTGTCTTTCGTACAAGACCCCGCAATTCGTCGAAAACAGGAGCTTCGGGATTTGCCTGGAAGTAGACCTGCTGTCCTTGTTCCGTCCTCATTAGTAAGCCTGCACGAGCTAGGCGTGCGAGTTCCCGCTGGACTGCTCCGCGGCCGGCTCCGACCAGTCGAACGATCTTGCTCAGGTAGAACGCGCGATCTGCCTGCCCGTAGAGGAGGGCAAGGATCGCCAAGCGTGTTTTTCCAAACAGAGCGGATCCAATGGAGACAGCGGTCGCTTGTGTACCCATTATGAGTACGATCATACCCAAACTAGGTACGAAAGACAAGGGAAGCATTGGGGTCTACCATTGGATATAAGCTTATATGACCCGTCAAGTAGTGTATCTGCTTGACGAGTGTGGCACGTGGGGGGCCCAGACCTGTAAAGGCACTGCTTGGCTTTGAATTGCCGCCCCGGTCTTCTGTTTCATCCAGTGTGTCTGTTGGAATGCCTGTGCCAACGGCAGACAGGTCAATGCTGAAAAACAGAAGGGATCACGAACTCCGTGAGGTGATGCCAATGCGGTGATTTGAAAATTCAGGTGGAATGTTCAGACCTTCATTCTTCGGATCTGTTCCTCTCATAAATGCGTTTCCGGTAAATCCGTGAACGCATACCTGTAAATGCTGATGAGTAACAGAAAACCAGTCGGGAGTCAGGAGTCAGTTGAGTTCGTTGGGTTCGTAGAGTTGAAAAGCGAGTCTGCAGTCGACAGTCACGAGTCTGGAGTCGAAAACAGGAAAGAAAAAGAAGCGGTGAGGCAGTTGAGTAGGGAAATAGTTGAATGGCTAAATGAGAGGAACTGAAAGCCGATCGCTGACAGCTGATAGCTGTTTCCGAACAACTGAACACTGATAACCGATAACTTCCCTTCCTGACGGCTGAGAGCTGAGAGCTGAGCACTGATCGCTGTTTGCTGAAAGCTGAGCGCTGATAGCTCCCTTTCCTGACTGTTTATCGCTAACGAGGATATACGGTTGCTTGTGCTGGAGAAATATAGCTGAGGCCGGCGAAAAAGCAATCGCTATTCTGAATCTACGTAACATTCACGTTGATAACTCTTGCCTCTTGGAGGAAGCGGCCGTTCTCCACGCTGAACTGAACATTGATTATGCGGATGCATATCTGGCTTGCTGCGCAAAAGCAGCAGGCATAGAAAACGTATACACCTTTAACAACAAAGACCTGTCGAAGGTTCTGTCGGTTCGGGTTCTCCCATGATCTCGGGGAGTGTCGCAAACGGAAATCTGGGGTCTACCGTTGTAGGTGCTTCATCCCCTTGTGTGGGCAAGGATGGCTTGAGGCGATATTCTTAATAAGGCATGCGAGATAAACACTTGTATGCGTAGATTCTTGGGATTGGGTATCCGCGGTTTGTTGGTGAGGTCAAGTTACAGCTCCAGGAGAGCCAAGTGACTGTTCATCTGGAGCCTGATCCTGACTGCATGCTCAGCTGTCCTCTGTGCAGTAAGGCTACTCCCAGCTACGACACCAGGCGACATCGCCTACGTCATCCGGACACCTGCCAGTATCGCACGGTGTTGGTTACCGATGTACCGTGCGCAGAGCATGGCG
>Ga0315543_1003691_pt1 | contig 13508 bp, 20 predicted proteins | sample SalMarSW160210MG_2_FD_203098 | JGI IMG/M metagenome (GOLD analysis project Ga0315543, IMG submission 203098) | Salt marsh sediment microbial communities from the Plum Island Ecosystem LTER, Massachusetts, United States - Salt Marsh Sediment SW1601-210 ...
GTGGGTGCTACCTCGGCCCAGTACTCGGGCTTCACGAAGGCCCGGGTCCAGTTCACTATCCACTTCTGCACGAGGTCATCACGGATAGCCTCTGGCGGGACACCGAGGGCAGATGCCATGCCTATTCTGAACTCCTCAGCCATCTGCCTCTGGCTTTCGGTTAAAGTGCCGGCGGTGAACCCCACTTTCTCACGGAAGAAGTCTAGTACAGGGGCCTTCTCACGTACTAAGGGGAAGATCGGTCTAGACATATGCACCCCTCTTTCTCAAGTCGAGTTTTGTGTGTGCTCTAACCAACCTTTTCTCACGAGGCGGAGCTGCCCTTGTTAGTATGTATCCAAGCTGATCTCCCCGTTCACTGACTAGGAAATATTCTCTAGGTTCCTCTTTTGACCTGATGTAGTCAAAAATCTCATCCATGGATCCATACTTCACCATACCTACCTCTTCACCACCTTCGGTCTTCTCTTAACCCAGGCTATGGCTTCATTTGACCTCAATCGTTCCGGAAGCCTAGGCAGGAACAGGGGCTTGGGTCGGGTACGAACCCAAAACTTCACCCCGTCCCAGAACGGGAGTTCTATGCCCACTCGAATCGATTCTAGGCGCTTCAGGACCGACATGATTACACAACTATCGATATCTCACTAGGATGCATCGTCCGAGTAGGCCCGGAGACACCGGCGCCCGTCTGGATGACAGATGGAAGCCTTCCGACCTCGGCTCCGGGGATCCACTCCCTAGGTCCCCAGGGCAGGGGTATATTCTTCGCCGTCTCCGGCGAGGGGTCGAGGATCCCGAATACACCTATCAGCTTCGTCCTCGGCACCACCGGGGCCTGTGCCTTTATCTTGTCAAGGACTGGATGGGGACGGTCTAACAATGGAATTATCGGGTACTTCGTGAGCTGGTGGCTGAACTGGATGTTCTTACTCAGGACCTCTGACTCCGCATGAAGGCTCAGCTCATCACCGAATATCTCCTTGTGTCGCTTCACCCGTTCGAGATCTGTGAGCCTGCGACCCATACCCCGGGTAAGTTTCTCTCTAGCGGTGCCTAGTCTTAGACCGGTGCCACGGGGCGGCAGGATCTGTGGGAGGAAGCTGCGGTCCATTCCTGCGGCGATGACACTTGGAAGCGTGGATATTACTCTGCCAGCTCCCCACCTCTTCTCAAAGGGGATGTTCTTCCTACCGAGGACTGTGGGATAGTTGGTTGACTCTTCTATGATGACCAAGGTTTCTCACCTTCTCAGAGATGATTATAATTATTTAAGGTTTTGAAGCGAGGACGTAATGTTCCACCCGGCCCCGATACCCTCTGGCCTGGGGGAACTCCGCGCTCTCCTCGGTTCTCCTGTACTCCGTCCTCCTGGAGATGAGAGCCTTCAGCCTCGGGAACCTCTTGACGAACTCGTACTTGGCCGCCACCATCCTTCCGACCGGGTAGGCGGTGAGTTCTCCGAGCCCCGTCATCGCGTGCCAGGATTCGTGCGGGATCGTGGTTAGGTCTGACTGTGCCGACAGGAAGATTACGTCCCTCCTTCCCTTCGGCTGGAGGCCTCTGAAGAAGGTTTTTCCATTCATCTCCTCGTACACTGGCTCGTCCGTGATGAAGACATGATTGGGGGCACGTAGAAAACGGCAGACCCCAAGGATGTCACTGACCTCTTGAATGTTCATCTCATCCTCTCTAGGTTATGGTTATTAATAATTTTTAATCGTTTAGGCTCAACCCAGAGCTTGTTACACAAGTGCAAACACTGTTTGCACCACCGCAAAACATACGTAAATCAGGTGTTTTCAGGCTTCTCTCTAAGCATCTCCTCAAGAAACCATGGGGCATCCCTCTTCATCTTCTCTCGAAGAGCGTCCCGGGCGAAGTCACTTATGTTGATGTGGGTATCTGCCTCGATGTACTTTTCAATGATCTTCTTGAGAGTTGGTGTAATCCTGACATTGATATTCACCGTCTCTTTACTCATAGATGAAACCCTTGAATCACTACGGTAAAGGAAGCATATAATAATTTTTAGATTAGTAGCGTCGGGAGAATGTACCAGAGCCCTAGGGTGCCGTAGAAACAGGCCCAGCTCAGATTGTTTTCCGCGTACTTGAACTTTAGACCCCGTGCCAATCCGTATAAGATCAGTCCCGAAGGGATCGCTAGAAGGTTGATCCATATGAATTTCCCTGGAAATAGCCCTAGAGAGATGAAGAGGTTCAGAATAGTGAAGGCGTAAACGTTTAAGCCGATCATTAGCAGGAGAGTCCTCTCTGGCCCCAACGTTACGGGGAGGGTCTTGATGTCGAAGGCTTTGTCCCCTGTCTCATCCCCGAAATCCTTTGAGGTCTGGTTTCCGGTTACCCAGATTGCCAATACCAATCCATACGGGACGGCGAGGCTCAGGTAATCCGGGTAGGCTAGGGCCACGTACACCACGGGCAGTAACCCTCGGGCTACTCCCTGCCATATGTTGTTGAGGATGAACCGTTTCTTCATTCGAAATGGTTCAAGGGTGTACCCGGCGGCAAAGAAAGTGATTAGCATGGAGAACAGCCCATATGCTGGACTTAGGCGGAACGCTATGCCGATGCCCATGATGTAGAGGACGACGGAAACGATCTGGGCCTGCCTCAACGTTATCCTACCGTCGACCGTGGGGCGATATGTCTTGCCATTGATCCTGTCGATCTCGACCTCCTCAGCGGTGGATTGGTTCATGACCTGACCGCCGGCCTGTAAAAACGCCAGTGTGAGACCTAATTGAATTGCGTGAAACAAGCATAAATACCCGGATTGGAGACGGGAGAATGTTATGTCCATACAAAAGGCGGAGAGGAAGGCCCCGAGCAACGTGAAGGGGCGACACAAGGCCGAATATGCTGAGGCACGCTCGGAGAGCTTACGGAGGTTGGGATAGCGTTGAAGGATACCGAATTTCATGTTTATCTCGCCAACAGCCATTCAGTGAGATATGTCTTCCTTCCAAACCTGAGACCCGTATACCTCAGCGTCCCACCTTCAACGATGAAGCTTCTGTTCGGTATCACCCACCTTACGGGGAAGCCCAGCTCCTGTAGCTCCTCGTACATGTCCACGACGTTCTTCGATGCTGTTTTCAAGGGTCTCACCGTGTCAAGAATCTGTCCCAAAGCCTGCATAGAAACTTCAATCTGAACGGACATGGAGGTGCCTCCGGTGGGGTCGGCTCCTCTTCAGGTGGGGTCGGCTCCTCTTCAGGTGGTTCAACGGGTGGAACCGCCTCCTTGGATACCGTGACGGATTTGTAGTCACTTGAGGGACCGAACTTACCTGGGACGGAGTCAAACCTGGCTGAGACATTCCAAGTTCCAGCCTTACTTATCTTAACTAGCTTCTCGAACCGTCCATAGCTATCCGTCAGGTCGGAGCCCAACGACACAGAGTCATATGAGAATTTTATTTCGGCAGCCTCGATGGGGCTGTTGGTCTCCTTCACAACTAGCTTGCCACTGATATCGAACGCTTCATCCTTGTTCACAGAGCTGGGACACTCGGTGAGGGTCGTCTTCGTGATCGCCGTCTCGGTTGGCTCACCATCGACGCTATCGAAGGGCTTCACCCGGAATCTCCAACCAACTGAACGGGGTCTCACAAACATTTTTTTTCATACCTCATTCTGTGAATCCAAGCCTCTTCAGGAATGTGTCGAGTAAGGCGATATCAGGAATCCGCCTCAGCAAGGAAGACATAATCCCCATGCCACCATAGAGGGCGAAGGTGTACGCCATGTAATCACGACTCCGCATTATGGATCCTATGTCGGCAACCCATTGTACGGACCAGTCATGAAGGTCCCTCGGCAGGATCTTAGGCTCTCTTTTGATTAGAAGGAGCGCTAACTGGGGTTCGGGGCTTATGAACCTTAAGGGCTTTTCCTCAGACAACTCAATCACCTACGACTAGGAAGTCATCCGCCCACGAGGTACCAGACCCCGTGTACCACCAGTGGTGCCCCCAGAGATAGATGTTGCAGAGTTTCGACTGGGGCTTGTACACCTCGGCGTAGACCTCGGAGCCACCCTCCAAGAATCTTATGGTGTCGCCGTCTAGCACGATCTCGATCATCTCCGGGTTCGCTTTGAGGGTGCTCTGCCTATACACGGTACTTTTACCAGAGTAGACAAAGAGCTTGGTGTCCCCTTTCGCCCAGATTCCGATATCGTAGCCAGTATTGTAGCTTGCGCCCTGGAAGGGATCCGTTGACGGCAAGATGGTTATGAAGGAAGTCACGTAGCCCCCGCTGTAGAGCTTCGCACTTACTCGGCCTTCGGAGAGGTCAATGGGGTTCTCCGTGTGTATCCCAGCGAGGGATCTGGTGGCCCCGCAGTAGAACTCTATCCTCTTGTTCCGTTCATACGCTTTAGCGGTGCCTGGATACATGCTCATGCCGGAGAATGTCACCCAGAGCTTTTTGTCCAGTTCGTTGTCGTTGAAGTTGTCCCAAAGAACACTCAGGGAGTCGGAGGCCTCCACGAGCCTCTTCCTGGCATGGTAGACATCAACCACGGATCTACGGTTCTTGAGGGAGAGCTCGTGGGTGTATTTGCCCTTCGTGTCGCATCTTCCCGTGAACTCCTCGGCATTGTTGACGTACACGGTGAACGGTGCTAGGGGGACTCCCGTCCCTGTCTTCTTCTCGGTGATGTCGATGTCTAGGCTACCCTTGATGGGGGTCTCGCTCATCCTGACTTTCCTCAGGGTGGCGTCCACTGAGAGGAGGCTGATGGCGGAAGCCCGATTGTTCATTCGACGGAAAACGTTGTTGAGGACGGGGAGACGCTCCTCAGAGACGAGCAATATCTATTCTTCCTCCGGGATAAGCCGTTCCAGTCTTCTCCTCCACCTTCGGATCGGTCCTTTACCGCTTGTAAGTGGCAGGGCCTTTATGTTTCCCTTAACGGTGATGAGATACCGGTTGGCAATCAAACCTCGCTCGACGACCTCGATGTTGGTTACCTCAAGCTCCTTTACCGGGGGCGAGAGGTAGCTCCAGATGAGGGTCTTAAGCTCGATTACGTCTGGCATGATCCCAGTGGTGAGTATCTTGTACTCAACCGTGTTCCCGTCAAGCATGCGGACATCTACCTCGTCGAATTCGAGTAACGCCCCTACTGCGGCCGAGACTAGGCTAGCCAAGAAGAGCTGTCCCCTGAGCTAGTATCTTCGCAGCCTTGGGAACTTACCACGTATCCCAGATAACCGACCACCGAACTGACCCCGGAACTGACCCGGTAAACGACCAGGTCTCGTCACACCGACCTCTGATCCCACGTCCCTGACGGTTTGCCGGGCTGTGGTTACTATCTGATCTACGGTGGTGAAGGGGCCTTTCGGGGTCGTGGCGAACCCTATCACGTGCTGGGCCTCTTGCTTTACTCCTCGCATTAGGACATCCATTATCGTCATTTTACTCACTATCTCATAGAGGTACAAGGTTATTTAAATTATTAATTCATCACCCTGTAAGTTTTCTGAGGGCCTTGGCGAGGGGCCCCTCCCAGTTGTCTGCGAGCTCCAAAACTATGTCTCCCAGTCTTTTCCTAGACTCCGCCTCGTGTATCTCCCCGCTCACGCCCAGCTTCTTCACAAATATTTCAGGGTTGCTAAAGAGCACGGCCAGCTGGATCAGGTCCTCTAGGCGTAGGTTGCTCCACTTTATGCTGGTGTCTAGGAGCTCGTTGAAAGTCTCTTCATAGTCTTGTTTGGTGACCATGCTTTTACTCCCCTCGTTGTTTAAGCACCTTCAAGATCTCGGTGAGGGTTTTGTTCATCTTCTGCATCTCGGCCTTCAGCGGACCCATGCGCTCATCCATCCGCTTCATGATGCGTTCTTCGAGCTTGTCTAGAACGCCGCTCAAATGAACCCCTCCTCGATATCGTACACCGTCCATCCTATCCACTCATCACCGTAGGGATGAATGGGTCTGGCGAGCCACTCATAGGGTGAGTAAAGGGGTCTGCTCGATGCTATCATGTACTCCCGATAGATCGGGCAGGAACCACGTTCCTTACAATTCTCACATGACACCTCACTCTTAGCACACTTCATCATATCCACCTTCCAAGAAGGATACTGTACTGCTGACGTATGGGCTCCATTATCGTTGCCAAAGATGTTCCTGATGGCGTTGACCGCCCTAGGGGCATAGCCTAGGCCATAGGCTTTCAGGTCTCCATTGCACCAGGCGTCCCATGTGCTGAAGGGAACCTCACGGCGTCCGCGGACGGCCTTGGCCATGATAATGCGAGCCAAAGTCTGGAAGTCAGAGACGATCTGGAAGTCAAATTTCTGAACCCACTCCGCATACTCCTCATCGGATTTGGGCTCCGGTATGACCTTGACTGCATCCTCGGTTACCCGGAGGCCGACCCGGGTGAGCTCCTTCATCCCGCTCTCGTCGGTGATTACGAAGAGCAGGGGCCTGCCCTCTGTGAAGCCTGTGTTACGACGTATGGCATTTATGTCGTGAGTTTTATTGGCCGATATTATGACGGAGGCCAAGAGTTTCTCGACCTCAGCCTTCAGGGAGTCCGTTACCTTGTGGACTAGCTTCTCCAGGAAGCCAGGCCTCTTGACATCAGTCTCGGCCACGGTCCTCGCGGCGTTTTCGATGGGCTCCATCAGCTTCTCGGGAAGAAAGGGGTCTCCGTTCTTGATTCCCTCGGCTATCTTCGGGTCCAAGGGTATCTTGCCCAGTACAGGTACGTTGAACTCAGCCGCTATCTCGTCCACGGTGCTCCTGCCAAAGGGATGATACTTCACAGCCCCAACCTGTAAGAAGCTCATGTTCTCGATGATACCTAGAACCGGTATCTCAAGATACTCGTGCAGGTTCAGGATCTTCCGTGTCGAGTCTACCATGCTGGGCTGGGAAACAATGATGTCACCGACGAGATAGTCACCAGCTATCTCCATTATCGCCCTGAAGATGTCACTGGACCCGCCGGGCATGTCGAAGACGTAATACTCGGCGTCCCAGAGGCTCCGGTTTACGACATCGTCTATGATTTGGATGTATCTGTCCCCGGTCATGCTCACGCTCTGGTTTCGGCTGGTTACGAGGCTCATAGAGAAGACCTCCATGCCTTCCCAGGCATAGGGCTTGAAACGCTGCTTTTTATCGATCTTTATGACACCGTCAATGCCTGTGAACTGGCTGAAGCTGGAGTTGTCAAGATCCGCGTCGATGAGGGCGGTTCTCCCCTCCTTCGTCAGCCTCTTCGCGAGGTTGAGGGCGACCAGGGTCTTCCCCACGCCGCCCTTTACCGCACAGACCGCCACAGCCTTCTTCATGGAGGCTTACACCTCCACGTATTCAGGTCCCACGAGGTCGGCGACGGACGCGGGTTGACCCCTTTCGCGCTGGGGTGGACGCTCTCCTTCACCGAACCACTTGGGGAGGCCTTCGACAATGATTCTTACAGGGGAGCCTCGGGACTCGAATATATCGGCGAACCTATTGACCCCGTCTGCGACCAGCCTCATCTCATCTGCCTTGTAGCCCTCCGTGGTGCTTCTGGAGCTGGCCCTCCTCTCCGCAGCCTTAAGGTCTTCCTGAAGTTCCTTGACCCTGCCCCCATAGTTTTCCCTGATTTCCTTCATGTCATCCTTGGCCTCGGATCGCTCCTCCTTGACGAGGGTCATGAGCTCACCCTGCCTCCTGTCCTGCCGTTCAATCGTGTGCTCCAAGGCCTTCTCGTAGTCGCTCGGCCCTTGAGGTGCAGGTGGCGCCGTAGGCGGATGTTCCTTAATGTTCCTGAGCTCCGTTGCCATGACGCCGATATCCTCCCTCAGCTGTCCCAACGTTTCTTGTTCCCGCTCTCTCCTCGCCTGTTCTTCCCAGTTCCGCCGCTCGCGTTCGAGGATATCTGTGAGTTCCCGTCTGGTGAGGGTTCCCTCCCTTCCGCGATCGTACCTGTCCTCTGGACGCCCGTATAGGCTTTTATCGTAGCCCCATTGACGACTCGTATCAGGTTGATCCTCCCTCAAAGGGTATCTTCCACTGGAATATCCGGTCTCGCCTCTCCTTATCGGGTATGATCCTCTACCCTCGGAGAATTCCCGTGACTTATCCGTCTCGGCTTGGAGAGAGAGGTAGTAGTCCTCGACGATGAAATTGATTTCACTGACCTTGCTCAGCCCAGTGTCTAGGCTTCTGAGGGCCTTCTCAAGCTCGGACGGGTGCATGCCACCTGCCGTCCTGCACCGGTCGACTATGATGTCTCTCGACCTATCCTTGACACCGAATTTCTTGAGAACACGTTCAACGAGAACATGGGGAGGTGCCAACCGTCTGAAGGGTATCCTATCCCCCTCCTCTTCCCCGTAGAACTTGCTCTCCTCGGGTCCGGGTTCCCTCCTCTCCAATCTCTGTCGTTCAGCCCTCGTGGGGATATGCCCAGACTTAGTCAGTCCACCCTTTATCCCCCACACTGAACGTAGCTTTAGCCCTGTCTCCTCAGCTACCTCCTCATCTGGTTTGCCCGCCATAAGCATAGCCCGAGCTATATCTTTTGGGTCCTCAGGTTTCTCAGAGGGTTCAGAAAGGGGTTCTTCCAAGGGTTCAGAGCCATCTATATTCTTTTCCAACCTCAATACCTACCTTCAAGCTACCTTCAAGCTACCTTTAAGGTCGATTTACTATAGCTTAACCTCAACCAGCTCAGTTATTTAAATAAATGGTCTCCGATATAAGAATTTTATATTTGTTGATGTCTTTTCTATTCAGAGATGTTCAGAGATAAACTCACCCGGAGGGCTAGAATCACCGCTCAGTCTAGGGTCGCCAGCCCGGTCATCATCCGCTCGGTTCCGCAGAGGTTGAGGGAGGTCGTTGGGCAGGTCCAGCCCTTCGTCGAGGAGGTTAAGGAGCTCTTCCCCCGGCTCATGGCCCCGGCGATGATGCCCTTCACTCCATACCCCATGAGGGTCATCACTCGCTTCGATATGGTGGCGGCCATCCTCCCTAGGGAGATAATTTTCAGGCTAGCTGAGAACCCCTCCGTGGAGAGGATATACCACGACCAGACCATGTACGCCCTCTTCAGGACTGTGCCTGACGAGGGAGTCTTTAGGGCGCCTCATAAGGTTCTGAAGGAGATTGAGTTCACCAGCACCAGTTGGACCAAGAGGCTTGTCGGGGCCGACGTGGCCAACGAGAAGGGTTTCAGGGGACGAGGCGTCTTGGTATCTGTAACGGATACCGGTGCAAGCAGGGTTCACGAGCAGATCCGGCGAGTGGACTTTGAGACGACGATGAAACAGTACAGGGACGAGAACGGCCACGGAAGCTGGTGCACGAGTTGCGTGGGAGGACAAACCGCCTTAGATGAGTACCTTTCTCAGAGGGCTGGTCGAAATGTTCTCTGCGAGGGTATGGCACCGGAGTGCGACCTCCTGGCGGTGAAGTGCCTAGGATACTACCTTGGGATGGGTTCCACCTCCAATATCATCGACGCCTTGGCGATTTCCCTCAACCGCGGAGCCTCCGTGATAAGCATGAGCCTCGGAGGAACAAGCATGACCGAGACCCCGCAGGAAGAGCCCTACTACTCCGTCATCGATGAGGTCGTGAAACAAGGGGCCATACCCGTCATAGCCGCTGGCAACGAGGGACCCGGTAGCAACACAATAGGATCCCCCGGCTGCCTGCCACAGGCGCTGACGGTCGGTGCATACGACCCCATAAGGGGCAACGTAGCCGATTTCTCCAGCAGAGGCCCCACGAACTGGCAAGACACGAAGCCCGACGTGGTCGCCCCGGGTGTCAATGTGGATTCTGCGATCGTGGGTGTACTTGACACGTCGGGGGACGGAGTCCCCTCCCGGTTCAGCCCCATTTCCGGCACCTCGATGGCCACGCCCCATGTCGCCGGGCTCGTCGCCCTCATGGCAGAGTGCCACGGAAGAGTCCTCGGTAGGAAACTTACCGTAGAAGAGATCAAGACTATGATGTCTGGGCTGGGGTTGGAGAAGAACAACACCGTGGGTTGGGGTTCGATAACGTGGGAGATCTATGAGCGGTGGCTCAGCACGCAGTACGGGGTTGAGCTATAGGAAGTGCGAGAGTTGCTCAGGGGTTTGTTTAGAGGACAAGGCGAGATGCCTAGGGGAGCCCAGAGGTTCAGGCCGATCTGGTGGACCTTCGACAGCCGCCATCCTCCTTACGGTATCTTGCTGGGGGTAGGGATGACCAAGATAGAGTTCTCGAGGAGGGCGTCCAGAATACTGGGAATGGGGGAGGGCACCTGGGTCTATGATGAAGTTTACGGCGGAGCCTGGTGGAGGATAACCGACCCCATTATAATAGGAGTCGCCCACAAGAATTATGGGAGAGTCGTCTCCTTTGACGACAAAAACAAGGAAGTCATAGAGGTGCCGAAGACAGAAGAGGGCCCCGGCTGGTCAGAGTATGTGTTGCCTGCTCTGCGCCCTACAAGGGCTATGGCAGAGAGGGAACTCGGGTTCATAGTGGAGAGGGCCGTCGCCAACTTCCTGCGAGAGCACTCGCCCGAATACCGAAGGAAGGACATCACGGGGATACTGATAGAAGAGGAGCCCCTAGGTGGGGGCTTAGTAAACTACAGGGCTAAGGTCGCCTTCACAAAGGTCGAGGAGGAACAGGTTTGAGCGAGATCCGTGAGTACCACACCATGTTCCCCGACATAAGCAATAGCACTCTGGAAGTCATAAGGCACACAGTCACAGAGCGTGGCCTATGGAGGGTCGGCAAAGAGGAGGGATTCGACCTGATCAGGGACATGTACGAGAAAATTAGCTCCGTTTACGGGTTTCCCACCCCTTCCCTCATAGAGGACACTTATGAATACTATTTCATCTCCGGAGAGAGGATTGGGCTCCCAAAGGTGAGCCTCGTCTCCTCCCTCCACGAGTACCGCCATCACATGCAGAAAAAGGGGCGACTGAGGTTTAGAGATGTAGAGGTCGACGCCCGGGCCTGGTCTATCAGTGCCTTTCACTATGCCCTGCCGGAGGACTTCGACTCGGCTTGGAGTAAAGGTCGAATCTGGTACCTGCCTCCGTATCCAGGAGGATAGACAGCGATGATAACGGTTGAAACCTGCACGGACTACGGGCTCATCGCAGATATTCTGTCTAGGAGCCAGGCGCTGGTTCGTCCTCCGTCCGCCAGCAAGTTGAGGGAGATGCGTATGGCCACCTTCCTTCTTGCACGATACGACGGGGTTCCGGGCGGGGTTGCGTGCATTCAGAAGATGGATTTCTGGCATTCCATGACAAAGTACATCTTCGTCGTGGAAGAATACAGGCGCAGGGGCATAGCGGGAGAGCTCCTGTCTGAGAGTCTGTCCCACGCGGAGGAGGTCTACCACACTCCGGTAGTGGTTGCCACAACCAACGTGGACAACGTCCCAGTTCATATGCTGAATAGAAGGCACGGCTTCAGAATCTGCGGGCGGTTCAAATCGCCCCTATCCGAGAACGTCTTGCTCTTATGGGTTAGGAGCGGTGTGTCCCCTCCCTCATACGAGATGGAGACCGAGGAGAAGCAACTTGAGGTGTAGATAATGTGCGGAATAGGTGGAGTGTCGACGAGCAGCCCTTTCACGGAGAAGGAGGCCACGATCTGCTGGCGTCTTCTCGATAGTCTGCAGAGGCGGGGCAGGGACGCCTGGGGATATTTTGACGGCACGATGGTGTACAAGGAGCCGGGTGCCTTCGACGAGAGCGTCAGATACGATATGCTGGTGGACGACCTAGTTGGGGCGGGGACTAACATTTTCCTCTGCCATACGAGAATGGCTACCCAAGGGGATCCTGAGATTAACAAGAATAATCACCCGTTTGAGCTAATGGACTTCGTTTTCGCCCACAACGGTGTTTTGTATTACTCGGATCCATTTGAGAACGAGTGGACGATTGAGACTGACAGCTTCTGGATGCTATACTGGATCCAGAGGGAATATGAGAGGCTGGGGGACGTCGTCGAGGCGATAAGGGCGGGGGTCTCCCACGTTAGCGGGATGTATGCTTGCTGGCTCCACAAGAGGGCCGAGAAGACCACCTATCTCTTTAGGATAAAGAATCCGATCATGGAGACGCATTATTGGCGGGGAGAGGGGATGGCTGTCTTCGGATCGGACTTGCTGAGTATCGTGGATTCGTTCGCGGTGCCGAGGCTGGCTAGGAGGTTCAGGTTCTTGACGCCGGACGTAAAAGCCTTAAAACCGAGAACCATTTACAAATTAAGGAGAGGGATGCTCGAGGAGGACGGAACGTTCGAGCCAAGGCATCTAGGGGTTATGAACCTGATGGACTTCGAGAGACGGCAGGGCCACCTACTTAGGTATCATATGCCCGTAGTTAGCGGCAGGGGACTGAAAAATTGAGCGTAAGGGTTAGCAGGGAGGAGAAGCTGGAGAGACTCCGGGAAATAAGGGAAACGGTTGACGATTTCCCTATAATCCCCACATTCAAAGACGAGGCGAGTGTCCGGCTGAGCCTAGAGTATGGTAACATCGATTTTGTTGCGAACCTCAGGTACTGGGCAGGGCACCCTGGGGAGTATAGGGGCATCTTCCCGCGCCTCAGGGTATCCCCCATAAAGCCGTGGTGCAACGCCACGGCCGGGTACTCGATCAGGGCCATGAGCTTCGATGAGGCCATGGACGCGGTAAACAAGGTGGTCGAGGATGAGAGGGGGAGGCATGAATTTGTGTACTTCCGGGTGGCGGGTCCTTGGCTCCCCTGGCCCCAGAAGAGCTATGTCGACGATGCGATGAAGGAGTACCAGGAGCTAGAGTACGAGCTGTCCAGACCCGACGAGTACGTGAGGAGTGAGCTCCATGACTATTAGCGAGGTCGAGTCTGCCTCCGAGTTCTACAGCGAGTTGAGAGGAGATCCCCCGAGCGAGGAGGAGATAGTGTCAGACAGGGATTTCGAGTGGATCAAGTACTATAAGCTCATGCCTGTCACCTTCGGCTTCGAGATAGAGCAGCTCGACAACGATGTATGCTCATCTCTAAGGTTCGCCTATGAATGGCATTATGACGGCTCTGGACCCTACGAGACGGCGTTGCCACCCTCTACGTACCCGGGCAGGAAACTCAAAGGTTTCATAGACACCTGCAGAGTAACCCCGGGCTGTACGTGGAATTGGAAGAGCGAGATCAGCCATCCTGGGGCTCCTGGTCGCTTTGCTGGGTGCGGCTCCCACATCCACTTCAGGCCGAGACAGGATGTGGATTACATAAGTGCCCAGTGGCTTGAGGCGTGGACCTCAGCCTACAACACCCTAGTGGAGACCGTCCCCCTGGTGTTACCCATGTTCGCTTATGGCCGTGAGAGGGACAACGTATTCACCTTCAGGAGGGAAGCCCTCTACTGGGCCAAGATAGTGAAGAGGCGAGTCTCGAATGCTACGACCCAGAGATTCCTAGATCCAAGCTACTTTGGTCACCCTTATGACGCAGTGGCCTGGAA